>Ga0325410_1005995_pt1 | contig 13374 bp, 8 predicted proteins | sample PopdelMetagenome_16_FD_206182 | JGI IMG/M metagenome (GOLD analysis project Ga0325410, IMG submission 206182) | Populus deltoides microbial communities from Bellville, Georgia, United States - Xylem-PdIQD-R3 | ecosystem: Host-associated > Plants > Phyllosphere > Stem > Wood/Secondary xylem... | reverse complement strand
TTCACCCAGTAATTTAATAACTTCCCTGTTTATTAAATTAATTCTTAAATTGGATACAACAACTATGGCTTTATAATTCTTGGAAATTGAATTATAATCGATGATCCACAAACCAGTAGCATGGATTTTTGTCGTTTTGGATGCCTATGCTCCCGCCTTTTATTTTGGTGTGTTTAGAATTACGATAGTTTATATATTTTACTTGAAAAGATTTTAAATTGATTATTTTTTATGATTTAATGTAATGATATTAAAAATTAAAAAAAGTATTTTAATATATTTTAAAATAAAAAATATTTTTAAAAATATCATAAATCACAAAACCAAATACACCAAAACAACAAAGCTTTGAGAATCCAAGTCGTTCCTTTTAAAAAATACAAAATTTCGTACTTCATTAATAGATATTATTATTAGAAATAATTTTGTTATAAATATCCAGCAAATTTATCAGAGAACACGATAGAATGAAGTACAAAAGCTCCCCACAGTCAACTTACTGTTGGGACCTGCGATCTTGCTCCCTGCTTGCTCGACAACTTGTTTGATTTTTCGATGGCCTGAGGAGAACGGCACTTTACCACCCCTTTTAGACTGCTTGATTATCTCTAGCGAGAGAGAGTGCACATGGCGAAGATCGATGTCAACCAAGAGCTGCAGAATGCAGACAACGTATAGAAGGCACAGATTCAATTATTTTTCACCCGTGACGATTCAATCAAATTAAATTTGAAAAATAATTATCTTGCATGGTAAGTAAATGCAAATCTTGCTTTCCATGGTAACAATCAATGAAAACAAGAAATGGTTGGAGCTTGGTGGGACGGAGTGGGGTGGTGCGTACGCTTGATTTTCTTCACAGGAGTCTAGATTTCAAGCTGTCCCGTCCAGGGAAAATATCTCCAGGAATTTAGATTGCCGTGCGTCGACGTAACTTAATGTATGGTATTTTTATTTTGAAATAAGATAGAATTTTTTAAAATAAAAAGTAATCTGGAAATTTTTTTTTCAAAAAAAGCTTTCTAAAGCAAACCAGCCTGGGGACGTACAGTGCAAGGAATAGTGGAGAAGACGAGTAGGTGCTGCATTGAGGGCACCTTTCATTGAGCAAAGATTTACCAGTGGCACGCAGGGATGCTTACGTTTCTTTGGCTGTAAAGTTGTTGCCTTTTGAAGTGGTTCGGCAGATGAGACGCCAAGCTTTTAATTGTTCTCTTGGATATGATTATAGATAAGATAAATGATTAAGAGATTTTACACGTTAAATATTTTTTTTGCCTTGAACAGTATCTTTAGGGGATCTAAAAGTCATTTGCAAAATAATTTGGGACAATTTGGAAGTTTACATTTTTTTGCACCAAAATTACACAAATGCCCTTAAAAGGCAAATAAATGAAAGGCAAGACCATAGCCACAGCCATGTTAGTTGAGTTAATTGACTTTACACGCACGCACATTGATGTTATTTAACCAATCAACAACCTTGATCCACGAAGACGCATGTTCCTTGCATTGTTAGTCAATATATATACCTTTTGATAATCAATTTATTCTCCTTGAAAGCAGATAATTTTAAAAGGAGTTTCTTCATCGAAAAATAAGATATAATTTAATATAAATTTCACTTTCTCTATGTCTTTATATATTTTTTTATTAATATAGGTGTTCGGACTAACTTACACGCATCTCGACCAATCCCACATGCCTTGAAGTTAACAACTATGTAAGTTTTCAGTGACATCATATTAGCAACTACATGGTTCGAACTTGAGATCATAGGAAGAGCAAACCCACTTGTCTTAAATTCTTACTATTGACCCACCTACTAGATGGTTTGTATTTATATCTTTACCATTTGATTTCGGAGGTAAAATATAATTTATAAAAATATAGAGAAAAAATAAAATTAAGATCAAATTAATTATTAGAGAGAGTTTATTAGAGAGAGTTCTTGTAATTGTCCAAAAAAAAAATCATTTGTACCTTGACAATTGATGCTCCACTAATTTATAAATCCACACCAACTACATAGGCCCCCGTAATGGAGCATAAATTGACTAACAAAGCAATTTGCAAATCTATTTCCAGTTGATGCAACCGAGAGATTAATTAAATTTCATGTATGGCGTTTGCTTTATTGGATACCTAAGGTGTCAAATCCTCTATCCATCCTAATAAATTTAATAATTATACATTGAAATCTTTTATTTGCAGGAGGGCAGGCGGTGGAGGTGACATTAACACCTTTTCTAACCCTCCATTTAACTCTAATCATGTGTTGTAAGTTGCGGCAAGTAGATTGGCATTAGCATGTTTAAAAATGTTATAGTAGTAGTTTTTTATGTTGAAAATAAAAAAAATAAAAAAAATATTTTTGATATTTAAAATTGAAATAATAAAAAATTAAAAAATTAATTTTAATAATTTTTTTCAAGTCTTACCCTACCCTATTTAGTGTCTGCTTGAGAGTGTGGTTGTTTTTCAAAGTGTTTTTTGTGCTGAAATGCATTAAAATGATTTTTTTTATTTTTAAAAAATTATTTTTGAGATCAGCACATCAAAATAATTTGAAATATATAAAAAATTTAAATTTTAACAAAAAATAAAAAAATTTAAATTTTTTGAGAACGCGGTGAACCGCGTTCCCAAACGGCTTCTAACGATCCTGTTTGTTTTTGCGTTTTAAAAGTACTTTTGAAAAAAATTAAATTTTTTTGTTTTTTTTTTCAAATTAATATTTTTTTTTGATATTTCTGATGTCAAAAATGGTTTTATAAAAATAAAAAAAATATTATTTTAATATATTTTTAAATAAAAAATATTTTAAAAAATAACCGTAACCATTAACCACTCCTGGGAAATTTCCCTTTTATCACACTACATACTTTTCTTCATGATGATATAGAAATAGAAAACGGACAACGCCGTGGAGATAGTCGCACTCCTAATTATTATGATCTCTTGTCTAGATGACACAAGCATCTAATATTCCAACATATTTTTCAGTTTCTTCAAGACAAGATCCAATTCACTCATCACGTTATTTCTTAACTCACCTGCACGATCGAAAAGCTCAAATTGAGTGATATGAAATAAACATCATGACCTTCGCATACACGTAAAACCTGATCCGGTTTATAACTCGATTCAAAAACCAAGTTGTTAATTAAAAAAATTAATTCAAAATATTATTATTATTTTTTAAAATTAAAATAATACTGTTTTTTATAAAAACCAAACAAAATTTTAACTTATTTAAAAATTAACCAGTCAAGCTAAGTCCGTGTCGGTCCACCGCATGACCGAATTTAATAATAGCGGTGCAAACATATAAAAACCGGTATAAAAGACTGTTTTTATATAAAAGCGAAACCGCCCAAGCAATGTAAAATTTACGCCGCCCAAGCAATAAATAAGTTTGTAAGAAAAACATGAGCCCAATAAAACAACATCCTCAACAGCATAATAATAAACTAACAACGGCAACACATGCAGTCAAACAGAGAGAGCATGTTAGCCCTACAACGTGGAGTACCTACTTTTGACACACCTCTCTCTCTCTCTCTCTCTCTCACGTGACTTGAAAATTTTTGCCCACAAAGAAAAGACAAATTATTATTATAATAGACACATTTCTTCACTCATTTGCTGGCAGGCCTGGTTGGTACTGTAGTTTAATTATGTTTTTTTAAAAAATTATATTTATTTTTTAAATTTTAAATTATTTTTTTGATATTGTTAGATTATTTTTAACATGGTGATATAAAAATAAATTTTAAAAATAAAAAAATATTATTTTAATACTTGAATCATTTTGAAAGAATACCGTAATCCTAAATAAGCCCATAACCAAAACGCCGTGTTTTGTGGTCCCCATCAATCAGGAATGGGAGGGAAAACAGTGTGCAGGACTGTAGCTATCATGGGAACCAGCTCATTTTTCCTTTTCTTCCTTCCTTCTTTCCTTCTATGAACAGAACAAGAGGTCATTATCCAGGACATTGTCTGCTACTCAATTTAATATAATGGCCCAAAAAATATTGCAAAAGAAGAGAGAAAGAAATTGGGTCCTACACTAGAAATTGCAAACACCATAATGGGTCCTACACGTAACCATGGATTTTGGGGGGCTGTCTGAAAATTCATTAAGAAACGTGGCTTACATCCACATTTCAATGTTAAGCTCTCCCACTACCTTCGTTTTAGTTAAGTTTCTTACTCTTTCTCCCTCTAAAAACTGTTAACGACACAGCACATCTTTTGTTTCTTTTTAGTTTAAAGGGAAACATATCATGTCTAGAACCATGTATTAGTGTCAGTGGTTAAGTTTCCTTCTCCTTTTGTGTGTTCTTTACGTGTTTCTTTGGGTGCTAGATAAGCTAAAAAATCTAAGCTCTTGGCTTTCTTGGGAATCAGAGTGTGATTGAACTGGGTTTTGGTTCTTGGATCCGTTTCTTCTGGTAAGCAACAAAAGCCGGCCTCTTGCTTCATATATGTTTTTCTTTTACCACTATATACACACACCACTAGTTAAAGCTTGCTACTTTATTGGTGTTTGCTTATGCATTTCTTTTAAGTTACTACTTTGATGGCTGGATTTGTGATTTTGATAGCTTTGGGGTTGTGGATTTGTTCCTGGAAAGGTGGTACAAGAAGAGAAATATTAGTTTTTATTTATTCTGGTTCTATTGATTTCCTTTCAACCATTTTAAGGTTTTCTTTCCATATTAAAATTTGGAGTAAGGTTAAATTAAAAGGAAAGAAAAAAAAATAGAGTTGGGCTGAGAATAGTAGAGTTGAAATGAAGTTGGTTGGGTTGATAGAGCGGGCCTTGTGTGCAATTACATCTTTTATTTAATTTGAGCAACCCCATAATTTTTCCTGAACATGTATGTGATTTGTGAGCTTGTTCTTCCTCTCTTTATCACCCTGTTGGATCCATGTTCAATTGATTTCATGTAACATTGCGGAAGATGCAGTTCGAATGTTTTTTCTCCTTATATTTCTCACTCTCCCATCATTTCTTTATTTTTTGATGTAATTCCCATTTGCAAATTGCAGTCTTGGGTTTCTTTCTCCTTAAGAATCAATATCGTAATTATGGAGTCTTAAAGAAAACTAATTGTTTACTGTTATAACTCTTGTATTGATTGTTACCTTGACATGGTTAATTGTCACAAGATGTCTGGTTTTGCCTCAATTTCCTGTTTGACGTAAGAAACAAAGTAAAGTGACATCAAGAAAGGAAAGTACTTTGATATTGGCATTTTGGCAGAGAAGTGAAAGCTTCAAGATTTACTCAATTACATGCAATATATTCGAGCCAGCATGGATGCCCATGGTTCAAGTTTTTGACAACCAATATTGATTTTGATTTTTTACTTTTTATTTCTTTTTTCCTAATAATTGTAATTTTTTCAGAGATTCTGATGTGAAATGTATGAATATTAGCTTTCTTCTCTTGGATGCTTTGTTTTGCAATGTGCTGATGGTAGCCGTTCAAATTGCGTTTTTTCAGATTCCTTTGGGATTCGACTTTGGCAATAAGAGGCTTACCTGATATGCTGGAGCTTTCCAATTTATATCAAATAGTTGGAGACAGAAGATGAAAACAAAGTTGTCTGCCATTACTGTGCTTTGTTAGATTGGAGGCTCAAGATGGATGATACATTTGCCAATGCTCAAAAAGATGGACTGGGCAAAGAGGATTCATTGCATAGCTTAAGCCATGATAGAGAATTATCTGGTGACCACGAGCTGGATTGTTCCCAATCAAAATCTAGTAGGCTGACAAGAAGGGTAAATTCACACCAGTATCTGCATTTAAAAGTTAAGCAACTGCAACGCAGTAAAAGTTGCATCAAAGATTCGTTCCTTCGAAGCATTCATGTCTTAGACAATTGGATTCCAAAGCATATAATAACAATCGATGAGAAATATCTTCGTCGTTGCCTAGAATTCATACATGCCAGTACTTCTCAGGCGGCTCCATGCAACGCCTCTATGTACTTGGATTGGGGAAACATGGGTTTTTTCTCTGATGACCTGAATATAGCTAAAATTGGGAATCAAAATACATGTAGTTCGGCTGGGTTTGATTTTGACTGTCCATTGGCTGGGACCGGGAGTGTAGTCATTAGCCCTGCAGAACAGTGGATTGCTGGTTCAATCATGGGTAGCAAGAGCATGGTGAATATACTGAAGAGTCCTTTATTGCGCAGATATGGTGCATATGATGGTGATGCCAATTTTGAGAAAGTGACTTCCAGCGATGTTAAAGGATCAATATGTTACGATTTTATGAACTCTCCTGGTGGATTAAGTAGTTATTCACCACGCAAGCTCGATAACGGAGCACAAACACCAGGAAGCCATAAATATGAATCAGAGAGTTTGCACAAAAGGTTTGTTTCTATGTCGAGTACAAACTCTACTTGTTCTGATCAGTCCTCTTCTTCTCTCCCTGCTGCTGTTACTCAGGGGACGCTCCAATGCACGTGGAAGGGGGGAAACCCACATTTCATCTTCTCCTTAGACGATCAGAAGGTGGTCTACGTGGCCAACTTTTATAATGTTAATTCAGCAGATGATAAGGCTCTAGAGTACGTGTATTTATTCCATTCTAGAAAAGGTGGCCTAAAGGAACATATGATTCATGATAAAGAGTCTCGCCTTGTAGGTCAGATGAACGTATCAACTTCTTTTTCTCTTTGCCCAAACAATTGTAGAATCATGGAGAGAGAATTTGTTTTGTTCGGTTGTTATGAAAATTTAGTGGGAGAGTTGCAAAGTTCAAGCCATGACCTCAGGAAGAACAAGGGATTGTCAAGCAGGGTGGTGGAAGTGTTCAGGACCAACAACTCATTCAAGAAGAGAACTAACTCCAGATTTGATGGATCTGGTGCTATACTGGAGAATTCTTCTTGGGAGCCTTTTCAAGAGAGAGAATACAACATGGACGCACTTGGTGGGGCCAATCTCTTAGAAAATCATCTTCCACCAAATCTTGAATTGGGGGCCATTTTGGTGAAAAATCATCTTCCCGAGAAGTGTCCAGAGAAGACTGGAGGTTGGGGTTTGAATTTTCTCAAGAACACAGCTGTAACGCAAGCCAAAGATACAATGAAATCCTCAGTACTTTCTGCCTGTTGTGCCCGAGATACCGGTGATTGCTCAACAAGCATTGATATTCTCATTCCAGCTGGTCTTCATGGAGGTCCAAGGACCAGAAATGGCGGTCCTTCCAGTCTTATTGATAGATGGAGATCAGGTGGGTGCTGTGATTGTGGTGGCTGGGACCTAGGGTGTCCGTTAACAGTACTCAAAAGCAGATCAGCCAACAAGGAGTTTTCATCCTCATCAGATATGCAGGGGGAGTTCAAGTTAATTAATTTGTTCATACAGGTGAGCCACACTCCATGCAAGCTTTATCCATTAATTCTTAAGGTGGCCATCGCTAGTGCTGTCTCAATGGACAGAAAGAACAGCAACGGATATAATTTGCTTTTTTTCTTGTTCCTTTCTTTTCATTTTCCTTTCAAAATTTGTAGTTTCTCCATTTCTTCACCGCAATTTCGTAGATTCTTATGAGTATTAATGTAAGCATGACTCAACTCTTATTTTGCAGGGTTCAGAGAATGGTGCTCCCCCCTTGAGGATGGTGAATGTCCATGATGGCATGTATTCTGTGCATTTTCAGTCAACATTGTCAGCTCTGCAGACTTTCTCAATAGCAGTGGCATTTATCCATAGCCAAAAAGTCCCGCACTCCAACCAGAATATGTACAGGAGTTAAAGTAGGAAGATTCATGTCTCAGCTTGATGTAGTTGTAACTCTCTTACTGTACCACAGCGCTTCGTAAGTCAAAATTTACAGTAATTATACATGAAGTAGATTGTTAATTTTGTAAGTTTTTGTTTTCTTTTTGCTAGTGTTTTAGTGTTGGATTTTTTTCAAAAGCTTGTTTGTTCTTGCTAGCGATTGGGATTGGTTATCCTTTGATTTTCCGACAAGAATATCATGTAATCTCTATGCTATGATTGATTGTACAATTGTTTTTATGAAAGATGTATGAATTTTTGTAAGAAGAATTATAACTACACGCCCATCAGCATATGGATTACAATTTATGTAATGCACTGCAAATCAGTGGGAACTGGAATTTAAGCATAAGATGAATTAATATGAAATTTGTTTTCTGTGACAAAGATCTTACATTTGTAGTTTGAAGAGGATAGGGTTGTGATTGTTTTCCTTTTCTTTCTAATTTAGTTCTCTGCGCAACATGGTACCTTAAAGATAATAGAAAGTGAACATTCTATTGGGTGTGCACTTAATGGCTGATTGGGTATGGAACACTAAATATTGGTTTCACTGTAGTTCAATACTATACTGTATTGATAATCTGAAAGGATTTTGGTGCATTTGGCTATCACATGCACATCTCAAGGGTAGATCGAGGGCATGTGCTTCTTAAATGGCTGAAGTCACGTTGCTCCACAAGAGCGCAAGTTAAGCAGTCAAAGTTATCGATTTTCAAGTCGAAAATGCTGGGATCTTTTTGTGGCTCATGATGCTTCATATTACTGCATGGTTCCCAATCATGAATCTAAACCTGTCAATGTGCGGATTGCAGGCCTCTTTCATTTGCACTTTGGAGGTAATGTGAACTCCAACTGTTGCTATTTTGCACTGGTTATTTTAGATAAGAGTTTTTCTCTGCTTAATCATATACAGACATTAAATGCATGTCCTAAGGGGCTAATTGCAATTTTTCTTGGTATATGAATAACTCCCACTATGGTGATAGATACTGCAGTTTCCATTGAGCTTTGTTATAGTTACTTTGGGTTTATTTATGTAGCCTTACTGTGCTAACATACAAGAGTAGCTTTTGAAACTCTGTCCTTTGGGGACTCCTTACTTTTTTCAAAAATTCTATATCTAATTCTTTACATTTTAAGCAGCGCATTTTGAACAGTAACATGTTTAGCATGCAGTATCACCCATCAGGCACATGATCACGTTCAAGAATCATTTTTCTGTAAAATTTTTAGATATGGATTGTAAAGATCAATTTTGGCATTTCCTGGCACGACATGATATTGAATTCCCACAAGCATACCCTCGTGCTTCCTTTTCTAAGATATTCTTCTCACTGTTAAGTATGAGCAGCTCATTCTAAAACCCACGTTGTTTTGAGAGAACTGGGAAAGTTCAGTTTCAACTTTTCTTATATCTGTGTAGTGTATGTTTATGCTGTTGGTTCATCTTCAACCAGGCTTTGTTTTTATGTAGCCTTGGGTTGGTTGACTTGGTCAGTTCTGCTTTGAAGGTTCAATATCTCAAGGTAAGCTTAAACTCTTCCTGCTTTTTCTTTCACAGTTCTTAGTTTTTTAGTATTATCAAGTCTAGTCCATGTAATCAAAAGATAACAGGAAGCGTGTTTCATCATATATAATGGAAAATGTGAAATATAGTATCCTTTGCTTCAGATGTTTCCAGGGCAAACTTGAGGAGTTAATGGCTGGGCTGATCTCAAAAGCTGGCGGGAAGTGGCACATGGTTAAAGCCTAAAGATTCTATTTCACTCGTTTAATGATCTTCTATTATTATATCTATGCAGTGTACTCTTTTTTCTGAACGATCTAGGCAGTGTATCTCTGTGCATATTTTGTTGTTTCTCTGTGGATGCAAGTGAGACTTGTTTCTCTGCTTTTATAACGTGGCAGGTGATTTTAGACACGTTCCATGGTCCTTCAGTGCCTCAAGTTGAATTCATCGGTTGTCCACTAAAGAACTGGACAAGTTCTTGCTTTTGTTGACCTGTCCAGTTCTTGCTTTTGTTGACCATCACACGCACACACATATTTGAGCGCGTGCACTTCAAATACGATACATCCCGCTGTGTTGTAATTTAGGAATAGTTTTTTCTAGCAACATTTTTTCCTTTGCACAGACACCCTATAATGGACCACGGTGACATTCTGTGTCTTTTAGCATTGAAAGCAGCTCCCCTGACTTTTTCATCTCCCCTTGGTAGCTTCTGGAAAAGAAGGTAGCGCTTGGAACCAGGAAAGAAAGTAGTAGGTAGGAGATTTTGGAGCTGCTTATCCATTAATTAACCATTTTAAGTGTTATGCTTAACATGATTTGACTTCTTTCCTCTCTCTTTTTTTTCATTTGTTTCATACACCATTATAGATAAACTGCACAACATTATATGATATATATCTTGAAATTGTTCCATGAAGCTGAGTTGATCATGAGTGAGCTGTGTACAAGCGAACACGCATTGGTTACTGGAACAATGGAACTGTTTGAGGTATTTGTTATGATCTCTGATCTTGATGGTATATATGGTTTTCCCTTATAGGTCATCATTATGTAGTGATGCTTTGTATTCAGCCAAACATGAGGATTTTGTAGCTAGCACAGGCTATTCTCAAGGTTGTCTTAACTCTTGTCCACTGGAACGATTTTATTTTGGTGCAGGGGAAATTACACTGCAGATCTTCACAATCAAGGCTCCTTCTTGGCAGTTGGTATTGAAACAGGGAAAACAAACCTATTGTGATCAGGCTTCCTCAAAATTGATGTCCAGTGTCTCAGGCACAGAACCATCGTGTATGCAATATTGTCATGACATTGCATGCATCTAAGCTTGCTTCTATAATCATATCTCATATGGTCCTGGCCTCTTGCTAGAGTTTGTCGGGGATAAAAGGAAACGATTATATCCGAAGGCAGAGAACTGCTACATGATATATTTGCAAGTGTCTTTTCTCGGTTGTGGTAAAATGGCCCCAGAAATTGCTGTCTAGAATTTAGGTTCAAGTATTCGAAATTGCTACCAGCGAGCATTGCGCGGTCACTGTGTGGAGTTCAAGTCCGTGTTCCTGCACCGCTTGCTAGATCATCCATTCCACTACGTGCATCTTATGACTAGTTAAAACAGAAATCATTTAAAGCTAGATCATTCTTTCCACAGCATGAGCTATAGATTGACCATTCCATTTTCCATCATTTTCCATCGGTTTTTGCTGGTCCTTGAGTGATTGCCCCTGCATCTGACAAGATGTATTTGTGTCTTCCAAGATCATCCATTCCACTACGTGCATCTTATGACTAGTTAAAACAGAAATCATTTAAAGCTAGATCATTCTTTCCACAGCATGAGCTATAGATTGACCATTCCATTTTCCATCATTTTCCATCGGTTTTTGCTGGTCCTTGAGTGATTGCCCCTGCATCTGACAAGATGTATTTGTGTCTTCCAAGATCATGCCGCCTCAGGCTAAACAATGTTATCCAAATCATAAAGAAGGTTCCGAGTATTCGAATGCTGGGCATGTCAAGGCATGGGGGGTCAAATTTCATGAATTGAAAGAAAAACAGAAAGGACTTGTGATCTACCAGGCTTTTCCAGTCAACTTCGCAGTTCTCACTTTTATGCAAGTTTCGTGTTAGAGGCTTTAGGCCCACCTTTTCACCTGGTCTCCTCTTCTTCCCGTAACTCTCTAGCACTACGCCGTATCAATCTTCCCATTACTCTTGCTGCGCCGTATGTCCAGTTTCTTGATATTTATATTTTATTTATTTAATATAAAATTAAATATTTATAAATTATTTCATTGAATTTCAAGTATTCAGTGAGTATCTATTATTTACTATTATTTATTAATTAATAATATATTGTTTAGTAACTAATTGTGTGTTGTGTTTATGAATATTTAAAGTGGTTAAATAGTATTTGGTTAATTTTTATTAATATATTTTTTAAAATATAAAATGACCAATAAGAATTGCATTATACTAAATAATAAATATATTTCATTTATATCAAGTGATTTATAACATTTTAAACTTACATGACATGTTTTTATGTGTAATTATCAAGTTTAAGAAATCAAGTAAAAAAGTAAAATAGGTCGATAACACACACACACACACAGTATGTCATTTTAATAAAATAAATAATATAAAAAAAGATCTCGAAATAGAGTTACATAAAATACTGGTAAATTTTGCATGTATAATTAAAAAATTAATGAAGAAAATTGTTATTTTAATTAAAAAATGTAAACTGCAATAAATTAGTTGTGCTTTTAGCTGGTATTTTATTAATTGATTGAGTTTTTATGAGAATAAAGTGTCGAATTATTAAAAAAATCTATTTTTTTCATTTGAGGTTTCTGTATTTAAATTTATGAAGATAGAAATTAAAAAATATTTTGTTTTGATTTTGTTTTGTGCAAAAAAATAAAAAAAAATCAAGACCAACAATAACAAACATAAATTTCTTAAAACCACATTGTTTATTAGTTTTTAAATTATTTTATGATAAATATCTAATATTCACATTTAAAAAAAAACAAACAAGTTTTTTATTTTTATTTTCGAAATTTGCTTTTAAAAAGGAAAACGAAAAGGATATCAAAACAGTTAAGTTAATGGGCTTTATTTGGACAGGGCTTAGTTTGCAAATTACAAGTTTGGGTATGACTCGGTGTTTCGTGAGGAGTTGTGGCAGAAAAAGGATGCTAGGCCCATTGTTTCTGGCCCATGCTTCCGAAATCGGGCATATAAAATTTCACGACGCCCCTTGTACAATCTCGGTATTAAGCAAAAACGACAAGGATAAAACCGGAAATACAAAAAACACCAAAACAAAAACCCTAGACTTAGAGAGCCATCTATATAAAGCCCCCAAACCCTAAATGCACTCTTTGAGTTCCTCCAGCAGTCGAAAATGTCGAAGCGAGGTCAGCTCTCTCTCGTCTCTTTACATATTTTTTTCTTCATGTTTTCCTCTGCGATCTCTTAGAAAATGAAATAAAACAATTTAAAATCATCTCAAATCTCTTGTTTTGTGTCTGCTAACACTTAGATTCTTAACACCGCTGCTGATGTTGTTGGTTTGAATAAAAATACAGGACGTGGAGGATCAGCTGGTAACAAGTTCAGGATGTCACTGGGTCTGCCAGTGGCAGCAACAGTGAACTGTGCTGATAACACTGGTGCTAAGAACCTTTACATCATCTCCGTGAAGGGAATCAAGGGTCGTCTGAACCGTTTACCTTCTGCTTGCGTTGGTGATATGGTTATGGCCACTGTCAAGAAGGGGAAGCCTGATCTCAGGAAGAAGGTCATGCCTGCTGTCATTGTTAGGCAGCGTAAGCCTTGGCGCCGAAAGGACGGTGTTTTCATGTACTTTGAAGGTCATTCTCTTCCCCCTGTTATTCTATTTTGCTGTTTCACCATTTCTAGCTGTGCTTGTTTACCTCTCAGGTGTTTATTTACTGCCTTCTATGTTTATCTTTTTTGTATTAATAGGTTGTTTGTCGCTAGTGTATCATCTCTTGATTTATGTT
>Ga0325410_1005993_pt1 | contig 13376 bp, 9 predicted proteins | sample PopdelMetagenome_16_FD_206182 | JGI IMG/M metagenome (GOLD analysis project Ga0325410, IMG submission 206182) | Populus deltoides microbial communities from Bellville, Georgia, United States - Xylem-PdIQD-R3 | ecosystem: Host-associated > Plants > Phyllosphere > Stem > Wood/Secondary xylem... | reverse complement strand
TCTGTCACGTAATATTCAATCTCAGTTTTGTTATATATGGTACTGATACTTTTTACTGATTTTGGAGGAAGTTGTAACTTGGTTTTTCTTATTCCTGCAGTGTCCTTTCCTCAAACAATTTTACAGGAAGGATACCAGAGACACTTGGCAATTTAAAGAATTTAACTGAATTGTAAGTGATGAAGTCGCCCGCAATCATTTTCACATTCAATATTTTCAGCTACAATATTCATGATTTATATATATGTTGCTGCAGTATGATAGATGGGAGCGAACTGTCAGGGAAGATACCTGAATTTATCGGGAACTGGATCAATATTGAAAAATTGTGAGTAATTAGTTTTTGTCCATTTATCTGCTCATGCTATCCTCTAGGACAAGCTAATTTAAATCTCATTTTCGTTTCCGTTTCTCAGGGATTTGCAAGGAACATCCATGGAGGGTCCTATTCCATCTAGCATTTCATTGTTAACAAGTTTAATATCTCTGTGAGCACAAACAAGTTCATTCATTCCAGTAGCTTTTCAATCATCTTGCGATTTTTTGCCCTTTTGCTGTTAAGAAAGTTCATACGCATGAGTAACCGATTTTTCTCTTCCAGGAGAATATCCGATTTGAATGGATCAAGTTCAACTTTCCCTAATCTACAGGCCATGAAAAACTTGGAAAATCTGTGAGTTGAATAACCCTGATCACGATTCCCGTGTATTGAAAAGCCTTTCTAATTACTTTTGGATTGCCTTAACTATAATAAACTGATCATTGTTTATATTCTTGCGACAGCATTCTGAGAAATTGCTTAATTACTGATTCAATCCCAGACTACATTGCAAGTATGTCGTCTTTGAATATTTTGTAAGTTTTTCTAACAGTTATCCTTATGGAAATGCTTGATTTCAAGGATCTTATTTCTTCCCTATAGATGTTATTTTGAATTGATCAAAAGAGGCAAATGATTGACACAAGCTTATTCCATCATTTGGCTATTCATTGAAGATAGATAAAGTAAGGTGAATCAGAAAGGTCTAGCGATGAGTTGATCCCTTTATTTATTTTTGTAGAAAAAAGAGAGAGTTTCCATATTTATGAAACAGGGTTGGCTAATTTGAACTACTTTTGCATATGATCGCACAGTTAGCACTTGGGTCTCTCTCTCCATTTCCTTGAAACCTGAGCCACAATCTAGCAATGTTGAGATTTCATTAATTTGTATATATTTCGTTACAGAGATTTGAGCTTCAACAAGTTGACAGGCCGAATCTCTAAGTTCACGAATTTGGAAAGCGTAACGGTGTAAGTCAATACGTGCACATGCTGAAAAACACAGGTCCTTAATTTATTTTTCTCTTATTGGCAGCTTGTTTATTGAATTCTTGTTTAACATATATGTGTAGGTTTTTGAACAACAACTTACTAACTGGAGAAGTGCCTAATTGGGCATTGAACAACAGGAAGCAAGTGTGAGTCGATAATGATGCTATCAATCCTTGTATTCCTGTTTGGTTACCATGTTATTCATCCTCTGATAGATTTTTCAGAAATTTCTTGTCTCCCGTCATACAAGAAATACGTCAATCTTCATTTTTTAGCAATCAGGAACTGTATTACCCATACCATGGAAAATCTATTTCAGGGATTTGTCCTACAACAATTTTACGTGGTCAGCTTTAGAAGGGTCAGCTTTAGGTGGTTGCCAACAACTGAAGCAAGACCAGTAAGCATTATTTTGCTCGTTATTTGTTTTCTCTTCCCGATTTGTCTCGTGTCGCTCATTATTTTACTTCAAAATTCAACAGGAACTTAGTTTCTAGTCATTTATCAAATAACAAGTAAGTTCCTCTTTTACTGAGATGCTTTGTGAAAACTCTGGAACTATGAATTGCTGACAGCTTGAATTCTTGTCTTTTAGCACTGATGAGTGGTGCTTCACAAAAGGCCTTCCTTGCACACAAAATCCTGAATGTAAGTATGAAAGAAACCATACAGTACTGATGTTCTATGAAAGAGTCATTACATAAAATCACCATGTTTACTGCCCTGTTGAAGGATATTGATTGTTCTGCAGATCGTTCCTTGTTCATAAACTGTGGAGGGGGCAGTGCGCCTTTTAATGATGATACATATGAAGCAGACTTAACTAATGGTGGGCCAGTTGCATTTTCCTTTCTACCGGGAAAATGGGGTTATAGCAGTACTGGGACTTATATGGAGAACAATTCAGTTCAAACTTCCATAGCAAAAAATGATTTTAATCTGGGTGTGACAGGAGTTTATGAGACTGCTCGCCTTGCTCCTCAATCACTCAAGTACTATGCCCTATGTTTGCCAAAGGGAAAGTATAAAGTGCAGCTCCACTTCGCGGAAATTATGTATTCTAATGATCAGACATATAGAAGCCTTGGGAGGCGCATATTTGATATATCGATTCAAGTAAGCAACATGATTTTCAAAAAGCATGCATGCTCGTCTTAGATTTTGTTTATTTCGTGTGATTTTAATGTCCAGATTTCCTCGTGAGGCCTACCATGTGTTTTGTTTGCTCCTCGATAAGTTTTTATTATGCCAATGAAAAGATTTTTTACTACTGTTTGAAACTTTTTAGGGTTATAATTTGAACATTTTGCCGCAGGGGATCACACTTCGGAAGAATTTCAATATCATGGAGAAAGCTGGAGGAGTTGGCATCGGCATCATTGAGGTATTTGATAATATAATTGTTAACGGTAGCACACTAGAGATACACTTGTACTGGGCAGGCAAAGGCACTACTTTCGTTCCTAACAGAGGTGTCCATGGACCACTCATATCTGCCATCACAGTGACACCAAGTAAGTCATGGCATATTCAGAGTTTTGATTGATTTCCACCCACGAACTTCTCATCTAATTCTTTCTCTACTTGTAGAGTTCAAGAACGGATCAGGATTATCAGTTGGAGCTGTAATCGGTATTGTAGCTGCTTCATGTGTACTTGCTGCGCTGTTTTTGCTGCTACTCCGATCGAAAGGTTACCTGGGAGGAAAGGAACTCGTAGACAAAGGTGGGACTGAAGGCATAAGTATCTCACTTGTTTGATTGTTTGTGTCATGGCGCTTTCGATTCGTCTGGCTGATTTTGAGATTCTCTTTTTGTAACAGAACTTCGCGGTCTGGATCTCCAAACTGGTTATTTCACGTTAAGACAAATCAAACATGCTACCAATAATTTCGACACTGCGAATAAGATAGGAGAGGGAGGATTTGGGCCAGTTTACAAGGTTTTCATGCATTTTCAATAAGATAGGCATGCACTACTCTGATCTTACATGACAAGACCTATACTTTTGGACCTAGACTTATTACATTGATCCATAAAAATATTTGTTGTTAGGTTATCCATATAGTTTGTTCAAGATATATCCTCATCTAATTATGATAAATACTCATCCAAATGCTCAGAAGCTTTACTCTCCACAAACCCGACTGCATCACTTATAGTCTGTGTACTTGGTTGTCTTGGGCCATGAATAAAATCTACCATACTTGCAAAATAATTTTATACAAGGGGAAAGGATATTATCATCTTCAAATATTCTGAAATTTCAGTATGCGCCTTTGATTTCAGGGTGTATTGTCAGATGGTGCTGTAATTGCTGTTAAGCAGCTATCATCCAAATCGAGACAAGGAAACCGTGAATTTGTGAATGAGATAGGCATGATATCTGCCTTGCAACATCCCCATCTCGTGAAGCTTTACGGCTGTTGTATTGAGGGAAACCAGTTGTTGTTAGTATATGAATACTTGGAAAACAATAGTCTTGCGCGCGCACTCTTTGGTACTTGCTTAGTTGACCATCTACTTTATATACAGTGAGAATATGATTGAGCTGTTTGCCCTATTCCAATGTATCCTTGTTTTCCAGGTCGCGAGGAACACCAGCTTCAACTGGACTGGCAAACAAGAAGGAAGATATTGTTGGGTATTGCGAAGGGGTTATCATATCTTCATGAAGAATCAAGGCTGAAGATTGTGCACAGAGACATAAAGGCAACAAATGTGCTGCTTGATAAGGATCTAAATGCCAAGATATCTGACTTTGGTTTGGCCAAGCTTGATGAAGAAGAAAACACTCATATAAGCACGCGAATAGCTGGAACAATGTGAGTTCTCTCTCTCCCCATTGATCTCTCAATTTAGTTTCGGACCTGTAAATAAAGGGGTTAGTAAAATCTGCTTGTAATCAATGCAGTGTGTTGAAGGTATAATAGTGTATGATTTTACAGAGAAAAACTACCTACAGATTTATTCTGCTATCTTATGACCAAATGCTCACCATTCAATGCTTATCTAATTTCTCTTTCAGAGGTTATATGGCTCCAGAATATGCAATGAGGGGTTACTTGACAGATAAAGCAGATGTTTACAGCTTCGGAGTTGTTGCCTTAGAAATTGTCAGTGGGAAGAGCAACACGAATTACAGGCCGAAAGAGGAGTTTGTTTATCTTCTTGATTGGGTAATACATACATACATACATATATATATACATACATACATATATATATATATATATATATATATATCTTTTATCTCAGAACGTCGTCCTACATATCTTACATTTTCTCTGACCAGCAATGAGCATAACTGATGGAAGATGCATGGCCTTGATTTTGTTGTTGTTTATCTCCTTTTTAGCTATCTGTCTTTTGCATGAATTCTAGCTGCTTAATTTTCCTCCATGATATTTCATGAAAGGCTTATGTCCTGCATGAGAGAAACAACCTTCTTGAGCTTGTGGATCCAAGGCTTGGTTCAAGCTACTCAAAAGAAGAGGCAATGAAGATGCTGAACTTGGCTCTCCTGTGCACCAACCTATCTCCCTCTCTGAGGCCATCAATGTCCTCCGTGGTGAGAATGCTTGAGGGCAAGATTCCAGTTCAAGCCCCAATAATCAACCGTGGTAGCATGGACCAGGAAGCAAGGTTCAAAGCCTTCGAGCTTTTATCACAGGATAGCCAAACACAGGTCTCCACTCTCTCTCAGAGCAGTCAGGTGCAGAGCAGCAGCATATCAAGGGATGGACCATGGGTAGATTCCTCATATTCCCTCCAAAGTAATGATGAGACTAAGGATCTTTATCCCATCAACGTAGATTGAACGATGGAAATCAGATGAAAAACCCCTATGTGTAATAATATTATGGCTGCTAAGAGAAGAAATCGTTTTGCAGGACTAGCTAGAACAAGCGATTGGACTGTTATTGTGGGCACAGGTACACCTTTCATGTTGTATATATAAAAAAAAAACATATTTAATTTAAATAAAAAAAATCTAATAATTTAGTTACGTTTATCAAAACCAAATTAATAAATATTACATTATATGATTGAAAATAAATCCTTGAAGTGCAAATGTTATTCAATTATATTTCTTATGCGATAAATTAATCATTGTCTATTTAATTTTCTCTATATAGTGTTTTTTTCTTTTCTGTATTAGACTGCTCTAGACATACATTTCTTAATTTCTTAATGAGTATATATATAGCTTTGTTTATTTACGGAAAGTAATTTGTTTCTAGATAGTTGTTTTCATGGAAAGTTAAATATTTTTTAATATTTAACAGTATCATGAAAAATAACTTTTTTAAAAATAAATTAATTTTCAATATTTAATGAAAAATGAGTTTAAAAACATTTTATGGTATTTGGATATATCTAAAAAAATAAGTTGGAAAATAATATATTTTGAGTTAATAATAGGAAGGGAAAGCTTGAGAAGCCTTGGCCACCGTATATTGCTTAAATGCATTTTGTTGCTTCATTAGTTTTCATTTTGGTATTTGTGTTGATTTTGTACGGTAGACAAAGTGGTCGATGGAATACCATGTTTTAATTCTTTTCTAATTTTTACCAAACTTGTAATATTATTTTAATAGTAATTTCATAAATAATTATATATTTTTTTATTAACTTCTTTGTGAAGAAGTTAATTGTTAGCGTGTATATAAAGTTCAAGATATAAAATATAATTTTTTAAATTATAGCGTATAATCACAATATGGATCAACCTATAAGGATGTTAGGGTTAGTTTTTCCAACAAAAAAAAATTAAAACGACCTCGATTTTCTTTTTTCAAACATCTTCATAAAAATAATCACATGTATTGAACTTCTCATGAAAAGACAAATTCATTAACATAAATATTAGCCCTTTTTATGGTCAAATGTTGACTTCCAATCATTTGCTCTCTTCTCAATTTGTTTTTAATGTTTTTTTTTTTTTTATCTTTCAATACTTAGATACTAAAAAGTGAAGACAATGACATTTAATATCAAACCATAAATCTCTAAAACAATAAGATTAAATTATGATTTTGTAAAATCAAAACCGAATCTATCTTCAAACATCTCCTAGAAGTCACTATATCAGAGATAACACAAACGGAAAAAACCATACATAAAAGAAACCATGATATTGTAACTATAGAGGATTAAATTTCAATAACTAGAAGTTTGAGGACTAAAATGAAAAAATACATTATTCAAATGAATAGGAAAATCCACAGTAGTTTATGCATGGATAAACAATGAATCACCCATCTATTATATATACTAATTATTTGACTTGTTTCGCTGCAGGTTGAATAAAATTTTCTTTTGAAAAGTCAATTTATACAAATAACAAAATAAAATGAGAATCATATGCATTAATAAAAGCCAAAAAGAGTTGTTAACACAACGCCGCCTATAGAATCTCAAGTTAATTTTTTAACATGGTTGAAAAATGCGCAATGTTACTAGTGCGTTTCACTATATTATGATTTTTTTAATTGAGAAATGTAAAGATATTGTTTACGCTGGATGAACCAATAAATTGAGAAAGAACTACTAATGCTAATAAAATGCTAAAATAAAAGGATAATCATTACCATAAAAGTAAAAGATAGAAAGTATGATATTTAACCCCACTTTTCCCTTTAATTTACACCATAAGGTTACTTTTTCATACCAAAAACAAATAATTTTTTATTTTTATGAACACATCATGAAAATAAAGTTTGTCTATATCAAGGTTGATCTCCTTTTTCAATCAATATTAAGAAAAAGACACCTCAATAAAACTTCCACATCAAATGAAAGCCATTGACATTGACACCAATATTGATATTTTTCGTGGTCAAAATTAATCTCAATCGAGACTCTCTCTCTTCAAACAAAATATGTCAAGTCTCTTTCTCTCTCTTTTCTCAAACAAGTGATTAAAAAATAAGATAAATTAATTTTTATATTGAAATTGAATTTTACAAAACCCAAGGGATTGAAAATGTATCAATTTGAAAGCAGAAAGATCAAAGTGAACTTTTCATACTATTTTTTAAAAATGCCATTCATTTTTTATGCCTTTCTCACTTTGGTTCCTTTTATTTCAATATTATCTTTTCATAATAAATTTACTTAAATTAACCATCAATTTGGTCCTAGGAAAAAAAAATCGAGGATGAAAACAAAATTGAGTGTATAAAAGGATGTGTTTGCCAATGTAACGTTGAATGTTTTTAAATTGAAAATGTTTTAAAATAATATTTATTTTATTTTATTTTTAATATTATTGTATTAAAATCATTAAAAAATATCTTAAAAAAATATTAATTTGAGACTTTTTAACCATTTTAAAAATACTTTTCAAAGCAAAAACTATCGCATTGTAATGCACCTAGATTATTGATCCAAGTGATAACGAGCTAGCAGATTCATTTGTCTGTGTTCTTAGGTTCTAGGAATTGTGAAACGCTGACGTGTATTCATTTGCTTCAAATATTATTCTAAACTTCAGTTCGAATATAAATATGACGGGATCCCTTCCGGTCCACACGACTATTAAAGATTCAATATTTTCTACAATATCCGAACACCACATTTTTTTAATTAAAAATAATTACCAGCCACGTAATTGATTGACTAATTTTTATGTGGAGTATAATTAATTATATATACAATGGGTATTTCCATGGAATATATAAATAAAAATAAACAAATACACTTGCTTTTACATTATTAATTATGAGATTTTTATATAATTATGAAAATCAATGATTGGTTTTATCATCGTTAGTTGAAAAGAAAGAAATTCAACGTGAACAATGAACCATTAAAGCATCATTGATCGATGGTTAATTTTAGGTTAATTGCATTTTAGCTCCTTGAAGCATATAATAACTATCAATTTTTACTTCAAAACTTGTTTTTTTATCAATCACCCCCTAACATTTATCCATCTATCAATAAGGGCTTTTTGTTTCATATAGGATAAAACAAAAATTAACCAACTCAAGAGGATAATTGATAAAGATAAAATTTTAAAAATAAATTGATAAAATCATATAATTCAAGAGGGTAAAATAAAATCCAACCTTATATTTTATATTATATAGAATAGATCTCTTCACCACCCTTAGGTTGAGGAAATGAGATGCTCTCAAAATCTTAACCAAAATCGAGGAAAAAAAGGTTGGGATGGTTCCTAGGTTGTCTTTAAAAATTGTTTTAAATTCAAGGAGGAGGAGGAAAAAGAAGAAGAAGAGGAGGAGGAGAAAGAAGAAGAAGAAGGGTAGTGTTTGACACTACAGTCAGAAAGTATTTTTAAAAAAATTAAAAAAAAATTATTTTTTATTTTTTGTTTTAAATTAATATGTTTTTGATGTTTTTAGATTATTTTAATATGTTTTGAAATAAAAAACATTTTGAAAAACAACCGCTACCATATTCTCAAATACTCTCGAAAAAGCTGAGAGATATTAGATTTCAAAAATTTCCACCCTCAAATTAAAGATAAATTTTAATTTACCTCTTTGAAATATATGGATTCTAAGTTTATTCATTATCAATTACCCCTAAGATGATTATTTTCATTTTATCCCGTGTGGATAAAAGGATCTTATGAATAATGAATGAAATGTTAGGGGATAATTGAAAAACAAAATAAGAAGAATTTGATAGAATTCATATATTTTAGGGATTAAAATGAAATTTACCCTTCGACCAATGAATAAAAAGGTTATGGATAGTTTTCCTAGGGTCGAAAAGGACTATTTCTAAAAATTATACAAAATATTTTGAGAATTTATTTTTAAAATAAATAAAAAGATTACTATTTCAATGGACACTTAATTAATTGGACTCAACTGTTTTATTAAGGATTTAAATTAACATGAAAATTTTCGAAAGGTGAGATTGGGGCACCATTAAGTAGAGTGTCACTATCAAGGTAAGATTGGGGGATGAGAATGTTTTGAGATTGATAATACCAAAGTACGTGGTTATTAATCGATGATGAAGAGGAAATTTTATATTTTTCCTGTTTGTCCTTTTATACTTGTACGATATTTTCATGGTGATCTTCGTCTTCCTCTCTCCCTTTCCATGTAGAAATTGCCGCACAATAATTCAAAGTAAACTTCTATTAATTAGATCTTCCTAGGAATAATGATGTTTCTATGTAAGTGATAAATAAAATGAGAAACTTAATTAGAAATTTATTAAAGGGTGTTTGCAACAATAATAATGCAGTAACTTTCTAAAATGTTTTTTTTTTATCATAAATATATTAAAATAATATTTTTTTTAAAAAATTTATTTTTAACTTTAACGTTTCAAAACAATCCAAAAACATCATGTTATCACTAAATATGATAGGATTCCTTGCAATACACATGGGTATTAAAGAAACATCATGTTAGCCACGTAATTGATTGACTAATTTTTATGTGGAATATAATTAATTGAATATACACGCGCGCACGCGCGAGGATGTTGTAAAATACAATGGTTATTTCCATGGAATATATAAATAAAAATAAACATATACACTTGCTTTTACATTATTAATTATGAAAATCAATGATTGGTTTTATCATCGTAAGTTGATAAAGAAAGAAATTCAACGTGAACAATGACAACCATTAAAACATATCACTGATCGATGGTTATATTTTAGGTTAATTATATTTTAGCTCCTTGAAGCATATAATAACTATCAATTTTTACTTAAAAACTTGTTTTTTTTATCAATTACCCCCTCACATTTATCCATCTATCAATAAGGGCCTTTTGTTTCAGATAGGATAAATTAAATACAAATTAACCAACTCAAGAGGATAATTGATAAACATTATAAAATTTTAAAAAGAAATTGACAAAATCATATAATTCAAGAGGGTAAAATAAAATCTACCCTTATATTTGATAAAAAGAAATATGGGTTCCTGCTTCCTATAAGAGATTTCGAAAATTTCCACCCTCAAAACAAAATAAGAAGAATTTGATCGGATTCCTTCCACTACACATGCCCCATGGGTATTAAAGATTCAATATTTTCTACATATTTGTTTTTTTTAATTATTAAAAAGAATTACCAGACACATAATTGATATATATATATATATATGGCAATTGCTTCAACTAATGAGTTGTTGGTCAAACTGCCATAAACAAGAAATGATCATTTTATTAAACTTGCAGAAGCTGCAAATTTTTATTTTTTTAAAAAACCAAGTCAATGTTAAACTCCCTAGTCTAACTAGACGGGTTTGATTAAATCCGTTCAATGTATAATACTTTACATCAATCACGACTGATTAAATGACGACATCATTAAGTTTTTAATTAAATCAATGATTCAGACTTAATAATGTTTTTTTTTTTAATTTAATATATAATAAAGATATCATCCCCTGAATTTACAGATCAAGATCTATTTTCAAATCATCTTACTGCATGTTTAGGAGCGCGGCTGACTGGCGTGCGTTTCTAATCTTTTTTTTATTTATTTAAAATTATTTTGATATATAATACAAAATAAATTGTTAATCACGCATTCCTCCATCTTCAGGGTGTCCTCAGGCCGAGTTTATCACTATTTGGATGTAGTTTGTACGCGAAAGTTGACTTTTTATGAAGAACAGCCCGCAAATGTTGACTTCTGGGACACCCACAGTTTGTCTCCTCAACGACATTGCGGTAAAGACCACACCGTGTGTCCCAGCTCCTTCCCTGTTTGGAAGAAAACCAACAACCTCGCTGCCAGGACAAATCATCCTTGGCAGGCGGCTTAGCTGATTCTAGATCAATGATATACAAAGAACACGAAATCATGCCAGCCTTTTCGTGCCTTTTCAGCTCTCACCTCTTTTTATTCGGAATACACTCTCGTTCTCTTGATCAATTCACTCTCTTTGATTTTAATTTCCTAGTGGCACTCACAACTTCCCCTCCTATCCTTCACCATCCCTGCCATCCTCCCTTTCTGCGACGACCCTCTTGGGGTGGTCTTGTGTTTTACTTTTACAAGCAGTGTTTTCCATTTCTTTGTATATATATATTTTTTTCTCTGGGTTTTGCTTTTAGAGCTTTGTTGACCCTTTCTCAATATTTTATGACGACGACATCATTTTTTTGAAGAAAAGGACGCAATGAAAAATAAAAAATAAAAACCCGAGTAACTCGTCATCTTTAAAACCCCTCCTACATTATCTTTCCCTCCAACCACCTTACTCTCTTTCTTCCTTCTCTAAAAAAACAAACGAAAAACATTGTTTCTGTCCCTGAACTACTGCTCTTTTTCGTGTTCTTTGATTGTATTTTTTTGGAGATATTAATTACCCCACAATTAGAGAAAGAGTAACTGTTTTTCTGCATGCTTAAAACATGGCGTTTGTTCAATCACTGTCAAAGACTGCCTCTGTTTTTGTTTTCGGTTTTGTGGTATTGAATTGCTTGATTGTGGACAAATTTAGATCTCATGCCCAAGGAGTGACTCCACTCTTGCCACAAGATGAAGGTAAATGGTCATTATTCAACAATCTCCATATTTTTTTTTGTCAGCAACTCAAAATATTTGGCAGAATAAATGGTTTTTTCTTTCTGGGTTTTCTTCGTGTATTGGCCAAGTGTTCTTGTTCTTAACATTAGTTGACAGACATGCTCTTTGTCTTCTTCGTTGGAGGAAACTGCTGTTTTGACTTTTAGATTTTTCATTTCTCTCTAAAAACTTTTTTTTTTCTCTCTTCTTGTAAAAAAAAAAATTGTATTTTATTTATTTTTTAAGATTAATCGGGGAAATATATTGCATGAATTGGGCAATAATAGGAAAAGAAGAGGAATTCGGTTTCTGGTCTTAAAAAAAATTGTTTTGATTTATTTTCAAGCAAAAAGTATTTTTGAAAATGTTACTTAAATGCATGATTTGTATAGTTTTCTTAAAAAAGAGAGAGAAAAAAACTGTTCAATTTCTTGTTGCAATCAAACAAAAGAAATGAAGAATATTAAACAAAAGAAATAAAGTACAAGAAATTTGATAAAATATTAAACAATTCAAGAAGTGATATTATTAAAAAATATATTTTTCGTTTCTTCAACGTGACATATTTTTGGTATGTTCATCGTTTCAAGTAGCAACTGTTGCTTGAAAGTTGCATCTGTTCAACACGGCTTTCATCTATGGTAGAAAGATTCTTGCCTCCCTGGCATATTTGTTAAAATAAAGTACAAGAAATTATTGAAAGGTGATATTATTAAAATATATATATATTTTTCGTTTCTTCAATGTGACATATTTTTGGTATGCTCATCGTTTCAAGGAGCAACTGTTGCTTGAAAGTTGCATCTGTTCAACACGGCTTTTATTTATGGTGGAAGGTTCCTGGCTCCCTGGCATATTTGTATTCTTAGCTAAATTTATTTATGCTAGGTTTTCCAAATGTGCAAAGTATTATTTTCTATTGTGTAATGTGATCAAGGAGTTACCTATCACTATACTTTAGCAAGATTTGCAGAGGAAAGCTCTGGGAGGCACAAGAAAAAAAAATGGCTTCTAAAATATGTGCTAAAATTGGGTGAAAATCGGGAGTTTCGACCATGTCCATGTGATATATCCCAAAAAGGAAGGGTCTAGTAAAGTAAATCTGTGCAGGTCTATCTCACCCATGAACAGTTATGCTGATCGACGTGAAATTATGATTTGTTTTCCTAGTAAATTCTCACATTATTGTAAGCATTTTTTCTTGGTGTTGCTTAACATGTATTGTTACTATCTGATGCAACAGTGCAAATCCTTCAAACAATATCCGACAAACTGAAAAACAACAATTGGACGACAATCGATCGAACTTCCTGCAGTAGCGCACAGTGGAAGCTGTACATCAGCGACCCCCCCAAAAATGACAGAATTCAAAGCAATGTTACATGTGACTGTACATTTGAAAATAACACCGTCTGTCATGTCATCAGCTTGTATGCACTTGTTTCCTTATATCCCTCCTTTTTCTTCAGACATAATAACCACTCAGATAGAGATTAGACTCGTCTCAAGCAATGCTTTGATAATTAGAAGAATATATTTGT
>Ga0325410_1005992_pt1 | contig 13377 bp, 7 predicted proteins | sample PopdelMetagenome_16_FD_206182 | JGI IMG/M metagenome (GOLD analysis project Ga0325410, IMG submission 206182) | Populus deltoides microbial communities from Bellville, Georgia, United States - Xylem-PdIQD-R3 | ecosystem: Host-associated > Plants > Phyllosphere > Stem > Wood/Secondary xylem... | reverse complement strand
TCACAAATAGAGATAAATACAACTATAACCAACACACATCTGTTAGCCATTCTTGTCCATAAAATGAAGAAACTAGCCTCCACATTGTCTTATTCAATCCAACAAGCAAGGATAATGAATAAGCATGCACATCCATAAAACAATTCTAAATGCAGACACATAAAGAAAACTAACAAATATAGCAAAAAGCAAATCAAAACATTACCACCAATGTCAAACCTTACAAAAATCTATTCTTTCAACCTCTTCCCCATTAAAAAAGTTTTTATCTTAATTGAAATCTTTACTAATAACAACAAAACCAAACCCAAGTAATTTTATCTTCAAACAATTTATATTACCACAGAATTCTATTTTTTAAATCTTGTTAAAACAAATATAATGAAAAAAATTCTTGAAAGCAAATTTATGAAAAAATTCAACAGGTTAAATTTTAAAACTCTGTAATTTACTTGTATTGATTCGTAGTAACAAAAAAGAAAATAAAAGAAACACATAAACTTTTTGTTAGCAGCCTTTACAAGGTCGTCAATGATTTTGATTCTTTCTCTAGCAACATACCTTCTAATGTCTTCTAAACTCTTTCCATCCATGTACTATAATAATAATAATAATAAGTAATTATGTTTCTATAGAAGATAATTCATTTCTACTAAAAAAAAAGAAGAAAAAACTACCAATAAGATTCAAGAGAAAAAAAAAAGGAAAAAGAAAGTCTAACCTAGTGATATGAAATCTATCAAGACCATTATCACAACAAATTTTCTTATGCACACTAACACAAATGCATACTCTAATAATTACACAAAATCTAAACATGTTCAATTATCTAATTATGATATATAATGATTAAAGAAAGTTAATGGAAGGCTTTAATCAACCAATTAACAATGTTAAGAGTAAAGAATTAAAAATTAAGGTTACGTGAACAGTAACCCTGATATTCAAATTGTGTTTTTTTTTAATATTTTCAATTAAACATGCCTATTCAGGTTAAACAATGGTTAAAATATGTATGGAAATTGATTTTTATCGATTGAACAGCCAACATAGGATTTTTTTAGGGTTTTCAATATTGAAACTCAATTTTCAACAATAAATAATTAGAGAATTTTTATTTAATTGAGTAAGAAAAGCTATATTGTAATGAAATAACCTTATTATTTATCAACAAGATGCACTAAAACCAGTTTTTGAAATCTCGATTAAAGAAAACAATTGTACCATACCTTATAAGTATTGTTGAGTTTTCTAGGAGAGGGATTCCAACTTTGCTGAGTTTCAGGCATGAAGAGAGGGGATTTCATAAGAGACGAGAACACAACTTTATTATAAAATTTAATTTTGATTTTAATTTTTTATCAGCAAGGAAAGGAGAGAGATTATGTTATTTTTTAGAGAAAAAATAAGATAAAAAAAAGTGTGTGATCTGTCGTTTCCATTAGTTCCTTTATATATTATATATAAAGGTAATTTAGTCATTTTATTCTTTTTGAGATTTTTGTTTTGACCTAGAATGTAAAGTGTAATTTTTAAAAGTATGAAGGTTGTTGCATTCGACTTCACGACCACTAAAGGCTTTTTTTCATGAAAAAAAGGGAAAGGTTTTTTTTTTGTTAACATGAAAAGGTTTTATGTTAAAAAAGAGTTGTCACTTGGTATTACTGTCACTAGAAACCCTAATTGGTCTTTATAATTCTAAGGTAAAATACTGATTATGCTAGAAGAAAAATATTATCACCCTAAAATATCTTACTTGAGGCAAGTTGCATTGTCACTTGTCTTTTATTTCTAATTGTTTGGTATGCCTAATATTGGTGGTCTATCTGCATAGGTGATAATGATTATACTATAATGAGTTAAATCCCGGGTGCTTGATTTAAGCCTAATTGTTCTAAGATTTGGTTCATCTTTGCCACTCTAAGTTATTATCTTTAGATAATACTTAATAAATTGACATGTCTATTGTTAGTGACTCTTGATCATGACCTCTGACCAATTAGTTGTCAAGTCATTCCAATAAATTACAAATGCATTTATGATGGGCTTATTAAAATTAACCCAGATCCTTTAAGGAGCTGTTGTTAAACATTTTATTTATGCAACAGTAATCCATAGATAACAGCATGTTCTAGTTTATTTATTATATAGTACTAGGGTTTAGTGGTAATTTTTGTTGATGATGATTTTTATACCTTAGTCCAAAAATATCCAAGTAGTAAGCATTAAGAGTTGATCTACTTAGTGGTGGGATTTAATGGCATAGATGCTTTGAACTTAATTTTAGCGATGACCTTTTTAGGGTTTATTCGTCATTTGGTGTGCTATTTAACAATCATCTTTTTAGATTTCATTTTTTATTGTCTTATTGCTCCTCATCAATGTTAGTACACATTGGTGTTATGATTTGTACATGTACATGCACAACAAATAGACGACTCATCAAAATTTATCATTCTTGTTGTTGTTGATTGTCAACATCTATATGTGAAAACTTATTACAGAGGTTAAGACCCCCAATTGTTTTATTAATATTGAACTTTGAGATTTCTAAAACTTATTTTATTATTTGAAATCAAAAGAATAGACTACTCCTTCTAATATCCAAAGTAATGGCCTATGTTGAGTCTATTTACCCTTGATACCAAGAGTGAATAGCAAAATATTTTGGACATGATGCTTTTCTATTTAAAAGAAATGTTTTGAAAGATTTAGAATGTCGACCCAATAAGAATTTTAATATAGGTCAAATTTTAATTGGTTTTATAAATAATTTATAAGAATCCAATATGAAAACATGCAATGTAATGAAAATTTTTTATTTTTTTTTAAATGAGAACATGGACACAACAAATTAATTACAAAACTTGTATGAACACTAACTAAATGCAATTTTTTTAGAGGTTTGGCCAAATCGCATGAAGTTTGAATTGAAATATTTTTATCTTAACATGATTATGAAGACAAGGATGACAACATGCATAAAAATTCAAGATAACAATTTAATCTTTAATTAAATGATGTTGTTTAGGTGTCATTTTGATTTCTTCATTAACAAAACACTAAAAAGTATGGCTAAATCACTATAGCCACACCCATAAAATACAGATTGTTTTCAATTTAATCCTCCATCTTGTAATTGAATCATATTCGGTTAATTTTGGTTTAATTTTCTAACATTTCTTTCAATTAAGCCCCTGATAATATTTAAAACTACCCTTCAATATTGGCATCTTTTACACTTTAGTACTTGTATTTCCAATTTGTGTAATTTTGGTCAAATTAACCTCAAATCTCAATTTGTTCTTCAATTAAGCCCGAAATTGAATTAATAAAATCCCTAAATTCCAGCACTTCTTTTATTTTGATCATTGGTCTTTCAATTTTGGCTAAATTAACTCGGTTTTTCTCTTTAATTTAACCTCTGATTGAATTAATTAGATCCCTAAATTTCCAGGACTCTTTTATTTTGGTCATTGGTCTTCCAATTCTTTCAATTTGATCAAATTAACTCTAAATTATAGTTTTGTTTTATTAAATTACACCCCTAATTGAATTAATTGGAATTCCAAACCTTTTCATCTCTTTTATTTTGATCATTACCTTGCAAAAATCTAGTCAATTTTGCCATTAATTCTATTTTTTTCTCCATAATTCGGCTCCCAATTAAATGAATTGGACTTCTAAACTTTGCCAACCTTTTCATTTGGATCCTTGGTCTTTTAAATTGTGCAATTATAATCAATTTCAACCCTTTCTTCCAACTTTCTTCAATTAAACCCTAAATGGCATGCCTACATGACTTTTTGACTAAATGCAAATTAAATTCTTGTCCGATTGCAACTGAAACTATATTTTATTTTTGAAATCCTTGTTCTTTGATGATTTTATTTCTAAAACTGATTTTCTCTCTAAAAATATTTTCTTTGATGATTTTTTTTTAAATGATTTTGAAGATATGTTTTTTTGAAAATTTTGGGAAAATCTAGAAGGAGTAAAGATTGAGTTATGACAGAGACAAAGTGAAGAAAAAAAACCAAACTATAAGATAATTTTTGTAATTATATAAAAAAAAACTTAAAGAAAGTAAAACTTGATAAGTATTTCATTGACTAATTTAGAATGTCTAAGATAGCTTGGAAGGGATAACATACATTGCTTTTTCAACATGTCATAACTTATAATCTAAGTGTTCAATTGATACAAATCTTACCAGTTTGAATACTTACTTTTAAATAGGGGTGATCATTTTCGGTTCGGTTCGGTTTTTATCCAAAAAAAGTAACCAAACCGAAATTAAAAAAAACTGAAACCGACTCAAACCGATCGGTTTCGGTTTGGTTCGGTTTTTTAGGACAAAAAATGATTCAACCCGGTTTGACTAGGTTTTTTCTAGTTTGGCTCGGTTTTTTTCCAGTTTGGGTTCGGTTTTTTCGGTTTCAGGCTTATAAAATCAAAACCGAACTAAACCGGTTGGTTTTTTAAAAAATTTAATTGGTTTAAGAGGTTTTTTTTCATGGTTCAATTTTTTCGGTTATTTGTTTTTTAATTTTCTTGATTTTTTAATTTTTTTGTTCACCCCTACTTTTAAGTCCTTTTTATGATCCATACTCGTAGAATAGGCTTATATGGCTACTATTCAGAAATTATAGCTTTTTTCTTTCTACTTAGGCTTTGAATATATTATATCATACACATGAGTTAGAACTCGTATTTAGAAACCATCAACTTTATCTTTTCATAAAATCAAGATTATCACAACAATAATATTCTCACGGCTTCAAGTTAAAACAACTTAACATGAAAACTAGGTCCTAACACTATACGGTTGTTCGTCATTTAATTTCAACATGCTTTTCGTTAAAATTTAAAAAATAAAATTGCTTCAAATTATTATTTTAATATTTTTAGATCATTTAATATGCTGATATAAAAAATAAATTTTAAAAAATAAAAATAAATATTATTTTAATATATTTTTAAATAAAAATAATTTAAAAAATAATCTCTACCATATTCACATATTCTCTCTACCAAGCAAACAAAACACAAGCATGTGAGGAGTGTAAAACGGACACCAGAACACTCATAATTTGAAATTTGGAGTAAAAGAAAAAATGATTTCTACGTAAAAATCGAGATTGATGCAATAATTAGCATGTTGCTAGATTCGGATCAAGCAGAAGCGTCCTGCTAGCATTTTAGCTATCAGTCGATTTTACAGGCTACCAACAACATGCAAGCCAAGCCAAGCAAAGCAAAGCACAGCACAATACAATAAAATCACATCGAGGCCAATCATTATGTCTGTCTCAAATAATGTAAAATATGTCACATTCCATCCTTCCAGCCTCAGAAATATGTGGTGGTCGAGGCCTTGTAAACCAGACACGACTAGTGCCCTTCAAACGTACACAAAAGTAAAAAAATCTAAGTTAAAAAATATATATTTTATCCAAAATAAAATTAAAAAATAATAATTAAAAAAATAAAAAAAAGGTTGTACGGACTTAGTCTTAGCACAAACCCAATGTTTAAAATAAATAATAAGTTATAAAATAAAAAAAACTTTGGTTAAGAAGCGCGTCTTCCAATAAAAAAACATGTTTAACTCGTATAATCAAGAAATCCTTAAAAGATATAAAATTTATATAAAAAATTATAGCAGGAATAAATTGATACAGCCCTAATAATTAGGGCTAGATATCTATTATTGATTATTTTTTTATTATATAGTATAAAATAAAATAGTAACATATGTGTCTATATATATATATATATATATAAAACGTGAACTAGATTTAGGTCATGTTTGACAATATTCATACCTTATATATTACTCATAAAGTAAAATAATTATGAAAAAAAATATTATTCATTTTGTTTGGTTTAAGTCAATATCTATCAAATTTGAATTAAATTATTATCGATAATCCTTCCATAAATTAATGTCATTAATGTTGTTTAAAATGAACACGTATCGTATTCTCACAACATGAATTTTTATTGATATGTATTTTGATCCTCAATTTTTAAAAAATATTTTACTTTTGTCCCTATATTTTATTTTTTCTTACAAAAAGTCCTTAATTGAAAAAAGCTTTGTCATCATAATTTACATTAAATATAATTCAATCCCTAACTTAGTTTTATTTTTCAATTAAGTCTTTATATGTCAAATCATATTCTTGATCAAAATTAGTCAAATAATTTAAATGGGTTGATTGAATGAAAGAGTTAAGTGAATTTAAATAGCTATACACATTTAAAAAATAAAAAATATATTTTCATATAACATCGATATCTATTATGAGAATTTTTCTTTTATTTTCTTTCTTTTAAAAAAGACTCCTTGACTGTAATCTAAAAGTCAAGATATAAACAAGAAGGAAGAAATTCACAATATATACGCGTGTGTGTGTGAATTCTATTTCAAAGTAATAGCTCAATCCACGAGATTCTTTATAGTTTTTATTTGAATGGATTAACCAATCATGAATGTCATTATTATTTTTATAATTACAGTTGATATTATTGTGATTCAATTAAATTTTTATTTTCTATAATATCATACATCTATTTTGAGAATTTTGGCAAAGTTCATGATTTGGCATATAAGAACTTAATTCTAAAAAATTATCAGGGATTAAATTATACGTATTGTAAAATACAATGAAAAAATAAATAAATCTAAGGACCATTTTGTAAGAAAAATAAAATATAAAGATCAAAGTAAGCTTTTTAAAACATTTAAAGGATCGAAATGCACATCAATAAAAATTTCATGTTGTTGAAACATGACCTTGTCAACGCGTGAAATGTACATATGCTTACTTGGAATATCTGTCTAATTGTATAAATCAGCCCCGTCGTGTTGTCAACCAAACTTACCCCCCCCCCCCCCCAAATAAAAGAAGAAGAACAATTTCAATTCCTCTTTTTGGGGAGAACTACTGCTTCCAACAAAGCTGCGTCTATTATAGAGGAATATGTCCCAATATATAAGACGTGTCCTGTTTGTAGGGCGGAGGAAGAATCCATAGAGTATCTCACGTTTTTCTGCCCACATGCTAGCCAGGGGGAGCTTGGTTTGGCAGTGATGTGGGCTTGCTCTCCTGGTGGAATAATCTGAGCAGGCTCGATGAAGTACTTTTGGGGGTATGATTGGTAAGGTTGCCTGTGTGTTTTGGATGATTTGGAAAGCTAGAAATGGAGCAGTCTTTGAAATCCTATGGGCACAGTGCAGAATGCCAAGGCAGAGTCTAAGCAGAGCTCCTGAGTTGCACGTTGCCAGCAGTCACGAGACCTGGAATTCCTTAACATGCGGGTTCTCAAACCTCACCAAGGTTCTCTAAAAATTAACTGCGATGCCTCTTTTAGAAGAGGTTTGGTTCCCTAGGGTTCGGGTTTGTCGAGATTCTAGGGGTGGAAAGGTGTAGAGATGGAAGAGCTCCTCCCCACTGGTAGCAGAAGCTTTGGCGTGAAGAGGAGGTCGATTGGCGTCAAAAGGGAAAGGCTATGGCTTGTCTATCGAAAGAGATTCCCAGGTGGTGTTTAGAGCTAGGATTGGCCAAGAAACATCCATGGCTTGAGAGATTGAAGCTGTTATAGCTGATGTAAAGGACCTACAGCATATTCCTAGATGTAATGTTAGGTAGACAAATAATGCTGCAAATGTTCCTAGATTGTCCACCAGATTGGTTGGCTTCACCTCCAAGGGGTTTTGTAATATGCTTTGTGCAGATGTTCCTGAGAGGCCAAGTCTGTCTTCATGGTTGTTAAAATAAATGGAAGAGCGTGGTTTATTCAGAATCATTATAACTAACCAGTTTAGAGTAAGAAGACAATAACAAAACAAAATTTTCATTAACCTACTGATCTGCAAATTTAGTTCAACGGTGCAGTGAAAGCCAAAACAGACAAAAGGTGTCAACAAGAATGAAGTAAAATGTGTAAGCACAGTACCCAACATGGCAGATGGACCATACCTATATAAATGTAAGTAGCACTGTTCCATGCCCAAAGGGACTCCATCCAATTCCAGAAGTCACCCATATTAATGCTGTCAAAACCTTCGAATATAGTCTTCACCACAAAAAAAGCAGCTGGCGGAAATGCAACAAAACCCAAAACCACATTACAAATAATCCTCAAGAAACTCCTTAACTTCCCAGCTTTCATGTCAAGCTTCAAAGGTTGAGCCATCAAACACATTGGGACCAAAAGTAATGCACCAATTTCTGCTGCTGCAAAATTAACAACTGACATGACAAGCAAACCAATGAAGACTGCTGAGATGGTCGCTGATTTCAAAATAGCCCATTCACCTTTCTCCTCAGGTTGAGATATAGAGACATGAGTAGATGGAGAACCCACTATCAAGTACAAGATTAGGAGGCTAAGCATTGAAAGGAAAACCCAGATAACAGAGCTGGACGTTGGGCTGCAGTTTGGTATCTGACAAATGAAATATGGAAGCAATGAAACAGCTGCACCCCATACATGAATGAGAAAAACTTCTTTTGCAGCAGACAGCCATTTCCATGATCTGAAAGTGATGTCAAGCTCGTCAGAAGCAGTGGCTGTAGGAGTAGATTTGGTATTTTTGACACCAAGATCCAGTTGATTAGCATCAGCATAAAGTGAAGCTGCTACCAGGGGAAGTGGTGCTACAAGGAGTGCAAAAGCAATCATGTACACTCCGACTGACACAAACTTGCTAGGAGATGTTAACATGTACAGGAAAAATGACTGGTGAAACTTCTCGAGGAGATTATTTATTGATCTTATAACTCCTTCAACCAACCTGCATCAAGAAACAGGAGCATCTTCAGCCAAAAAACAAAACAAAAACTATGAATTTACTTGCTTCGAATCGAGCAATGGCAGGGCCTCTGTATTACTAAATGAGTCCTGATCCACACAATCAAAATGCAACAAGAAAAGAACGAAAAAGATCAAGGAAAAGCATTGTCCAGATAAAACTAAATCTAAAGCAGACAATATTCTATGAAAGTCAAGACTTAATTTTTGCAAAAACCATCTCTTCAGCATTCTAAATATCTCATGTTGAGTTTGGTAGGACACAATAAAAAGTAACGAAGAGTGACACAATGGAACATCGTTCTATACCTCCATTACATCAAATACATTCTAACAAAGTATTATCTGTGTTAGAGGGAATTTTGAACCACTAACAATCCATTGGGAAAAAAAATCAAATCAGAGCACCTACTGTTTAGTGCAGTGGTGCAGCTCTCGCATTGTGAATGCAAGCAGGTTCAAACCCCACAAAGGGTGGTCATAGTTGTGATTAATGGGTTTAGAGATAGACAAGTAATATCATTGCACATCAAATAAATAAATATATAAAAGCCGCTGCTTGAATTAGATAAGAATTGAGATCCTTCATTGGGATTCAGCAAATTAATGACGCATATAGACAGACACACACAAACATGTAGGGGTGTACATTTATTAACAGAAAGCCGATTAAGATGTGTTGAAATGAAATCAACTATGTAAAAAAAAAAAAAAAAACTGATCATTAAGTTCTTCAGACTAAAAATGCTTCCACTCAAGTCAACACGACCTTGCCAATAAAAGGTTCTCTTTTAAACAATAGCATGCTATAGGGGAACCACTCATTTAAAAATACTATGTCGATACATTGTACTTCTATGACATAAATGCAAGTTACGATGACAATGAAAGAGATGTAAGATAAGCACTGACCGGCCTCCTCTTAGAAGAAACTCATTGTGCCTGGCTTTGTTATGAGGAAAAACCTTAGGTGAAATCTCCAAAGTAATTGCATCAACTTGGAAATCACGGAAAGCACCATGAGGACCTGTAGGAATGCCCAAAGCCTGATAGCAGCAAATGATTATGTCAAGAAGTAATATTTACTCACTGATCAGAGGAAGTCAGAAAATGCAATCCCACGTAGTTAGTTCTAATTGTTGTTGTCACACAAAACAGATAAACCAAATCTCACATGGTCAAGTGAAAGAGCAGAGCACCTGGTAATACAATGAACTTGCAAGTGTAGCACTGCCTTCAATATAATCTGCAGTTGAAATACCAAATTTCCATCCAGGATTTAAGCTTCTGGCGACTTTTCCTAGTAACTCAAACATTTCTCCCAAAATCTCAAGCCATCTCGAATCAAGTAGAGTCAAAACTTTCTCAACCTTTACACGCAATCCTTGCCTATGTACAGCTAAATAATTCACAATATTGATGAGATCCAGGTTTGGCATCTGCCCATTGGACGCCTCAGCATAGATATTAAGAGTGTCCTCCAACAGCTCGTTTCTATCTGCAACCTTTAATATCAGTGCAGCAGCCATAGTCCCGGCACGTCTAAAACCATCAGATATCTTTCTTTGCGCAATAGATTTCTGTTCAAATACATAGAGATCATCAATTTTGACGCATGTATCAGCATTTAGGGTGCCCAAACCAGTAAATACAGGCGTGTGATAATCTCTTAGCCAAGCTTCAACGGGGGCATATTCTCCATACTGTGAGTCAGCAACGAACCATATAATGTCCTTGGCCAGCCATGTAACTCGAGAGAGCAAGGAAAATACTGTATATGCAATGCTCAAGGATAAAGTTTCTGCCGCACCACTCTTTCCAAACTTGTAAGGTGTCACCAAGACAATAGCTTCCTTACCATCACCGCGAGGAGCTCTAATTATTCCAACAGTATTGACACCGTGTGCCGAACAACTAAAATTCTTTACTGAACTTGTAGAATCAGGACTAGAGAAGAAATGCAGCGGATGAAACTGATTTGGCTTATGGTGGAACTTGTGATAACTAACTTCAGCACCCAAGTCAGACATGTATTTCGTAAGGATCCCTCGACTTTCCCTACAATTATTAAGTACAAATAACATAAAGATAGAATAATTTCAAAGTTGTTTTCCTCTATTTATTCAATACTTGGCAAGGTCAGTGTGAAGAGAAAACAATGAGAAAAAATGCACCAGACCTGTACCAAGCCACTTCATTTCAGAAGACATTAAACAAAAAAAAAGAAAAGAACAGTAGCAGTTTCGGGTTGATGAATAACTCAAAATATAGTTTTGTACTAATCTAGGATTGACTCATCCACCAGCCAAAATTATGTTTTTAACAACTAATTGCACAAAACTAAATATAATAAACATTTGAAAAAACAAGAAAAAAAAGGAAAAGAGAGAAGAAGTAAACAACACATACAAGGCCGCAGCATCTTGAGGTTCGAAATTCAAACCACTCAAATCACTTGCCAACCTATTTGCCTCTGAAATGTCACGATTAGAGATCATACTGCTTGCAGAACCTGGCATCATCGCAGCATACATTTTCAGTCAAAGAAAATTTAAATAATAAAAAAAAAATTGTGAAGTGACCTGGCATGAGAGCATTTTCAGAAATGTAAGTGCTCTTGGCGAGAAGTGGAAGCAGCAAGAGAGCTAAAACCGCAGCCGTACAACAGACAACACTGATACATTAGAAATCATAAATTAAAATTAATTAATTAAATTTGTATAAGAAAGAAAGGAAAAACAAAGAGGGTATAGCTAGCAAGTAGTACCTAACCAGGAGGCTGTGAGAGATGAGGAAGATGCCTAGACGCACGATTGGTCTCGGCTTCATTTTAGGTGTCTCCGTCTCTGTCTTTGGCATATTGAACCAATTCAATTCAGTAGATTTGATTTTGAGAAACAAACCCAATCGAAGTCAAAATAAATAAAACCCTAGCTCATTTACTTTAGATCACCAACTCCAAATCCACCCATAGGACAGTAGGACTCCGTCTCCTAGAATCATACCCGCCATCCGACCTCTTCTGCTGAGGTGAATGTCTCCGATCTCACTACAGCAACAAAAGTGAAGGACTTCTCTTATACTCCCTACTCTCTCTCTCGTGGTGTCGGGGCTCTGGGGGTGATGTCGAGGGGGAGGAGGCTGCTCTCGGTATTGTAGTGGAGAGAGTTCGAGTGGGTTTTCTTTCCTTTTTTGGGGAGTCCAAAACTTAAGTTATTTTTATTCTATAATAGAAGTGTCAATTTAGAGAAAATCAATCTTATCAATTTGATAGTAAAAACTAAATTAAATATTTTAAAATTTAATTATATATAAGCGTTCACTTCTCACTTATACAATAATAATATTAAAATCAAGGAAAGAAATCCTTCACGCTCTTTTTTATTTTTTCATGCCAATCCAAAATAATAACAGATTTAGGTAAAATTAAATTTATTAAAGATAAAAAAAAACAGAATTTTAAAAAACAACAAATTACATTTTACATCATATAATGCAGGTTTTATTTACACTTTACATTTTAAATCGACTTAATTTTTAAATCAGATAAAATAATAAAATTACAAAATTGGATTTATAATAGTGTTAATCCATATTTCTACAAAGCAAATAAATAGATTGATTGGAGTATTCAGCACATGGATCATAGCCTTCTTATAAAAATTTTGTATTTGGGTTGAATAATGATAGCAAATGTTACTTTAATTACTTTTTAAAGTATTTTTTTATTTAAAAATATATTAAAATAATATTTTTTATTTAAAAAAATCATTTTTGATATCAACACATTAAAATAATATGAAAATATTAAAAAAATTTAATTTAAAATAAAAATTTTAATTTTTTAAAATATTTTCAAAACATAAAAACAAATACTTTCTAAAACTAACCACGACTGTATCTACATTAGTGGCGGAGGTAGGGGAAGACTAGGTTCCTGCAAGGAAATTTTTTCCAGCCTTTTTCTTTGTAAAATATTTAAAATTTTAATTTTTTAAAAATATTTTTTTAATTTGACCCCTTTACTTTCTTCTTGCTGCGCCTCTGATCTACATGGTTTTTGATATCTTATATGTAGCATCAATTCCAATTAAATTCAAATTAACTAGAAGAATACTTCTTCTTTTTTCACATTCCAAAGATGCATTGCATGCCAAGATAAAACATTTCTCCACCTGTCGTTTCATATCAGGATACCTGGAACCATGCTCAAGAACAAGGCCTTTAACTTGGAAAACAGAACAAGTAAATAAACGTTCCATCACTGTAAAAAAAAATTACTCCATAATGCTTTCACCAGCTCTGATAATGTAAAAATACTTGTATAACCTTTACTTTGCCTAACACTATTGAAGCTTGTTTTTTATTTCTAATTCTCAACTTATTGCTGGTCAGCAGCTGCAAATACGAGTTCTAAGAAATCAAAGGTGCATTTGTTATTTTTATTCAACCCAGTCCTTTAACACTTATTTTAGTTTCAAATTCACTCCTTCAAGCTTAAATTGTTCTAAATTAATTTAATTTAATTTAATTTTGCTAAACCGAGCATCAACC
>Ga0325410_1005990_pt1 | contig 13383 bp, 19 predicted proteins | sample PopdelMetagenome_16_FD_206182 | JGI IMG/M metagenome (GOLD analysis project Ga0325410, IMG submission 206182) | Populus deltoides microbial communities from Bellville, Georgia, United States - Xylem-PdIQD-R3 | ecosystem: Host-associated > Plants > Phyllosphere > Stem > Wood/Secondary xylem... | reverse complement strand
CAGGCAAGTGACAAGGTTTTCCATAGACTAGTCTATAAGGTGACATACCTAATGATGTTTTATAAGCAGTTCGATAAGCCCAAAGTGCATCATTAAGTCTTAAAGACTAGTCTTTCCTATTAGGGTTTACTGTTTTCTCCAAGATCTATTTGATCTCCCTATTAGCAAATTCTACTTGTCCACTTGTCTGAAGGTGATAAGGGATGGCAACTTTGTGTGTGATTCCATATTTTTTTTATTAAAGACTCAAATGACTTATTGCAGAAATGTATTCCACCATCACTTATCATGGCTCGAGGGATTCCAAATCAACTCAAAATATTTTCTTTCAAAAACTTTATCATTGTTTTGTGATCATTGTTTCGACTTGGAATTGCCTCTATCCATTTTGAAACATAATCTACTGCGACTAATATATACAAGAAACCAAATGATGGAGGAAATGGACCCATGAAATCTATACCCCAACAGTCAAAGATCTCAATGACAAGAATAGGATTTAAAGGCATCATGTGATGTTTTGAAATAGATCCCAACTTTTGACAATTTTCACAAGTCTTATAGAATGCATGTGAGTCCTTGAACATGGTGGGCTAGTAAAATCCAGTTTGTAAGATTTTTGCAGTCGTCTTTCTTGATGAGAAATGACCCCCATATGCCTTAAAATGACAAAATTTAATGACACTGCCTACCTCATTGTTAGGAATGCATCTTCGAAATATTTGATCAGGACAATATTTGAATAAATAAGGGTCATCCCAATAAAAGTTCTTCACTTCGTTCAAGAACTTTCTTTTGTCTTAGGTACTCCAATGAGCTGACAAATGTCCCGAAACAAGAAAATTAACAATATTAGCAAACCAAGGCATTGTAGAGATGAAAAGTAAAGATTCATCAGGAAAGTAGTCATCGATTGATGTGATGTCAGATCTCTGTTGTCAATCTTAACAAATGATTTGTGACAACATTTTCGGTGCCTTTCTTGTCTTTGATTGTGATATCAAATTCTTTAGGTAACAAAATCCATCGTACCAATCTAGCCTTAGAATCTTTCTTAGAAAGATATTTTAATGATGCATAATCACTAAAAACAATAACAGGTGAGCCAACAAGATAAGACCTGAAGTTTTCACATGTAAATTGATGCGAACCCTAGCGGAATTTAATGGTATTCGCGACCCCAAGATCAATCTAACCCAAGTTTGTTGAGATTTGAATAAGGTTATCACAATGGAAGACTTGCTCCAAGGCAACAAGACTATAAACCAACTCGATCACAACGCCTACACCTGGAGACAAGCAAAAGAAGTATAAATTCACAACAAAGAATGGTCAATTCTTTGAAGAGTTGAAAGTTCAATCAAGAACCAAGATTGAGCAACCAAAAGTCAGCTATAATGCTGAAAATATTATAAAAAGTCTGCCCTAAAAATATTCCTAAAGAGTATTTAAACTCTAAGCTAAAACCCTAGTTTTCCTAATGGATCTCACATAAACTCAATTTAAATAATAATCAACCCAAGCTAAAACTAGCCCAAACTAATTAAAATAAACAAAATAAACAAGTCTAAAACCCAAAAAAGTTGTCTCCTCTCAAAATAAATAAAGTTTGATAGCCCAACAAATTAAATAAGACAAGTTCGTTGTTTCCGTATTCTGTCTGGCAGCAGTAAGGCCCAACTTAAAATGGATGGTTCTCTCTCGTATTAATGAATTAGAAGGCGTGCCATATACCGTAGTAAAGGTATGGAAGTCTAGTTTCCAGCCCAACTAGAATCACATCAAAATTCGATCTGTAGCTCTAGTTATGACCAAAAGAGTAATGAAAGGTCAAACTATCCGAATCTAGTCCTCTTCTCCCAATCCTTGTGTAATGGTCTTGGTTCCACCAGCAAGCCCCTCTTGAATATGACTCAGATTAATCAAGGCTTGCTCTTTATTATTACAAATCCTCTTGAAGTCCACCTTAGCCCATGTATCTTTAAGAAGTCCATTGAAAGCTTCTTTGAACTTCTTAGCCTTAGGCCTAGTAACTGGACCAACTGGAACCTCCAATGGATCCTTTGATGGTTGAATCACATCATAAATACTACTACAAGTAATTCTTTTTCAGTGGTAGTGTAATTCATTTGGGCACTATTTAAAGTTTTACTTGCATAGCAAATCACATAAGGTTTCTTATCCTTTCTTTTTTCCGAAGACAACACCCACTGAATAATCACTATCATCACATATTATTTCAAAAGATAATAACTAATTAGGAGGTTGAATGACAGGAGTAAAAGTAATCAAGTTTTTAAGTTTAACAGAGGCTTCTTCACAATGTTCAATCCATTCAAAAATATTATCCTTTGTTAGAAGGTTACTCAAGGGCTTAGATATTACACTAAAATCTTTGATGAATCTTCTATAAAAACCAGCATGTCCTAAGAATGATCTAACATCTTTAATAGATTTTGGTGTTGGCAAGTTAGCAATTAACTCAATTTTAGATTTGTCAACCTCAATTCCTTTCGATGAAATAATGTGACCAAGTACAATGCCGTTTGTTACCATAAAATGATATTTTTCCCAATTCAACACAAGATTCTTCTCTTCACACCTATTCAAAACTTTTTACAAGTTAGTTAAACAATCATCAAATGAATCATCAAAAACAGAAAAATCATCCATAAAAATCTCAAGAAAACGTTCAACCATATCACTGAATATGCTAAGCATGCATCTTTAAAACGTGGCTGGTGCATTACATAATCCAAAAGGCATCCTTTGATATGCAAAAATACCAAATGGACATGTGAAAGTAGTCTTCTCTTGATCTTCCAATGCAATTTCAATTTGGTTGTAACCTGAATAGCCATCTAGGAAATAATAAAATTCATGACCTGCAATTCTTTCCAGGATTTGATTCAAGAAAGGTAAATGAAAATGATATTTTCTAGTCATTGAATTAACTTATTTTTTTTATTTGTAATCACAGTGACTCCAGACTTCTTGGGTACAACTTGAGTAGGACTTACCCATTTGCTGTCAGAAATAGGATAAATGATTCCATTATCTAAAAGCTTAATGACTTCATTTTTCACTACTTCTTTCATATTAGGATTAAGCCTTCGTTGCATTTCTCTAGAGAGTTTAGCATTTTCCTCCAAGTAAATGTTGTGTGTGCAAATCAAAGGACTAATTCCTTTTATGTCAGCTATGGTTCATCCTAATGCACTTTTGTGCATTTTTTAGAGTTTGTAATAACTTACCTTCTTGATGTGCATTAAGTTTGGAAGAGATTATTACCGGAAAAGTTTCATTTTCTTCCAAAAATGAGTATTTGAGATTGAATGGTGACGGCTTCAAATCAGGTTTTGGTGGTCTCCAATTATTTGCCTTCGATTCTTTCTAAAAATAAACCATTTGCAAATCATCAGATTCATCAATCTCAGTTTCACAGGAAGTGGTTAAAATTGATCATGAACTAATTTTTCAATAAAGTCCACTTCCTGTAAATCATTATCATCTTCAGATTGCTTGCAAATGTTGAAAATATTAATCTCCATTGTTATGTTTCCAAAAGATAACTTCATCACTCAATTCCTACAGTTAATCAATGCATTAGAAGTTGTAAGAAATGAATGTCCTAAAATAACAGGAATTAAATTACATGCTTCAATAGGTTGTGTATCCAAGACAATAGAATCCACAGGATAAATGAATTTATCGACTTATACTAACACATCTTTAACTATTCCTCTAGGCACTTTTACAGATCTATCTGCAAGTAAAAGAGTTATAGAAGTTGGTTTTAACTCACCTACATTGATACTCTGAAAAAGACTAAATATGGAAGTAAATTCATATTAGCTTCAAGATCAAGTAAAGCTTTTTCAATTTTACTTTTTCCAATAAAGCAACAAATTATAGGACAACCAGGGTCTTTATATTTCAAAACATTATTGTTCTAAAGAATAGCACGTACTTGTTTGGCTAAAAAGACTTTCTTTTTCACATTCAGTTTTCTCTTCATAGTGCACATATCTTTTAAAAATTTAGCATAAGAAGGTACTTGTATTGCATTCAATAAAGGTATATTGATTCGTACCTGTTTGAAAGTTTCAAAGATTTCAGAGTTGTGATTGACTTTCCTTTGTTTGGTCATGGCATGAGGAAATGGAAGTGCTGGCGGGGTATCAATCTTTTCTTTGCAATGTTCAGATTCAACCCCTTCCTTAACCTCAGAGATTAACTCATCATCTTTCTCACAAGGTTCAAGAATGAGTTTTTCAATAACCTTACCTCTGCGAAGAGTGATGACTAATTTAACTTGATCCATGTGATGGCTTCCAGAACTACTTGCATTTGTATTGTTTTGCCCCTTTGAATTTTGTTGTGGTTGAGATGGAAAATTACCTTTCTCTTGAAAACTGAGAGCAAATGTGAATTTTGCAAGAGTATCTTTAAAATCTATCATGCTTTGAGCAAGTTGAGTGTTGATTGTCTCTTATTTTTCAATGAATGCATGCAATGTTTCCTCAAGATTTCTTCTAGGAGGTTGAGCATAAGGAGGTGCATATCCATGAGAATTTTAAAAATTATGGTGCGCTTGAAACAGCGGTTGTGAAGTTTGTGCATTATTGTTATCACTCTTCCAACTGAAATTTAGGTGATTTCTCCAACCAAGGTTGCATGTTTGCGAGTATGGGTTATGATTGGGCCTTTGGAAACTATTTAAAGCATGGGATTGTTCATGGAGGCATTCCCTAAAAGAAGGCAAAGTTGGACAATCATTTGTTGAATGTTCATTGGATTCACAGATTTGACACACAATGTCTTGAACAGATTTTAATTGACCACTCCTTTTCAATTCTAGTGCCTCGACTTTTCTAGCTAAAGATGCAAACTTGGCTTGGAGGTCATGATCTTCTCTAAGGTTGTACATTTCTCCACTAGATGTATGCAGTTGAGTTTTACTTGGTGGCTTATAAGTGCTTGTAGTGTCCTAATTTTGAGCATTTTCAGCTAGCAAGTCTAGGTACTCCATTGCTTCATTAGGTTCTTTATCTTCAAAAGTTCCATTGCACATCAATTCCACCATTTGCCTATCTTTAGGTGTTAACCCTTCATAAAAATATGAAACCAATCTCCATGTTTCAAAACCATGATAAGGGCAAGTATTAAGCAAGTCTCGATACCTATCCCAACATTGGTAAAATGTTTCTCCTAGTTTTCGAGTGAAAGTGGTGATTTGTCTTTTGAAAGAGTTTGTTCTGTGAGACGGAAAAAACTTCTTTAAAAATTGTTGTTCCATTTCATCCCAAGTACAAATGGATCCTGACCTAAGATTTTGAAGCCATGTTTTAGCTTTATCTTTTAATGAAAAAGAAAAAAGCTTTAATCTAATGGTGTTCATGCTACAATTTAAGTCATTATAGGTGTTACTAACCTCCTCAAATTCTCTCAAATACAAGTATGGATTTTCTAGATCTAATCCATGAAAAGAAGGTAAAAGTTGAATAATGCATGGCTTAAAATTAAAATGAGATGCATCAGGAGGGAAAACTATACATGAGGGTGCACTTGTTCTTGTAGGATTCATGTGGTCTCTAAGTGTTCTAACTCGATTATTCTCATTGTTCTCATTATAAAGCGACTATTATCTTCTTCGGCCATATTTTTTGAAAATGATGAGGATACCCTACAAAGTCTACCACTTAATGTACGTCACCAAACTCTCATGCACGTATAGGAAGAGAAGAAAAGAAACAAAAAAGAAACAAAAAAAGAAGAAACAAATGTTAGATAAAAGGAAAGAAAAGAAAAGACAATAAAAAAATATATAATTTATACAGTAATTTACCTTCCCTGGCAACGGCGCTAAAAACTTGACACGACCAAAAGATTGATGTCTTCTTTCAAGTGTAGGAGTGTCGAAGTAATAAATAACTCGGCAAGACCGGGGTCAAACCACAAGGAGGTTAATTGTACAAACTATAAATAAAGAAATAGACAATAATAGAAAAGGAGTTGAAAAGAGCTTTGAGATGTGATATTGATGTAAGGGTTTAAACAAATATAAAACAATTGTCAAGGTTAGAGGATCCATTAATGATATTTCAAATAAGTATAATATAAACTCTTTTTATTATTCAACTCGAAACCACACACAAAGGTGGTTCCAATCGGATTATAAATTGTTACCATGATTACATTAGTTATCTTATTCGAATAATGCTAATACTTGTAAATGTTGTCGGGTATTCATGATGATAACTTATATTAACAACAAATCAAGTTCCTTTCATAGTACAGGTGTCAGTTATACCATACAGTTAGGCTATGAAAGTGTCAAGTATTTGTTGTACTAAGGTTTATACAACATAAATCTAGATTAACCATTTAACAAGCAAAGTATTAAGAGTGAATAAGATAACAAATACAAAACATGTTAGTATCAAACATTAAAGTCTATGTTGAGTTTATATTATACTTATTCTTACATCATTAGTGTAACCTTTTCACCTTGACTTAATAAACTTAACTAAACATAATGAAGAAGAGAAACATAGATAAACAAGATAAGAACATAATTATATAAGTATAGTAAAGGAAATGAAAAGCATAAACAAAAGATTAAGGAAAATATAACATGGAATAAAACTTGAACATTACAAAATTCAAAGAAAGAGAGCAAGAGCAAGATCTTGATCTGAAAACCAAGGTGCCTAAATACATGGCAAATGCCTCCTTTTATAGGCCAAAATTCAGAACTATTGATTTGATGACTAATTATTGAATGGGTGGCCACCTCTTGACTTGGTAACACTCCTTATCTTCTTGACTGCAGAAAACATCATTGCTAACATCAAAATTTGAATAGATAGTCCTCATGAAAGTTCTGGGAAATTGTCTCAGCTTTCCGAAAAAACAAGAATCGGTGCATTTGGACTTTTAGAATTCGAGATATGGGCTGAACACTGAACATTGTCTAGGCTGTAGGATAAATTCCAACTTCTCTATTGTTGCTACCATTTGAAGTAAAAAATGGCACTTTTAAATCTTGGACTCTTCATGAAAGTTTTAGGCCTATGTCTTAGCTTTCCATACATATAAACCAGACCTAAATCCAAGTTCTACAACTCCAGTTATGATCCAATAACTGAATGGTGTTCCAGTTTGGACTGAAACAACATTTTGTTTTTAAGCTTAGCCCTCTCTTTGTCTTCTCAATTTCAATAGTTAAACTCATCAATCAATCTTTTGATTTATGTGATAGGCCTGCATTTAAGATGAACATTTATCATAAATTAAAGGTATCTTCTATTATTAGACATGTTATTATAAAACATGCTCTAGTTAAGGAGTTATTAATATTTTAAGTGCAAAATGATGATATAAAACCTTGACAAAAATACAGTTTTAAGTATTAATCAGTTGATGCACCATCGCGCATGTATGTTTTTATCTACTAGATGTTAGATTTGTAGGATTTGAACAAATAAAGGAATTGTACAAGAATGATAATGATTTTGCTAATGTGTATAATGCTTGTGAAACTTTGGCTTTTGGTAAGTTCTATAGACTTGATGGGTATTTGTTTAAAGATGATCATTTGTGTGTTCCATTAAGTTCTATGCGTGAATTGCTTGTACGTGAAGCACATGAGGGCAGGTTGATGGGGCATTTTGGTGTTAAGACTTTGAATGTATTGCATGAGCATTTTATTGGTTTAAATGAAAAAAGATGTGCAACGTATATGTGACAAATACATGGCTTGTGTACCCCTTTGCCAATACCTATAAGAAAGTAAAGTTTAGAACTCAAATAAATGGCTTGTATACCCCTTTGCCAGTACCTATGGAACCATGGGTAGACATTTCAATAAACTTCGACTTAGGTACACGTAGGTCAAAATGGGGTAGGGATTCAATCTTTGTGGTTGTTTATAGGTTTTCAAAGATGACATACTTCATTCCATGTCATAAAACTTATGATGCAACTAACATTATTGATTTATTCTTTAAGGAGATAGTATGGCTTCACCGGGTCCCTAGGAGCATTGTTTCTGATAGAGATGTTAAGTTCCTTAGCTATTTCTGGAAGGTGTTATAAAGGAAATTTGGTACTAAACTGTTGTTTTCAACTACTTATCACCCCCAAATAGATAGACAAACCGAATTAGTTAATAGGACCTTAACACAACTTTTACGAGTTGTCATTCAAAAGAACTTAGAGAATTGGAAAGATTGTTTATCATTCATATAGTTTGCATATAATCGTTGTGTACATTCTACTACTGAATTTTCACCATTTGAAATTGTGTATGGATTTAACTCTTTAACTCTCATGAATTTGATTCATTTGCCTGTTGATGAAAGGGCTACTTTGGATGGTATTCGTAAAGCACATGTGGTGAAGACACTCTATAAGAGTGTGCAGCAACAGATTGAAAAGGGGAACCATATGTACGCAACTAAAACCAATAAGGGGCACAAACATGTTGTCTTTCAGCCCGAGGATTGGGTTTGGATACATATGCATAATGAGAGCTTTCCAGCCCAAAGTAAATCCAAGCTACACCCATAAGGAGATTGAATATTTCAGCTACTTGAGCGGATCAATGACAATGCTTATAAAGTTGATTTACCAGGTGAGTATAGTATTAGTGTTATCTTTAATGTTTCTGATCTTACTATGTTTGATATAGGTGATGATTCGAGGTCGAATCCTTTTGAAGAGAGAGAGGATGATGCGAAACAACCTAACACCAAGCTTAATCATGTCAAAGACCTATTGGAGGTGCCAAGTGGGCTAATTACAAAAGCAAAGGCAAAGAAGCTTAAACAGGCATTGAATGAGATTGTTTAGAACATATAGAGTAAGATGAACCTAGAAGAGCTTGGGTGTAAACACTCGAAAAAAAAAGTAAAGCAAAAAATGACTTCATCATCGCTGCCGATTTCTGAATCAAAAGCTACACAATTTTCGTTGATGATTTTTGAATCGGCAGTGACTAAGTTTTCGTTGATGATTTCTAAGTCAACAAGAGCTATGTGCGCTGATGAATCCATGCATCAACTGTGGAAGTAGTTTTGTTGAAGATTTATGACTCAATAACAACTCATTTTTCATTGACATTTCTGAGTCAATTGTGGCTGTGTGCGCTAACGAATCCAAATGTTAGTTGTGGAAGCAGTTTCATTGATGATTTTTGAGTCGGTAGTGACTCAGTTTTCGTTGATAATTTATGAGTCAACGGTAGCTGTGTGCGCTAACGAATCCATGCGTTTTGTAAAACTGGAAAAAAAGCTTTAATGTTAGACTGGCCTGTGCTAGGAAGAAAGTGAAGGAAATAGGCTGACCTGTTTTAAGGAAATTGGTGGGGGAGGAACCGACCTATCCTAAGAGAGGATTATAGAGGATATAACCAACCCTAGGATAAATCAATAAGGGGATAAAGACCAAGGATATCCAAGTTATGAATACTTGACCTTGTTTCCTGTTGAAAAGACATGACATTTTGTTGCAAGGTCGCAGTGTTAGAAGCTAAAGTTTTCATCATCTCACGAAGATCATCATTGGATGATGATCCCATAACATTGGAGTTTGTAAATGAAGGGGGTTGTCTTGCTTGATAATTCTGTTGGGATTGAAATCCATGGGGATGGAACTGTCGACCTTGATTGCCTTGTTAAGGTGGGTTCCCATAGTGTAAGTTGGGATGATCTCTCCATCCAGGATTGTACGTGTTGGAAAAGGGATCATATTTACGCTGGGACTGTCCGTTGAATGCTTCATCAATTGCATGAGCTTGTTCGATGTAATCTTCTTACATTGTTGGGCACATATCCGAAGCATGTCCTTGTAAGGAGCATATGCTACAAACTTTCACCTGCTGCACATTTCCACAAGCCATAGAACGTATAGGAGAAGTAAGATCATTTACTTTATTTTCAAGGTTAGAAATACTTACCTCATTTACTCATTTGTTGGAGAAGTCTCCACGAGTGCCAAACTGTTTTGAGTAGGCTGCCATGTTTGAGATCAATTAGTGTGCAGCCTCGGGTGTCTTATCCACCAATACGCCTCCATTTGCAGCATTAATGATACTACAGTCAGTAGGCATCAATCCTTCATAGAAATATTGAATGAGCAGTTGATCGGGTATTTGATGATGATGGCATTGAATGCATGGTTGCTCAAATCTTTCCTAATACTCGGAGAGAGTCTCTCCATGAACTGAAAATATATCAGGGCATTTTATATATAAAACATAGGCAAAACACTAGTTAAATGTGGGTGAAACTATCGAATAATATGGTTGTATCAGTACTAGCCTTTCTCCACTCCTTCTCCTACTAATCACATTCTGATCCTACCAAATCAGTGCATAATCCATGAATTCAATGACTACCAATTTCACATTCTTTACCTCTGAATAGTTATGGCAATAAAAAAACCAATCCACCTTCTTCCCCCACACCAAATACACCTCGGGATTGTTTCTACCTTGAAAAGAAGGTATTTTTAGTTTGATAACATCCAAATCACCATCTACATCATCATGTCCCTCAAAGTTACGAAAATTTTCCCTTTGGCTGAATTGGGCCCTAGTTCTATTTTTAAAATCCCTTCAGTTTCTAGGCTGCCGAAAACCTTCCTTAAGGCCTATAGTCTCCTCCTCAAAACCATCATGACTAAAATCATCATCGTCCTCCTCAAAATCTTCATAATCAGCCCACCTTAGCCTTTCGAACCTACGCCATTATTTGATTTTGGTTCAACCCCAACCGTTCTCACATTTTGGGTAACTGTTCCAGCCTCGTTACCATGTTTCTCCATCTTCTCAAGTCTGTCACACACGTTCCCCATCATGAAATTCATTATTTCCATCATCTTTATCATGTCTTGCATTTGGAACTTAAGTTCATCATTGGGAGGGGGTCGTGTGTTGTTTTGATCTAACATTGGTACCTGTAAAATTGGTTAGTAGTATAAAAATATCCTCACGTCACTCGTGTTTCACTCAAACTTAGGTCTTTTCCCTCGTCTCACCTTCTTTCAGTTCTTGCGAAACTGAAATCACACCAAATAGAACCAACTCAGTAGCAGCGCAATCCAAATAGATGTATAAGACTCAAGAAGCAATAATAACGCAGAAAACATGCAAAGACAAAACTGTGATGATAGTCTCGCGAGTAGCAAGCGAATCTATCCGAACTATGAACGAAACTGAAGACTCAAATGGAAACAGGAATGAAGAATGCAATATGATGAAACAACATCCAAATATGTTAGATATGTTGTAAATATACTGCAAGAAATGAAAATAATAGAAACAAGACGAGTTTCAAGAGTTGACGTAAAAACTTACCCGTTTACGATTACTTAAGTTCGAATCTGCAACTTAAGGTCAACGATGTCCAATTGAGCGAAAATTTGACATATAATGTGATTTCAACCCAAATAGACATAATATGAAATTTGAGAAATTTATGATAAGGTTTGTTATGCTAACGCAAAAACGTTATGAATTAGACCTCATTAGACCCGAATTTGAAAGCCTTAACAAAAGATATCCAATTGACCTCAAAATTAATATGTAGTGTTATTAGGACCCTAGTAATCAAAGTTTCAAATTTGAGCTAATTCCGAGTTTATTTTATCCAATTTCCCTTTGTTTAGTTTTCTGCGGCAGAAGCAAATAACTATCTTTTGAGCGACCTTTTTTTTATAATATGCCACAAATTCAAGGAGTAGAAGAAATTGGACACTAAGGAAATGTTTTTTTTTAATTTTATAGAATCAACAAGAAATAAAAATTTCAAAAGGATATAACTTGATCACGAGGTTTGCATCACCTGATGAACCAACTCTTGGGCCCAAATCAAGGGTAGACCCACACACCTACCCAATTAAATTTTTTTTTTCTTGGCTAAGAAGATAACATGTATTTTAAAAAAAGAACAATTAAACACACGTTGTTTGCATTAGCAGATGACATGTCACGTTATTTGAGCCCAAAAAAACTCATTTTCAATTATTTTTACCCAAAAATACTTAAAAAACCCTATAGACATCTAAATAAACTCATTTATAGGCTCAAATTAGCAAAACAATTCATTATAAAAAAAACAAAGAATCAACCATAATCTAAAAAAACGTTTCTAGATTAGATCTACCATCTCAATCAAGATGAAGGCTAAATAACACCTAATTGAAACTCCTTTCATTAAACAAAACTCATGAATACCAAGATTGACTATTTTCATTACCAGAATCAATGTCATTCGATATTTTCTCTCCTTGACTAAAATGGCCACACCTCTTATTTTTTTGTTAATTATTTGTCATTTATAGATTATTGAATCTATTTTGTTAATGGTCGCACCTTGGCTTGTATGTTTTATCTTGTCTGTTAAGATTTGAGTATAGTGATATTTTTTGATCGAATCTATTTTTTATTTAATTATATTATAATAAAATTAATTTTTTATAAAGAAGAAAAAAAATAAAATTACAAGGAAATGATTTTCTCATCAAAGTTATTTTTTCTGATTTATGTAACTTTTTTCTTTTGACAATAAAACATTTTTATTAATAATATTATAGTTCATTAAAAAAAATAGCAATAAAAAATTTTAACAACCCCATTTAATACTCAAGTTTTCAGTTAACATATCAATTTGAGTAAAAAGCCAAGGGATTCTTTTTAAAGAAATCTACCAAAATTCCAGCAGAATTTTCTCTAAAAATAAAGATATCAAGTTATCGACAACACAAAAGGCAGATCTTTAGAATTATTTCTTTCAAAAAGTCCAATCATCGTAGACTTAATCATTTCATCATATCACCGGATTAAAACACATCTAATTCTAATTTCAATCACTTCATATCTTATAAAATAATTTTCACGAATAATAATAAATGAAATAAATACATAAATTCATAGAGAAACATTATAAAATAAACGAATGCATTTTGAATTCTAATATGTTAAAATAAATTCATATTGTTATAAAAGCCGAATAAGACATTCTATCAAGATCATGCTCTTGCTCTCTCTTTTGTAATACTTAAGTTTTGTTTATGCCTTTCATTTCCTTTTCTTTACTTAGTTAACTTCTTTCTCATTTATGTTCTTATCTTGTTTATTTATGTTTCATTCTTTCATTATGTTTAGTTAAGTTAATTATGTCAAGGTGAAAAGGGTACACTAATGGTGTAAGAATAAGTATAATATAAACTTAACATGGACCTTAATGTTGGATACTAAGATGCTTTATATTTGTTATCTTATTCATTTTTAATACTTTGCTTGTTAAATGGTTAATCTAGATTTATGTTGTTTAACACTTGGTATAACAAATACTTAGCACTTTTATTGCCCATACT
>Ga0325410_1005988_pt1 | contig 13384 bp, 10 predicted proteins | sample PopdelMetagenome_16_FD_206182 | JGI IMG/M metagenome (GOLD analysis project Ga0325410, IMG submission 206182) | Populus deltoides microbial communities from Bellville, Georgia, United States - Xylem-PdIQD-R3 | ecosystem: Host-associated > Plants > Phyllosphere > Stem > Wood/Secondary xylem... | reverse complement strand
AAATAAAAAATAGTTTTGAAAAAAAATTATAAAACATCTATAATTATGTAGGTTGTTTGGGAAAAAAATAGAGTGGTGGTTCTACAACAACAACAAGAATAATATAGGTTGTTTGGGAAAAAAATGTTACACCACTATCTATAATTATGGAAGTAATTTAAGATGTTAACGGTAATAAAAATAGTTAATAAATAACGGATTGAAATAATATACAATTTTAAACAAAATCTTTATCTCATTCTTTGTTTTTATTTTCACCTTCTCTCGTAGGAATGAACCATGTTTGATTTTAACTCTTATTCACACTATTCGTTCTCATTCTCGTTCTTTGGAAACCAAATACACACAAAGTGAAAACAAAACTTTCAATTTCATTTCCATCATTCCATTCTATGTTACGAAATAGCATCAAAAAGTCATCCACATGATGCACTCAAATGGATAAACATAGATACAAAAAACAATTTGTACCCTTTTTTCTAGACATTTTACATTACGTGCTCCCACCCTGTGGTATAAAATTTAAAAACTAAGCACAACCCCTTAATTAACGTTGACTTTAATACACTATTCCTTTTCTACCCCCGAGTAGCGGGTACCTAGGAGGACCTCTACCCGCCTACCCGGGTGGTGACTTTATTTTAGTATTCCTTTTTTACCCCTAAGATACCCACGCATTCTCATACAGTAAATTTACTAGCCAATTAAAGGCATCTTGTGATCAATCCAGATATCATTTCAATCTCGATTCCATCAGTAATAATAAGGACGGGAAATGTGAGATTACAAGTTGAAACCATCGCCACTATTAGTCAGCCTCCCAAAGGTAAGAGTCTGTGACCACGCAGTCCCAATAAAACTACGGGACCCAGCCTTCAAAACAAGGCTAGTCTAACGTAAAAACCAATTCCACATTTGAAACAACATCCCAGCTAAGAGCAAGATCCCCCTGGCTGCACAGTATAAAGTTCATAGGAGATATATCGTCAGCGTCTAACTACTTACAACAGAGTATAATTACATGTCAGGAAGGGCTGAATGTGTTATCCTGCGCACTTGGAAAGGGCCAGGTGACTTTCCCATCGCTGTACAAAAACTTTCGGGGGCAACTGCTTTTGTATAATTATTAATAGGGGTCTCTCCCCTTTAGATCAAGTATTATATTATGTACCCCTCTCGTCTTTACGTCCACACCCTTCCAACAAACCATGCCATGTAATGCTCCTTCGGAACTTTACCTTCTCAAAACACACTACTTTATAAGCGGGCACCTGGGTTTTACCCTTTCTTTCTCAGCCTTGGATGTGCGGCCCACATTTGCTCATACACCCCATTGCAGAGCTATTGCCCACTCTCTTTTATTCTTATCACCCACTGTATTCTCTGGCTTATGAAGTATACCAAACTGACCTCAAAAGCACAGCAAACTCTCCTGCCCTTTCGGCGGAGATATATTTAGGCACACATGACAGCACAAACCAGGTTGCTGAATGCGAAGATCATAACCCATCACAGCCAAAAAACCTCCCATGCACTGTTCAACCATTGTAATGGATTTTCTGGTTTTGGGTACCCTGACCCTGCTGAGGCTGCTGTTGTGGAGCCTGCAAGTTCAGCTGCTGAGTGTTGTAGTGGCCAAAGGGCTGAGAGTAAAGAGAATTCATCAAGCCCTGCACATAAAAGTGACCACACTGTTTTATATACTGACAAACAAAAACTGGTAAAATTGACAAAGCTGCGAGCATTTCATCAACAACGTGCAAACATACATATGCCAAATTTCCTACATTTTGCAGTTTTGGTAATTTTTCCTATTGCAACTTCTTTATGGTTTAGTGCTTCAGGTATCAGAAAAAACCTGTGATTGAAGCTGGTTAGGGTTGGCTATGCCAAAGTGGCTTTGTGATGCATCATCTTGCGAGGGATCATTATAGCCAACCTGAGTGAACAGACCTTGTGATCCATGAGCCATGTAATCCTGCAATAAAGAGTTCATCAAGGATCAGATAACCAGCATTCAATTGATGATTCAGGGAAGGAAAAAAAACACATTGTCAGGAAGCAAACCTGAGACATGAAATCATTTCCAGAACCAAAACGAGAGTATCCAGGTTGAGAATTCTGATTCAAGAAGTTGCCTGGAAACCCACCTTGTGCCCCTTGTGTAACATAATCGACAGCATATCCACCTTGAGATGCCTGCAAAGAATTTGGCATTGCAATAAATCTAGCAAAACAGTGGTGACATAATTTACTACAACCGCAAAGAAAAACCCTGTTTAGCTGAAGCAAAACTTCAAACACGGAAGTTTAGTGACAAATTACTCTTCTCAATTTGCCTCATTTGCTGCCTTGGCAGTGCCTCCCATTATCAGGGCATAACTTCAAAGCAAACCTAGAATGGAGTATGACTAGCATTTGGAATATAAAACTGAATATTCTGACAAGGACAAAATCATACATTCCTTTTCCATTTGCACAATATATGGAAAAAGAAAACTACAGGACATATAAAATGATCTCTACTATAGCAGGGCTTATATACCTGAGTTGAGAAATCAGCAACATTGTAAGGAACATGTGATCCCTGGCTTTTGAAGTCATCGCCCAAGAACTCCTAATTGATTTCCATTAAAATGCAAATTAGGAAACAAAAATGTAAAACCAAGACATGGAACGTAATCTTTAAGCATGAAGAGAAGGGAATATACCTGGGACATACCCCCCATGGAAAATCCATCACGAAAGGTTTGGCTCGACCCTTGAACTGGAATCTATTTATGCAAAAGACACATTCATGACACAATAATACTATAATAGCAAATACAAATCAAATAGGACAAGCAAATTGTCAAGAAACCATAGCTTACATTATTAACATATCCAGGCTGAGATAGTGGACCACCCACAGATGGCTGGCTATTTGGATTCTCTAGAGCAGGAAAGTTGAAAGATCCAATATTCCCAATGCCTTGCTGGTTGCCTTGCTGGTGAGAGAGATGACTTCCAATAGGTGCACCAGCATTGCCACGCCCAGCACTAAAACCTCGACTTCCAGGTGGAGGGACTTGAGGAACAGCTCCGATGGGCCCATGCACAGCTCCACGAGTAGGAATAGCATATGGTTGAGAAGGTGGACCATCATGAAATGGTGGAATGGGGACCCGAGGCATTGGAAACCCAGCAACACCAGGCTTATGGGTACCATTCGGTGGGCCTGGTGACAAATAAGAACCTATATTTGGGACAACACAAAATCTGACAAGTTAACATAAGGACAACAGAGTAGCTAAGCAGAGGAACTTAACTGAATAATGAGAGTGCTTTAGTCTTATTCTACTTTTGAGCATGCACACACTTGGGGACTTGTGGGACTATAGAAATGCCATCACCAAGTAAAAAATTTATAATTTCTAGCAAGGCAAGTGAAATGTAGCATACCCCTGGCACGGGAGTTTCTTCTATCAGCATTTGAGCTAGCTGAGGCAACAGACCCAAAACTATCATTTGGGACAATTCCAGGTCCACCACCAAAAAACAGTCTCCGATCGTTATAAATCTGTGAGAAAACATAGCCAAACACAATCATTTTGTATTCATTCCTGACGAGTACTTCATGATATGCTGGACAAACTAAGATAACACAAAAATAGAAACTTGGATAAATTTATCCTTAGTCAGTGATGCTGCCCTTGCCTAAAATTGAACCCCGTACCTTTTTGGGCTTTTGAAATTGAACCATACTCTGCTTTAAGTTATTCAAAGGTCCTTCAACCAAACACTCGTGTTCCTGGTGAAATATTCAAAGCAAAACAAAAGTTTCAGAAAAAAAAACTATTATTAGCATGTCACACGGATACGTGAAACTGAAATTTCCCAATCAATCTCAGCATCATGTACTAATGCCAACATTAGCAAATTCCACCAAGCAAAGCAAATGAGAATTCCTAGAAAGCATAACACCAGGTAAGAAGACATACCTTGTAGTGAGTTAATAAGCTATTCCACAAAGGCTGCTTGCTTAGAACTTTAGGGTTTCCCAGGATGACAATACCATATCGAGCACGAGTTAGAGCAACATTCAGCCTCCGAGGATCATTAAGAAATCCAATGCCCTAGAAAAAGAGACAGCAGTCAAGCACCAACATGTGATCATAAATGACAATTGTTTTTATCTACCACCAGATACAGCTTTGATGGTGAATCAAATAAGAACAGGCTTAACTAAGACAGAAAACTGCACCAAATTCTGTCCACGTGATAAAATCAAAATGAATTTCAAGAAAATAATTTCTAGTACAATGACTTGGCAATTCTCAACATAACAGAAATATTTCCAATAGCTGAAATATGAAATTCAAGTATCCATCAAGCAAGTTCTTCTGACAATCACTCACATATATTAAGTATCAGACATATCAGACAAGTGCTTTCACATGAGCACTTTGTCAAAACTAAGATCCTTCATTCTAACATGCATGTGAGAGGGAAGAGGAAACAGCGACTACAAGGTGACCACAATGCAAATGTTAAAATGCTGAATAATAGGACCAAACCAAAATTCTCCCTTCTAAGACCACAATTTGAGAGCCATATGACCAGACATCGCCTTTTTTATTCATGTGATTACCAACAAAGGGTTCGACAATGGTCTCCATCACTGACACGATGTCAACATGCAGAAATGAGGATTGTATCCATGATAAGATGATACAGCAAACATAATAAATATAGAGCAATAAATAAATGAGCACAACCCAAACTTATAAAAATAGAACACAAGAGTAAGATAAAGCTCATGCTCTGAATATTCAGCTTCCTCATTGAAATTAACCACATAATTTTTTGTGATCTATAGAATTGGGGGGAGGGTGTAGAGAACCAACCTGATGTTCATTGCTCCTAACACAAGACAAAATAATGTAATCTTTTTCTCTTCCTTGAAATGAATCAACACTTGCAACCTGCAAAAAACATAAACTATGTAGCAATTGCAAGTTAAGATTGAACAACATCTAGACCCAGACTTAGAAACCATTTATGACCTCAATTTCCTTGTATAGTTGCTGTCTGAGGGCACCATTTCTTGACATATAGTTCACAATATATGCTCTCTGCCCCTCATAAGGTGTTATCACTCCAATCTGTAAAGTGTTATGAATGATCAAAATAATGTATCGTAAAAAAGAACTGCAGCTATGAAAATAAGTACAGAAAAAAAGAACCTGGCTCGGGACTACACCGCTCCTCAAAAATGTAGTTACAATTTTTTCAACATTTGCAGCCTCCGTACGATTTAGATAGGATGTCCCACTGGCACTTATCTCTTCTTGTCCCATCTAAAGAACAGCTATCTAGTTACAAAACACATCCTTGGAAAAATATAACATCATATAAACAAATGAGACCCGTGATTGTGGTGCATTAAAAGCACTTGGCGGAAAATTCTTTAAGCTAACAATTTATAAGCATATTAAAACATATATATTGTCATAGTTACTTTTTGGTGGAAGATTACACAATTCCCACACTCATTATCAGCCCAACAAAGAGAGAAAATAAGAATAAATGCAGAGAATCTACGTAATTATTCTTTTTGTTTAAAGTGATTGTAATGTGATATAACCAATAGGCAAATAACATACCTGGACATAGAAGAACATAGGACGATTAGGCACAGGCCAAGGAAAATCAATGCCTGACGATTGTCTCTCATTGACAGTCACTCCATTTTGTAGGGTGCCTTCATAAAAGTTGTTAGATGGAAATTCAGAAAGACACGGGTGCATGCGATATTGAACCTGAAATTTGAAAGCAGAAAACATAAGTACCAGCCTAGCAGCATTCTATGAACAAAATTACATCTGCCTTGATACAGAATATGTGAAATTGATTGAACCTAAAAGGATCTTGGGAAAACTGAAAAATAAAAGACAACATAATTAACATTTCTTGATAACATCCTCACCAATGACAAAAATGAGCATTCATCAGCTAAGATTTCTTGACTAAAGAAATTATCAATTGTACCAAAATTTGGAGGTAAAAACTGGCATAAATGCAGTAACAACTTGAGTTAAGACAAAAATCTGTTTGTGAAAGCAAATAACAAACATCAACGATGTTTCTTTTTTTTTATGAAGATAGTAATCTCTCTAGACTTCTTTACATGCTGTTTGGAACCTTGGAATTGAATTCAATTCCAAGGGTTAAATCAATTCTTGTGTTTGGAACCCCTTTTGAAGGTATTGATGGAATTCAAATCATAAGAAATGGACAAAAACAAATTAGAGGGGAGACCCTCTGATTGCTACTGTAATTCCAAATAAAAAATACTACTCCAAAACTACCCCTCTTTCTTTTTTCTCAAAAACCCTACAACTTCTCTTTACCAACACTTTCTATTCTTCAACAAAAGCTTTGGTTTTTTTGCTCAAGAAATTGCCTAAGAAGTGGAAAAGCAAGACTATAAAGTTAAATATGAATAACGCTTTCATACATACACAAATAAAGTACTGTTTTACTCTGATTCTTCCTTTACCAATAGAACCTTATCTTGACTTTCAACTTTGCACACTTAACTGTAATATAGCTACGGTAAATGAGAGCATGAAAATGATTAGAGGTGGAGGCTAGGCAGTAGGAGGAAGCATTTTGGGAAGTACAGAGTATACTCTTGCTTAAGAAGCAGCTATGGTCAAGGAGGGAATGATCTTGGCAACCCAAAAACAAACCACTCACTTCTAGACTGAAATTTTTGGAACCCAAAAACAAACCAATTCAATTCCGCAACTATTCAAAACAGTATAATTGAATTCAATTATGTGGTTTAGTATTTTAGTCCAGACATAAAAATTGTCATAGTTTATGAATTGAAGTCAAAACACATGTGGAATTGCAATTCCACATGTGATTTGGTTCCAAACAAGCTATTAGGTATATCACATAAACATATACTCCAAAACTCCTACACATCATACAGGAAAATTTATAATAGATAATGCACAGTTCCTCAGGACCAATTCACTTCCTCCAACCAGGATAAATGTGATCACCAAATGTACACGAGCAGACCACACATGGAGAGAGAACTGTCAGACAACATTATTACCTGCAATCTAATTGGTTTCACACCAAGTAAAACAAGGCGTTCAAAGAGAGACTGGGCTAACCCAGCACGAGCAGCTTTCTTGCACATAATGACAGGACCTAGCTGGCAATGGTCACCAACAAAAACAACCTAGCAGATAACTTCTCATTAGAAACTGAAGCATGTGATAGTAAAACAGGCAAGTATATCAAAATAATATCAAGTACCTGCTTTGCCCCAAGTACCAAAGGAATAAGACATTCTGGTTCTGTCGCTTGAGTTGACTCATCAATAAGTACCTAAAACAAGGTTAAGAGTGTAAGCTTCTGTAAGTCCAGCAACAAAAGGCAAATAAGGCACATTTCTACCTGGCGAAACCTAAAATTTGCCAACCGAGGATCTCCAGCACCACCACAAGTGCAACAGATGACATCAGCGCTTTGAGAAATTTCCCTTTCAGTCGCTCGTTTCAGTGCTTTGTATTTTTTCTCATCACTGCTGGACAGTTCCCCTGATGATAAAGGAACAGACAACAGGCGAAAGAAAGAAAGATGACAATATTAGAACAAGCCCCAGAGGCCCACCATAGAACCGTATATAAAGACTTATACATCCAACCAGAATAAAGTCAAATCTACAACAGATACAAAATAAATTATGTTGTCAGTGAACTCCTATTTGTACATCTTCTAGTAGCAATGGGTTCAAATCCAGAAGCCAAATATAATTACTTATATGATCAGTACGAATAAAATAAAATTCTAAAGATTGAGTGACAAATTAACAAGGCCCCAAGTCATATAATCTCTCATATTTTAATGTATATGGATGTGTGGGTGGGTGCAAGTCTATCCAGAAACTAAGCTAATCAACCCTCAAATGAACATCTTATTTGCAACTCCTAATTAACAACTAATTTCATTTTAAATAATTAAGAAAAAGGCCACCTTGTTCATCTTTCAATTGTTGCAACTTGTGAAGTTCACTTTTCTCTGAAGTGTCCAGATGTCTGACCTGTAACAGTCACTAGTAATGAGAATATATACCAGGAAAGCATAAATATGAGAAGTGCACAAATGAAAAACAAAAAAGCAAGGTGCCACTAATAGACAAAACCTGATAGTGAAGGGTGAGATGCTCAACAGGAGAACTAACAGCTTCCCTTGATTTTGCACATAGCCTAACCACCTTGGTTGAGGAAATACAATCCACAAAAACAAAAACTCAAATACATTTACTTGTTAATTTAAATGATCAGGATTACAAAAAGATTTAATTTAAGCACCCAGACGGTCAGTATAACATATAGTAACCCATACATTGTTTTGTGTTACTATATAAAAATAATAAAATACCAGCATATATTTCTAAGGACTGGTTTTTCTTTTCCAAAATTTAATTTGAACCTTCAACAAGACAACCATCAGGGAACAGCAAAAAGAGAAACTTCAAGGATATAATTCGCCATGGAATTATCCACACAAATAGAGATAAAATAAAAATAAAAAAGGCCCAAATAGTATAAAAGCCACACCGCCTTTCCAGGATCATTGTGTGCAAAATGAAAGAGAGAGGGAGAGAGGGAGAGAGGAAGAGAGAAATGCAGAACCCTAAAGAATATTTCCAAAAGGGTTAATCAGAAAACAAGTATCAGACAGCACATTGTCAAGGAGGAAGTGAGATTAAAAGGTTTGGAGATGACCAAGGACATGGCTCCTGGTCTGAAAGCATCACTATAACTTTTTCTAGTCCTGCAGGGGTACGACTAAGAAGATATCATCAGTGGTGAAGGAAGCATGGATTCTACTTTCTTGATGTTGATTCCTAAAAAATAGCTCTCCTAAAGTTAGGAACTTTACACATTTCAACCCAGTCACCAAAGTGTATAGTTTTTCACTAGCAAGTTTCGTCCAATAGGTCATAAGCAAAATATGAGGACACTATTTCTTACTGTGCAACTATTTGTAGGGGTAGATGTTATTGAATAGAGAGGGGATTTGCTGACCCGATTATTCAGTTTGGGAGGGCACAGAGTGCAAAATCTTTTTTAAGGTGCTATGTTGCTGTATGTTGGATTAGATATTAAACGGTCACTTCCTCTCAAAGTAGCTTTGGTGGGATAGGATAATTTTCTTAGCATCACTTGTCATTAATGGAATCTAGAAGAGTGTCGTTAACTAGTATTGGCCAAGATGGGAAATCCCTTCTATTTTGGTCTCAGTATCTGCACTTTCAACATAGAGGATGGTTTATTCTCTTTCTCGGCAAATCTTCTTGTCCTTTCTAACAAAACTTTTTTTACTCCGAATTTTCAAATTTAGGCTCAACTAATGTGAGCTTAAATGACATACTTTGACTTTTTAAGAGACCACGCAACAGAACAACAAATTGCTAGGGAAAAATGATATGAAATTAGTAAAACAATAGGCAGGGCTTTGCTTTCTTACCTTTAAGCCAGTGGCACTTATCTTCTCAGCTAGCTGATCTACAGCAACATTACTTGGGGCACACACCAAAACCTAAAGCAGGAGTGGGGGGACCTTAAGACATACAGTCGAGTATCTGAATGAGACTGATAGAAAGCATTTTCAATGGCCTACCTGCCCTTGGCCCTGTTTGGCCATGTGATATACAATGGCTGCAGAAGTGACAGTTTTTCCTGTGCCAGGTGGACCTTGAATCAAACTAATGGGCTTTTGGAGGACATTCTTCACAGCAAGAACCTATCAAGTGGAGAAAGGTAAGGATCATTTACAGCATTGCACAATTAAAAAAGATATTCCATCAAAACAATTGAATGTCAAGAAAATGGTAATAAGCAAAACTAAACAGAGAAAAATCACTAGTTAATACAAGTGATAACAGCAATTTGCATTCCCTTATGGACACAAAAATATCTCTGGAAATATCTAAGCTTCATTAAATTCAAAATGTTACAGCAGAAAGTTCATGCCACGGAATTATCTCGCATGTAAACAGCAGGGAAGTTGTTCATTTGTCCACAACAAATCAATGGAAAAACAAGGATATGCATCTGATTATCAAATATGATACTGCTCCTGGCAATAACCCTTATTTGTTCTTATCACAGATAAAGACACCTTCAGTGCAGATAGAGAGTAAAGGAAAGATACCCCTTTACAAGCTAACAGAAATAAGAAGCAACATAAAACTAAAACAATGTCAATGGGGACTCAGGACAGAAATCAATATACATCCAATAATCCATGGGACTTCCCCGGGCGTGTTAACGTATGTTTTGAGCATTCAAGAAACTAATGCACTTCTTGTCATAACAACAACATGAAACCACAGATTTTCAAGTAAAGGGATCATCTCAAGAATCATTAGTAGCCTGAACAGGAAAATCCTAGTATGATACAAGATGAACTAGTTTAAACATGGAAATTGAATGGGTAATTGAGACATCATACTTGGGATGCATTCAGCTCTGGAAGACCAGGAGCCCCAAAACGGCGAGGCAATGCATTACGAACTGTTTGATTCTCAACCTCATGGCCCAACAAGTGGTGATATATATACCTGAAGATGGAAACTAGAATTATATAGAAATTCAAAAATGGCAACCTGTATTCAACACACAAGAACTCTACATTGAAGGCACCAAGTGAAGGAAAACGATGATATATACTAGCTCAATATTAGCCTACAGATAGAAAATAGCAACTCGTTACAAGCAAATGATAACTGCCCATTAATCATAACATAATTTTGTATACGATAGTGAATTTCCTAGCAAGGCTACTCAGCCCTATTTCAGATAGACATATCAATAAATTTGAGATAAACCAAAGCATGACTAGTATTCAGTTCTCATTGTCTGGTGTGTTCACAATACATAAAAAACACAAACAAAAATGAATCAGCCAACCTACCCACTGACACTGGTTTCATCCACTGCAAAAGTCTTCATTGCTCCCTGCATCCGATCAAAGCTCGTGCTCTTCCAAACAAAATCAACACTAAAACCATGGTTCACATCAACAGGAACTCCCTGGATACAAATAATAGCACTTAGCATTAATGTCAGCTTAACTTACAGAAAACCAGAAGTGAGAAATCAAGCGTGTTAGTATCAGAGCCACCTGACTAGCACGAAGCTCAAGTGCAACCTCCTCTTGTGCAGTTAGCTTGATCTGAAATAGAAGAGAAGAAACTTAATATCAACATTAGAAGCATTTGGTAATGCGTTGTATTCCTATGAGTGAGATGTAAATCGCCTATTAATAATGGATTAAATTGAACGCGAGTAGAATTTCAAGCATTGATATCAGAAAAGAGTTGCATACCACATGCCCAACTGATTGCCATGCTGGATGAGCTGCATCTCCAGAATAGCGCAGTCGTAACTCATCACCAGGTACAAGACGCAACTCATTGTCCTCCTATAACAGCACCAGTCCAATGAAATGAAAATACAGACAGAAGCATGCAGAAAACAGAAATCAAGCAGCACATGGAAAACAGGAAAAGAAAAGATGGTGTCAACCAAGCTAAGACCCATGTTTCTAGACCAGCTGGACACTAATAAGTTAAACTAAGCCCCATGTTTCTAAACAAGCTAGAGACAGAAGGGAGAAAGTTTAAGAAATAAGAGAACAAAAGCAAAAGAGCAAGGCACCTTTGGAAATACAAAATATGCAACACGCTTCTTGTTAAGGCCAATATCCCATCGAATAGTGACATTATCCTTGCTTTGAGACTCTTTCATCATCTACAATAAAAAAGCATTATACGAAGCTGCACGATCTTTTTTAAGTGTTCCGGAAAGATTTTATGATGAGAACAACAAAATCAAAACGAGATAAAGAAAGAAAAAGAAAAAAGATTGCATACTTTATCATAGTCAGCTTCAAGCTTAATAAGTGGAGCAAATACATTTTGGTACTGCAAGAAAAGAAAACTGTCAACTCATCAGCTAAGAGCCATGATGAAATTGTAATAATTCCTGGCTCACCCAAGTTATATATCAAACCTAATTTTAAAAACTATCACTAAACGAGGCACCTGATATGCATCTTCATACTTCAATGCCACAGGCTGTGGCTCATCATCAACACCAGGCTTCTCAAGATCTTCAAGGGTGGCATCAGGATTAGTTTTCCAAAGTTCTTCTACTTTATTTATTTGTTGAGCACTAATTTGGCGAGCCCTCAACTGCTCCTGTTCGGATGGGATCTACAAAATGCAACATGTAATTAAGTTCTAGAAATAATAGAACCCTTTACAGATTTAGAGCCTATTTGGGAATGTGGTTGCGTTTGCTTTTCAAAGTGTTTTTCACTCAGAAATGTATCAAAATAATGTTTTGTTTAAAAAAATCATTTTTGATATCAGTGTATCAAAATGATCTAAAAACACCAAAAACATATTAATTTAAAGCAAAGAAAAAAATAAAAAATTTCAATTTTTTTCAAAAGCACTTTTGAAACGCAAAAACAAATAGGCTCTAAAGAACAACTACCAACCTTCACAAGCCATTGTAGAAAACACCTATCATCAATAAGGGGGCACCACTGGCTCAGGTCCCAATTCATGTCCTTCAGTGCATTAACATTCAAGCAAGGCTCCCTGCAGAGGAGGACAACAACACTCTCTGTCTTGGCCGATATAAATCCAAGAAGAAACACATTTCGGCAACCACAGTTGTAGCACTCAAGTATCGTTTCTCCAAGAGGGCTGTCTTTATGGAGACAGACTTCTTTATGCTTTGCTCGAACCTAAAAGGAGATTCAACAGAATAACACTCAATTCAAAAGCAATATGAAAAATTTTTGTACACAAAATTAACCAAGAAGCCGACAGGTAAAATAAAGAATGTCAAAATCAGCTGCTTTCATTAAGTTTTGCAGACTATGAAAATGCAAACATGGGGGGCATCAGGTGACAAATACATTCCGAAGTACAGCACTAGGATGATTTAGGACATTTGCAAGGGTCATTATGAACTACAAACTAAAATCAATGTCATATTACTAGTTTCCTCAAGACTTCTTCTAAATTAATTTCAGTTAAGTCTAAATCTCTATGCATGATTCCAGGTAATGAACATTCAGCTGCAGATGCCTAATGCAATAACATTTTTGTGCTATACCATCAACAATTCACACATTTTCAAGTCTAAATAGCAAGTGAGATTACCTAATTACCATATCCCTCGTAAGTAAAACCCAAAGCAACCTGAAACCCTTCACTCGTAACATCTTGCATTTCCATTCTTAGATATTTACATATAATGAACTCTTTAAGAGCTCAAAATCATGTAGTATTACA
>Ga0325410_1005986_pt1 | contig 13386 bp, 9 predicted proteins | sample PopdelMetagenome_16_FD_206182 | JGI IMG/M metagenome (GOLD analysis project Ga0325410, IMG submission 206182) | Populus deltoides microbial communities from Bellville, Georgia, United States - Xylem-PdIQD-R3 | ecosystem: Host-associated > Plants > Phyllosphere > Stem > Wood/Secondary xylem... | reverse complement strand
ATAATACCATCTTTCTTTTGTACAAGCAAAGTAGGTACGGAACATGGACTAAGTGACTCTCGCACATAGCTCTTCTCTAAAAGTTCACCAACCTGCCTTTGAATCTTCTTTGCTTCCTCTGGATTACATCTGTATGCTGGTCTATTTGGAAATGAAGCTCCTAGCACCAAATCAATTTGATGCTCAATTCCATGAATAGGTGGTAACCCTTTAGGTAGTTCGTTCGGAAACACATCTTTAAATTCTTCAAGTAATTCCATAATCTGTCTCAGTAAGTCCAAACCCTCTACTTGTAGCAATGACTTTGCCCAAACCATGAAAACAGCCCTCACCGATGCTAACGCATGTTTGATGTCTCCTTTTTTTGGCTAATAACAACCCTTTATGTGATTCCACCTCCTTTTGCTAGCTTCATAACTGATCTTCTCTAACCTGTTGAGAACTCAACAATAAAAAATTCACCTTCTTTCCATTCAGAATAAAAGATTAAGTGTTCTTTCGTCCATTATAGGTCACATCCTTATCAAACTGTCATGGACGCCCCAATAACCCGTGGCTAACTGACATTGGCACAACATCACACAAAACCTCATCATGATAGGTACACAAACTTGTTTTGTCACCTGAATCTCCCCATTCTCATTCAGCCATTGCAAACTATATAGTTTGGGATGCGGAACGGTAGTTAAACCCAATTTCTCCACCAAAGTAGTTGACGCAACGTTAGTGCAACTTTCATTATCAATGATCATCCCACACACTTTATCTCGAATTTGACATCGAATATGAAAGATGTTCTTGCGTTACTCATCACTAACGTCAACTTGTGCATTCAAAACCCGTTGCACAACCAACAAATCTCCTTTAACTGGCTCAAAATCCTCTTCTTGTTCAACCACTTGTATCTCGTCTTCATCTTAAGTTTCGACCTCGTCTCCACTAATCAACTCTTCATGATCCCCATGCAAAACCATCACCCTCTTATTTGGACATTCCGAAGCAATGTCCCCATCTCCTAAGCACATGAAGCACTTGATGTCCCGAGACCTTCTAAGATGAGGTTCAGTCACCTTTTTTTTTCCTTCAAAGAATCTGAACTAGTATTCCCCTTGCTAAACTCCACTTTCTCATCCTGTTTGGGTGTGTTCCATTTTCGTGTAGACGTAGAAATAGCCCTTGTCGTGCTCGACGTAGTTACACTAGTTCGGGCACCTCCTCATTTCTATTACCTCTCTACTCGAGTTGCGAGCTTTATAACATCCTCAAGGAAGATGTACGACTGTAACTCAACAACATTAGTTATATCCTTCCTCAACCCTCCAAGAAATCTAACTTTTGTTTGCTCTTGGGGTTCCATCAATTCACATCGAATCATCAGCAGTTCAAACTCTTTCACATACTCTTCCACACTCAAAGAACCTTGTCGCAAAGTCTGAAGTCTAATGTATAGCTCTTGTTTATAGTAATCAGGAACAAATCTTTTCTTCATCACTCTTTTTCATAGTTATCCACGTTGTAATCTCCTCTTCTTCATCCCTTCTCCTCTGAATCTTTAAGTTTTCCTACCATAAAAGAGCGTAAACCATAAACTCAAGTGTTGCCACCTTGCACTTCCTTTCTTTATAATATTCATACCATTCAAACGCCTTTTCAACCATCTAAATCCACTCCAGGTATTCCTCGAGTGAACTACTTCCTCTAAATGGTTGAATCTTAAGTTTGATACCACTGGGAAGATTATTATTCTGTCTTCTTGGTCTGTCCCTAACGTCAGCTTCATTGTCCCCATTTGGCTCTTCGTCAGCTTGTCTAATAGCATTTCGTGGCACCCTAAGTCAGACCCTTGTTGGGGTTGCAAATTAGTTCTTTGCATCATTTGTATAAGGGTGTTCAATTGCTCACGAATTTCAGTCATTTCATCCTGAATCTCAACATGAGATTGTTGTAAGCCTATAACCTATGCTTGTTCCAAACTTAACCCTCTTGGTAACTCATCTTTATCTCCTGCCATGGTTAAGTTTATCAACCTCAATTTCTTGTGTATTTGGCTCCTACAGATCACAATTGATGCTTTGATACCATATGATGTGCCGTAAATGAATAAAAAATCATCAACAATGAATTTTGATGAAAATGGATGAAGAATGGGTCTGGTTGTATTGTCTTTCTTTTGGTGTTTAGGCTGGATTATATTGATTTAAGGTAAATAAGGTGGATGATAGACTAGAATGATACTTTGATAAGTCGATCTGGACGCCACAAAGTTCAATCTAGGATTTCGACACCACACTCTTTAAGATCGAAGAGTGATAAGTCAGGTATGGTTCTTTACAAAATCAATTTGGAAGAACAATTCTTAATTCTCAGAATTAAGTTTCAAAATCTTGGCCAAAAGTGTTTATTACATATTCTGACATCATATTTATAATTGGAACATCCCTCCAAATTTAAGAAAATTCAACATGATAGAAATCAAGCTCAAAAAACAGACTTTGACAAAGTAAGCTAAACAAATTTAACTAGCACATGTTGCCCTTTTTGAAACACAAACTAACACAATTTAAAACGGCTTTAACTTCTTATACAAAAGTCCAATGCAATCATAGTTGGACAGCCTAGAATGATCACGTTTTGAACTTTAAATCCACTTAGATTAATCTTGTTTTCACATGCAATGGATAACTTCAAATTCATCTACTATTTTGACAGTAAACAACATCAACTCCTTCACTTATTTGCATTACCAATCCAAATTCATGTAGACCAATATCAAAAGAGCCATTAAGGGCTTTCCCATGTCCAAGTTCTAATTGTAGGCAAATAAGCACCTTTGAACCAATTCCAAACAAATTGTTGGCTTTTAACTCCGATGCAGCTTCAATCATTCCAATTTAACTCGTCAAGACCCTTTGTAGTTGTTTTGCTCTCGCTCTTGTTATTAGACCATCTGAATCTTCTTGCATATTAGGTTCAACTTTACGAGATGGATTATAATCCCAAAAATGCACATCAAGAATGAATTGGCTTTTTGTTTAGTTCCCACAGACGACACCATTGATGAAGTAATGAAAAAACTTCACATAACAATTAGACTTTCCACAGTCTACTACGAAATTGTGCCAAGACGAATGAACTAGGGGGTGAGCTTGTGCGAGTTTTTGTATGAGTTTTTGAAAAAGTAAATCCCTCATGGAAAGAAAGACTCTTTGATGCTTAAGTTAGTACTTAAATATGGAGGAGAAGATCATGTATAGAAAAAAAAAAAAGTACATTGTGTGGGTATCTCAGTATAGTTGGTTGTAGGTTGAGAATTTATATGGATCAAGAGTTTGTAACTCTTTGTCATGAAGAGTCTACTTTTTGATGCTTAAGTTAGTACTTGAATGTGGAGGAGAAGATTATGTCTAGAAAAAAAAAAATACATGGTGTGGGCATCTCAGTATAGGTTGGTTATAGGTTGAGAATTTATGTGGACTAAGAGTTTGTGACTCTTTTTCATGGAGAGTCTATATCTCCAAAATTGGTACCTATATGCTTGTGTGAATAGGTGTATTTATACACCTAGCTTGGACTTTTCTTCATGGGGGAGGAATTGTGTAATTAGACAACGAAATGGCTTATTGGTTGGTGTGATGTCATGCCACGGGTTCTGTGTCTGGAACGTGATTAGAGGAGAAGTTGGTGTGTCACGTCCTTATGATGAAGTACATTTATTCATTTTTATTATTAATGTGGATGTCCGGGCCAGCTTGTGTGCACCTCGACTAATCCCACGGGCCCTGAAGTTAACGATCATATAAGCCTTCAGTGACCCGGAGAGAATTCGAACTCGTGACCATTGGGAAGCAAACCCAAAACCTGACCACTTGAGCTACCCCTCAAGGTTGAAGTATATTTATTCTTATTGGTATTTATATGGGTTGTAGATGTAACAGAAATGTAGTTATTGACAATAAAAAATGGTGTTTGTCTAGCAAAAAATTCATGTGCTATACAAAAAAAAAGGTTGTTTGTGGAGCCAAGATGACTAGGCTTGTTTGCCTAACCCAAGCTAGACACAGGCAAGACGACCTGGGTGTAGACAGTTGTTCGCTCAAGTGAAGGGTGAGTTGGTGCTAACATCCAGGGCAAGCTAGAGAGCAGCTCGTTCAGGCTTAGCCTAGGGCGAGCTGGAGAGCTACTCACCCGAGCCTAGCTAAGGTGAGCTAGACTTCTTTTTTTTTTTTTTTGTTGGTACATCAATATAGAAAATCCATCCTTTGATTCCTCTAATAAAATCCATCGTTATCGATTAGAGAACTAAAGAACATAACAATGTTCTCACGATGGTGATGTAAGAGAATTAGGAAAATTTTAAAGGCTAAGAGTATTTCACGATATCCACTTCCCTAAAAGAGTGAATGCCAAAGAAAAATTACATTCCATTAATCAAACACCACCTAAGAGTCGAGTACAAGCCTTGGAGGCATCTATTTTTCGTTCTAAGAACTCACGTATGATGAGTGACCATCAATACACATACCTTTCTTGCTCAAGCTGATTTGTAAGTTAATCTAAAATTCATAAGTAGTTCGTAAAGAGTACGTGATTTTTTAACCCTACCTTTTTTTCCTGAAAAATCAATATCGTTGCGGTTATACGATTCATCACAATAACCCCCATTTGATATGAACTAGCTGCGTAGTTTGACCAATCAGATCTTATATTATTCATCGGCGTTTATTTATTAAGTACAAAAGCATACTATTCGGATCAAAGTTTTTTTTTTCTTAAACAAAAAAGCATGCTACAACTACATACATCATCCCCAAACCCAGTAATACAGCAAGCTTAATGGAGGAAATCCTTCATTGGGTCATCATGATGTACTTTCTTCATCCTATATGCCTCCATATCCTCAGTAGTAACCTGTGATTATTAGAACATTTACCATTAAAATCCTATAACAGCACAACACATAACCTAACATTCAAACCACACTCACGAGGGCCATACAATAGGGAAAGCAAAATGTTACCTCATCATTCCACCTGACATTGTATTTCCGCTTCCTCTCATCCTTCTCCTCTCTCTTTCTTTGATCTTCCTGTACAAGCAAAACATATGAAATAAGCTTTCACAATCAAAGCATACCTCGAGAGCAAAGTTTATAGCATAACTTCAACCGCCCACCCACTTCACCAAAGAACCGATCAAAGAAATAATGAAGAAAATCAGAATGATCAGAGAGATTATAGAGTACTCCCAAAGTGGGGTTGCTATATGGTGAGTCCCAGTTTTATGTGTAGAGGTACAACACACCGGAAGTACCTAATAATTTCCCAATTGATTTAAAAGGGTATTCACCTTTCTAAGCGCTTCAGCAAGTAACTTTTCATCCAAAACCAAATCTTCTGGAACCTCGGTTCCCCAGGTAGCAAGCCTTCTCTCCTCCACTGGTGCAGGTGCCTCTGTTTCATATGGGCAACGCAGAATTAGAGCACTAGAAATCTAACCATAACTGCTTTTAGCTTATGATCCAATATGTTGGCACCCAATCCAAGATTCCAGATAACAAGTCAAATCTAAGATTAAGAGAAGCAAGCTTTTACAGTGAACTGAATCACATGATAAAGAAAACACTAACAATAGAAGACATATCTTTTGAGATTTAAAAAAAAAATGCAATACTTTGTGTTAATTTTAGCATTAGAAAAATTGTTTCATTGCATGACATACATGTACTATTAAATATTACTTAATGAACTGTATATTTTTTATTATTATATTGAGCCCACAGTTTAACTGTTAATCTAGAGGTCGAACCAGTAACCAATGACCTAGTAACTTGGCTGGGTCAAGGTCCAGGCCAGGTAACTGCAATATATAGAACTGAGGACTAACCTTCAGTTGCCTCTTTACGATCAATATTAGTCTTCATAAGATCAGTTGCAGCCTCAGCAGCCTTTATTCCAGCAGCACCCGTGCAATAACTGTTCCGAATCATCTGCTTGCAGCACTTGTAGCCCCATTGATGATCCTTCCACCATGATCCCCACACGGTTGTGTGATTATTAATGAAAACATCTTCTTCATACTTGCTTCTAGGAAGCACAGTCTCCTGTAAATAGCATTGGACAGAGCAATTACAACACTATTGATTGAGGACAGTTATACAGAAGAAAACTACCATTATTATAGTTGCTGTGCCTTTTTAAGAGCACCTTTCTATGTTTGACTCGGACATATATAATTGAATTGAACAGTGATATTTGTCTTTTGCTCTCTTCTCTATTTCTTATTTGTTTATCCCCTCTCCTGTTGGACTTCTTTCTGCATTAGTTTCAATCTTTCTTCTATTTAATCCCTCCCTGCATCAATTTTTTTGTGCACATGAAAAAAAAATATAGAACATCCATGCGTCAAGGCCCATTTCTACTAGAGTGTCTCACCAGCTTTGTAGATAGAATAAGAATTAACAGCTATTTTGTTTGTACTCTGGTATAGGGTATGTAGGCAAGGGTATGGATCTTGGACTTGAGCTTGTCAAGTAGTATAATGTATTATCTTCTTAAAAAATTGGCCTTGGTAACTTGATTGAGGATGCACAAGCCTTTTGAAAATCCCACTTGAGGCATTTGTAGTGTTAGGCAGAACTTCAAATTATGCTGAAGATGGCCTCTTTTTGTTCATAAGTATTATATTGGTGATATTAAAAGAAAAATTATTCTACTGCAAGCAGCAATTACAGCTGCACGTCTCAACAAACACATACAATGACCATATTGTCTTTTTTTTTCTCGTATGATCACTGGTTTCTGCTGTCCTCCTAGTGATTTCTCTACCTCTCTCTATACCATCTAAAGTTTATGAGAATCTTAGTGCTAACAGTGCAGCACTTTTCAGGTCCGACATGAAAACACAGGTTTATCACAGCTTCTCTATGGAAATACTAAACCAATAGATCACTTACCTGTAACAATAGAATAAATAAATTCTGCTTCAATTCTTACCTGTCCCTTGATAATCCGCCCAGCACGATCATATTCAACTTGTCTTTCACTCTGGCCCAATAGAAGCTCTCTTGGAATTTCCTCTTCACTTGCCGCATTGCCATACTTCTCCATAATAGTGTCCTTTGTTCGGGTCTTCAACTTATCTTTTATGACCTTATGATTTTTATATAGCAACTCAGCTTGTGATGGAGCTGCTTGCATGTGAATATCTTGTCCCTTGTCAAATGCCTCCCAAGCATGGATGTTGAGATGCTTGAACTCCAATGCTTGACCACTATTTCTATATCGGTTATCTCCCTGTAACATTTTTAAAAGAAATGTTTATTAAAAATGTCACCAAGGCATATCAATGAAGTTGCAGAGCTATTTTCAAATTTTCTACTCTCAAGGGCACTTACCCCATAGAATTTTTCATTTGGATCCGCATCTGGAAGAGGATCCTCACGCATAGAGCGGGTTTTGGGGTCATAGTGGGCAGAGCCAACATCAAGATTTAAAAGATATTTTGCTGTGTCCTCGCGAATACGCAAATTCCTAACTGTTCCTGTGCTCCCACCACCTGTTGTTCGCACACGCTTCTCAACCTTTGCAAAGTCCATTTGTTTGCTCTCATCAACCTTGGCTTCATCTACCCTTAAATCATCCTCATCATTGTCCACATCGCTAACACCATCCTCAACATTTTGATTTCCATTTTTCTCCTCCAATTTCTTAAGTTGTTGTTCCTTCATGTGCTTCCTTCGAGCTGCATCTCGAGCTTCATATCTTTCAACAACATGAGCATAGCTTGATGGGTCATAACCATTCCACCGGTCTCGCTTGCCATCATAATCAAGCTCAATCGTCTCTATTTTTTCATCAGGGGCTATATGTGTGTTAGTCCACTTTGCACCAACTTTCCTGGGCCTTTCAACACATGACTTTGCATCATGTGTCATTGCTCCACAGCTGTTAGCATGTGTAAGAGGATAAATCATCATCTCCTAACTTGTGTGAACTTAAATGACATGCAAGCACACATGTCACCGCATGCACAAGCACCACGAGCAAACACAAACACCCACAGAGAGACAAAGAGATCACTTACTTGATGCATGCACCCTTTCTATATTTTTCGGCCTGGAAAACTTTGGCACCTCTGTCATACCATGATTTTGTATAATTAGGATCTGATTTCCACTTCCTTTGATGTTTCAAGCTCTAATTGGCAACAAAAAGATTATCAAAATCAAAATTCAGCCTTCACACAAGTAGAAGCATAAGAAGAAAAGAAAAAAGAAAAAACAAGTTGCAAGCAACTTACAGGTTTCTCGGCATTAAGATACCAAGGTGCAGATGACATATACTGAGGAATATGAGGATTAATCTCCTTTCCATCTTCATCAACCTCAGCAGGGGCAAGCCCAGCTTTACGCGCTTCTTCCAATTCAATCTGCTTCCTATGGTCCTCTCTAGACTTAAATGCAACTGCAAGACAAGACCCAACCAAAAGAGACTTGAATTTGAATTCAGCCATTTTCATTTTATTTTTTTAAAATCCAACATCAATTAACATAAAAATAGAAATATTATTAATAGCTAAAATTATAAATATTCATCGATCGATCGACCAGAATCGTCTTAAAATAAGATAACAAAATCTCATTTATCCCAAATCTAATGTTAAGAAAACAGCATCCCATTCGAAAGAGATTTAACTAAAATAAAACACATACCTGATGCGGTTGCCATGATGTATGTGATGCAAAGCAAACCCTAACCCTAACCCTAGTCCAATTCACTAACGAAGACTAGAAGAAACCCACCCACAGAAAAGTGGGTCAAGAAAGCAAAAGGGATACAGAGTTCAGACGCGTCTAATTTTCACTGAACATTTGTTTCCTTTCTTATCCTTTCAAAAACCGCCAACAGCTCGACCAAACGACGCCGTTTCAATTCAGGTGGCTTGGGCTTAAATTCTTAACCCATTTTGATTGATAAATCCAAACCAGGTTGTCAGTGCAGTCCTTTTTTGTAATTTGCAATTGGAACTAGATGCTTTGATACCAAAGCATTCTAGCCACCGATGGCAGGGTATTCACAAATTCAGAAAATGCTATAACCATAACTATATCCAAATAAAATAATAATAATAATAATCATAGCTTATCCATTACTCATCATGTTTTAATTTTGAATAACCATATTAAAATCATTAGATTTCAAATATTCATTACTCTTTTTAAAAAAAAACTTCATTAAATACAGATTTTTAAATTTCTTAAAATCAATAATATTAATAAATCTAGTTAACATCATGCAAACACATATCTTATAACAATAACCAAATAAATTTAGAAAATAATTAAAATATTTTTAAAATTTATATATTCATAATATAACTTTGATGGAAAAATTATAATTACAAAATACTTATCGTGTGTATACTTGTATTTTGAAATAGATATGATTTTGATTTACGTACCAGAAAAAATAACATAATCATAATTACTAATAATTTTTTTTAGATTTTATCCAAATCCTAAACAAATCTTTTTTTTCCTATAACAATCCTGCTCATTGGATACTTTTCATGGTTACTTGAAGTTACTAAAATTATAGTGACTTCAAACTTCATAAATAATAAAATTATGCTTACATTGTAATAAATGTAATTTTTTTACAATTTAAACAATACTTTATTCTTTTATAAGATAACATGAAACTTTTTTTTTTAGATTATACTTATCATCCCCCGGCTATTGTAATTAGCTAAGTTATGAAGAAATTAGATTTTTTTTTATGATACATCAATAAATCTATTTAATAGTTTGTAATTATTCACTTATATTTATACCAAAAATAATTCATTCATGTATCGTATGATTATGAATATTAATTGTTCATTATTATTTGTCAAGCAAATCAACGAAGAAAGCTGAAATTTATTATCTATCAGTAAAGAAAGGTGAAATTGACTATCTTTTAGAAGATCATGATTCATAATGGTGGTCAATGATTAAGTTTTATACATAAAAAGGAGTTTTTAACAGGTTAATTAGTGGATATTATAGTATAACAAGAACATGTACAATTTCCATGAAGGATACATACAAAAAAGCAGTACAAATTGTATTATGATTAATATTGTATAGTCTTTATCTATCATAAACAATTTATATAAGATTAGAATTTTATATTTATATGAAATCCTATCTTTATAACATTAAAAATTGGCCTTCTAAATACTGGAAATGATAACCAGCTCAATGTACACAATTTCTTCGTAGCTTTTTACTATCTATTGATTTATTTTACTTATCGTAATTTATATCTTTTCTTTACAACTTTATTTACTTGATTTATGTTTTTCATTAGTTTGGATTTTTACATTACCCTTTTTTAATTCTTAAACTGTTAAGGTCAAGTTTAGAACTCTATATTTTATTTGATTAGTGAGGTTGTTACAAGCTTTCAATTATTTATTGATAAGATGATCAATCAAATATAGTATCTAATAGATTAACAAATTGGCATGCATAGTGGGATAAATTGTTAAAATTATAACAAATTATTAATCATGCTTAAAATACAAAACATCATTATTATGACTAATAACCTATAGATCTGTGCAAATGATAAAGGCAATTCTCTTGGCCATGAAGATTCAAACAACCATCCACCAATCTAGGTGTCAATGAAACAACCTATAATAGACGTGCCATAAATAGCTCTTCATTGTATATTTATAATAAAAATATATATACTTTGACAAAGCCATATTGCTCTCATACAGTCTCTCATGCTCTTACTTTTTTCAACGTCATTACCTCTACCAATTTATAATAAATATGTTGATGTATTTGTGTCTCCAATATAACTCCATGTTTGTCCCTTTTTGGGACTTGATGGTGTGATTAAGTGATTGCAGCTAGTTTTACCAAACTCTAATCAACTAGTAGTGGTTCATTTTGAAGGAACATCATTTTATCATAATTTAAACCTGTCTAACACGGATTCAAAGGTATCCAAATGAAGATAAAAAATAAAACCAATATGATATATACCACAATAATATTATAGTCGTCAACAAGACCATACAAGTTATGGCTGATTAACTCAATCAAATCCAAAACAAGCTAAAATAGAGTTGGTTGGGCACTTCATTTGTCCAAATACTTGGAGGCAAGTCTCAAGATATTCCTTAATAATAAGCACTTTAATAGGAATGTTTAAAAATATATAAAATCGTCTTATATATCACATGGCTACACAACAAGCACTGTAGTAAGCTCGACCTAAATTAGGCATGATCGCGCATGAGGTACTGCATATCTTATAAGTGTATAAACAACCTCAAACCATTACGTGGCTTAACAACATTATCTACACCACCATAAACTATAAATAGGCAATTTAATTCCTTAGTGGCTACCTTTCAACAAGGCAATCAGAATCCTTCTATACCTCAAACACTTGTTATCGACCAATAAGTAAGGGAAATTTATAGGATTGAATTAGACTGGCATTTAAGATTGGTAGTTTAGAAGTTGGAAGTATTGTTAGGCCTGTATATAAGTCCACACCTTAAATAGTTGACAAGTTGTATCCAATTCATAGAGAATCAAGATAACATATTTTAAATAATTTTCTAGAAATGATAATAGTCAATAAGATAATACATCACCAAGTTCACTTATCAGTATGGTGATGGTGTTGTTAATCTTTTTTATGAAAATAAAGCTATTTAGTTCATCAATAACTAAAAATATCTTTCATTAGTTTTCTATATTACCACCTAACTTCATCAATATTTGAAAAGAGATGAAGATTCATTTTCATGGGCACTTCTATAGAATAGAAATAAAATAAAACCGAATGACTTGGTCATAATAATCCAAGATTTAATGGAGTCTATAGAAAGCTATGCCTTTTATTTTAAGATTTTGAAAATAAAATGCATTATAACCATAACAGAGCAAGCAAGAGTACATTAACTTAATTTTGAAAAGGATATAATGGAACCTTCAGAAATGGTTTGTAAGAAAAAAGTATTTTTAACATCTACACTCTTACAAATGATGTTTCTTAATTTGAAAAGATTATGGTGAAGCGAGTGAAAAAAAAACCACTTGGAGGAACATACCCAGTTGAAGAAGTTTAAAGAAGTTCAAAAATAACTTATATCAGTTGCATAACTCAAATAAAGAAAATCATTTGATATCACTACATTAAAAGAAGCTAACAAACCTAATAGTAAAGAAGTAAAAGTGATTAAAATGACTATTAAGAATAAATATATTTTTTTCAACATCAAAAGATTAGAAGAGATATTTGATTAATTGATGCAAGTATAAAAAAATCAAACTCCTAAGCAATCACACAATCTTTACTTCTAAACTAATAAAAAAGAAGAAATATTATAAATGACATGACTTATGGAAACATGATACTATCAGTTATGTTGTTTTTAAAAACTAGATCCAAAAGGCATTAGAAGATGGTTGAATTCATTTTAAGATAATAAAATAAAGGTAGATAATAACCTATTCCCTAAGATAACAAAAATAATAAATACTCATAAACCATAATGACTTCTTAATAAGGAAAAACATAGAAAATCATGCGTGTTTGACCATAAAAAGGTTGGAATTGGTAACTAATATTGTTACTAAGAAGAGGTATATTAATCATAATAAGGCCAAAGAATTGTCACTAAAAGATCATGGAAAACCTTTATGTGAAACAGATAGTCATGCAATGAAAGACTAAGACATTTAGACCTAAAAGGTTTGTTAGCAATAAATGGCATAAACATCATCCACAATAGAAGTCATAAAAGCTTAGTGGTAAAGATGACAAATTGGCAGGGATCACCAACATCTCCTAGACCTAGAAAAAAATAAAAATAAGATTGATTAACCAAAACACTATTAAGAAAAATGCAATGATTGAACACACTAGTAAGAAGAACGATGCTAAACCATACACCTTACCAAGAGAATAGGCTTTCATAATAGACTAGTCTTTTAGTTTTAAAAAAAATCAACAATGATAAACACCTATCAAAATGCTAACAAATGGTGTTAATGATCGACCACAAACATTAACATTGCAAGATAAGAATGAGCCTAATCCAACATATAAAAAAAAGACCAACCATATTGTGCATTGATTGATTCCAATATAGACAACATCTTCATCCACTTAAAAGGACTTTCTAAATCCTAAACAACTCAAAAGCCAGAATTCTAAAGAGATTTCTATAAAAGTGAGCATGGTTACTACAAAGATGTTGAAAAAAATCTAAATAATTCTATAAATCATAACTTGATAAAGTAAAGGTGATGGCTAACTTCACAGTACAGCCATATATCGATCACACATAAAAATAGGATAAAACTATCCAACG
>Ga0325410_1005981_pt1 | contig 13388 bp, 5 predicted proteins | sample PopdelMetagenome_16_FD_206182 | JGI IMG/M metagenome (GOLD analysis project Ga0325410, IMG submission 206182) | Populus deltoides microbial communities from Bellville, Georgia, United States - Xylem-PdIQD-R3 | ecosystem: Host-associated > Plants > Phyllosphere > Stem > Wood/Secondary xylem... | reverse complement strand
CACAACCATAATAACAACCTAAATACTAACCCGAACAAACCAACAATGAAGCATGCTTGTTTGTGTGTTCGGTTTTTTTTTGTTGTGGTAAAAATCTTGGGGGTAAATTGAAGTTTGCTGATGATGATGCCAAATGAGAGTTGGGCCTTTGAGAAAATTTTAATTGCTTGTTTCGTTTCATGGATTGGTGTGGTTTTAATTTGATAATATATGCTGAAATTTGAAGTTCTTGGGATTTGAATCATGAATAAAATTTCAGGTTTGATCTTTAGTGATATTGTATGGTTTTTGAGAGTTTTTGTAATGTAACATGGGTTTTCTCAAAGGCTCAAGACGTGAGGCCGACATTGATCTCTTTCATGACAGGTTCACGCATTTATTGATTTGCTTCTCAATACAAAAATAAGGCTTTACTTTATTTTCATGATTTCGCAAATTTTTTAGCGTATTTCATTGGGTCCGGTTCTGGAACCAAACCCAAAATCCTTGGATCTGCTGTGAAACCGAACCTAATATCTTTGAATTTAACTGTGGAGCCAAACCTATGGTCTTAGGTCTAATTTCAGAGCCATAGTCAATATCTTTGGGTTGAGCTGAGGAGCCAGATCCAAAAGCCTTCGGTTTGGCTTCGTAGTCAGAGTCAATATCCTTGGGTTTGGCAACAGAGTCGGACCAACTAGACCTAAGGCCCATGGATCAGGTTGCGGAGCCGAACCTAATATACTTGGGTTAGACTGCGGAGCCGGACCCAATATTAGGGTCTGGCATCGGAGCCCGACCCATTATCCTTGGTTTTAGTTGCAGAGCCAGACCCAATACCTTAAAAAAAATAAAATTGAAAATATCTTAAAATATTTTTTAAAAACAATATATTGAGATAAAGTTTTTTATTTTTAAAATCTATTTTTTATATCATCACATCAAAATAATACAAAAACATCAAAAAAATATTAATTTGAAGTAAAGAAAAAAATAAAATAAAATTCAAATTTTTTAAAAACCTTTTTGAAAAGCAAAAAACAACCATACTTTAATAAGAAAATTCAATCTAACCTCAAATGAAAAAAATTATCATCACCTAAATTTTGTACAATATAAAAAAGTCATGTCAATTTATTTTCTCTTTACAATATGGAAAAAAAATTAAATAAGAGAAAAGAAAAAAATTTAAAGAGGGAAAAAAATAAAATTAAAAATATCTTAAAAAGAAAAAAATTAAAGGGAAAGAAATTAGTTGTCGTTGTATTGGGCGCTGCTCTATTATGCGCTGCATTACTGTAGAAAATACTTTATTTAAAAATGGTGATGGTGCAAATATATTCCATACTTTTAACCCAATTCAAGCATTTTTACATAAAAAATTGTTATTGACTCGTTGCGGAGTGCAGGTCGATATGTTAGTTGTTATATTATTACATAACGGTTATTTTTTAAAATATATAGAGATAATATTTTTTTTTAATTTTTAAAATATAATTTTTTATATCATCACATCAAAATAATACAAAAAAATAAAAAAAACATTATTAATTTAAAGTAAAGAAAAAAATAAAAAAATTTCAAATTTATTTAAAAGCATTTTTGAAAGCAAAGACAAACATTCTTTAATAAGGAAATTCAACCTAATCTCAAATGAAAAGAAAAATTATTATCACTCAACTTTTGTACAATATAAAAAAGTCTCATCAATTTATTTACTCTTTACAACATGGAAAAAAATTAAATAAGAGAAAAGAAAAAAATTATAGTTCAAAAAAATAAAAATAGAAATATTTTAAAAGGAAAAAAAATTAGTTGTAGGTGTATTGGACGCTGCTCTGCTATGTGCTATTTATGGTGCTATTGTAGAAATTACTTTATTTGAAGATGGTGGTGGCGCAAATAAATTCCTTACTTTTAATCTAACTCAAGCATTTTTACATTTTAAAAAAAAATTATTATTGATCCGCTGTGGAGCGCATATCAATATGCTTGTTATTATATTATTAGGTAACAATTATTTTTTTAAATAGTTTTTTAAAAAACATATTGAGACAATATTTTTTATTTTTTAAAATTTATTTTTTATATCATCACATCAAAATAATACAAAAACATTAAAAAAATATTAATTTGAATTAAAAAAATTAAATTATTTTTAATTTTTTTTGAAAGCTTTTTTGAAACGCAAAAAAATTCAACCCAACCTCAAATGAACAAAAACTATCATCACCTAATTTTTGTACAATATAAAAAAAGCCCCTTCAATTTATTACCTTTTGACCGTATGAAAAAAAAAATTATATAAGAGAAAAGAAGAAAAATTTAAAGAGGAAAAAAAAATTGAAAATATCTTAAAAGAAAAAAGGTTGCCAAGCTAGGCCCAAAAACATTAGGTTTGGCTGCCCAACCAGACCCAAAAATCTTCTCCTACTGTTTTTCATTAATCTTGACATCTCCTTTGTATGAGGTCTGTAGTCACATTTTTAGAAAATTCAAAGTTTTGAGGATCTACGCCACTATTTATTTCCTCTATGTTTATAATATGGTTCACAATGCAATGAGTTTATGTTCATAGTACATGCACCATGTTTTTTCCACACCTTTTAAAGTATAGTATACCAGACTCAACGATATTGAGTTTGACTTGGAAACCAGACCCAACAGCTTTTAGAAATGATTTGGGTCTGGCTGTCAAGCCAGCCCAACAACTTTTGGCATAGAAAAAAAGAAAAGACAACATCTTTGGTAGCCAGACCCAACAACTTTTGGCATAGAAAATAAAAAAGACAACGCCTCTCAGGTGCTACAATATCATTTATAGTGCAAATACTTCATGTCTACAATGTGGTTCACAGTGCAATGAGTCTATGTCCATAGTACATGCACAATGTTTTTTCCACCTTTTAAAGTATAGTATAACAGAAAAGACAATGTCCCTAACAACAGCCAAATCTAGCAGCTTTTGGCAAAGAAAACAGAAAAGACAATGCCTTCCAAGTGCTACAGTATCATTCATAGTACAAACACTTTATATTTACAGTGTAGTTTATAGTGTAATGAATCTATGTTACGTGCACAATGTTTTTTCCATGTTTTTTAAAGTATAGTATAATTTAATCTCTTTTTTTTTTCGAGGAATTTGAATCGGTTGCTTAGTCCTTGCTTCTATGTTTGGTCCATGATTTTGTAATGCTTGTTATAATGGTGCGAAAAAAAATCTTCATTTTTAATTTAAATTTCCATATTTACCGTTACGGTCATTTAATATCAAACATATATTTTACAAAGGTTTATTATTATTATTATTTGATTATACTTTTTCTTTCTCTAACATAAGATTATCCGTCAAAATATAATACAAATGGCCGAAATGTATGCACTTCATATTCAACAATCATTTTAGTTTCTTGTACATCATTTTAAAAGTTGCTTTCTTTCTCTTTTTTTTCCCTTGAAAAAATTTTTTTTTTATTTGATTTTATTTTAATATTTACCATAGCAGAGACTACTCATATTATGAAATAATATCATTAGAAAAAAAATTCAAAATTTGAGCATTAAAAGTTAATAGTATCATCACATTCTATTTCTATACTATAAAAATACCATATTACAAATACTTCATACAAAATAAATCCCCTTCTAAATAGCTTCATTGCGTAGTATTTTGATTTTTTTCCTTGACATTTTAGATTAATTAAATTGACATCATATTTTTATATATCAAGGATACCATATAATACTTAATAATAATGGATATCAGCACACTCTATCCACATTCCATGTTTAAGCTAAGAAACTTGATTTTGAGGCAAATATTGCTTTAATAACCTTATAATTTATAACTAAAGTGGTTAGATTATAAATTATATTGTATGTTAATACATATATCGCGTTAACACCAATACATAGGCTACTAACCAAGGAAGTTTGCTCTCTGATTTCCTAATTTCGAACTTGGAGCTAACAAACATAGAAATTTATTTTTTTAAATATGTATGTGACTAATAATAAAGGTGGATTCTTAAAATTGTTGAAGAAGAGAAATTAGTTTTAATTGATTCGAAAATACACTTAACAAAAAAAAAGCATGTAATAAATTGATTTCATTACATAATTTATTAATTTAATTACATAATCCATGATTTTATAGAATATTTATTAGTATAGATGGGGTAATTTATCAACATAGTTGGAAAGTTTCAATGAACAATGATATTTATTGTAGCACGTGCTCACGCGACGTTTGTGATGTCATGAGTTAAGGAGTTGCCATCTAGTTGTTTGGTTCAGGGTTACTAGGAGACCCGGGTGTACTAGTCTTATAAAAAATTTTAAGGATAAGAGACTAGTTGTGGCTAGGGAAGATATTAACATCCCTAACACACCTTACCTGAGATAAATTATTTTGTGTGATCTAAATATGGTTTAAAGGTTTTGATGAATTCTTAACCGATAGTCTGTTTATAGCTTAGAATAAAGATTTACTCACATATATAAATTTGGCAATCCAAATTTATTATGAGCTTGTATGCCTAGATAAAGTTTTATGGGAAGGGTCTATCTAGGTGTCCTAACAGGATTCACATATATTGGAAGGCGAAAGAGTTCTCTATAACTCATATATTATGGTAAAAAATACTCACAATTAAAATTAATGAATATTTAAAATAATCCTGAAAATTCTCCAGTCAACTCCTGATATTTAAATACCAGTCTACTTATAGGTCCAATATTTATAATAGGATATTGACCATTAATTTTCACAAATTAAAATTTGTAGGGTTATTGAAATATATGCCAAAATCCTTTGGAATTTTACAAATTTGTTGTGAAATCCATGCAATATCTTTTTTTAAACATGCTTGGTATTTTAGATTTTTTTAAAATAAAAATTGCTCAAATAATTCTAAGGATTTTTGGCCATATCCAAGAAAAAAAGGTCCTTTTTTTTATAATTTTTTTTGTGTTTTGTTTTAAGCTTTGTTTGACAAAAACCTACTTTTTTTTTGTAATAAGACTCCCCAAAACAAGCCTAAACTAAATATACCTTGAAAAAAAAAAAACCTTTAGCAAAAATATTGTTAGCCAAACAAAACCTTAGCCATTGATTCAATTTTGACCTGACTGAGTTGACCTGATCGGGTTGACTTGAAATCTTTAGTTTGATCATGAACCAAACTTAACACAAGGATTTGACTTGAAAACAAGAAAAAAATAAAAATCAAACCAAAAACATATTAAACTTGTCAAAAACACAAGAACTCAAAAAATTTAGCAAAAACGGATCAAAACCCAAAAAAACAAAGAACACGAAGAATACCGCTGAGCATTCAAAGTGATTACAACAACATGAACTCTAAACCAAAATATATTTCATGAAATAAAAGGAACATAAAGGTTGTAAACCATGCAGCAACAAAACTCAACAATTATCACTTAATAATCCTGATTTAACAAAAATAAAAACTTTTAGTACAAAAAACAAAACCCTAAAATTAAAACTCACAAAAAACAGTTATTGATGCATGAATACTCTAGATTATTGTCTAATGATGTCATATGAATATAAAGATGCAAATAAATGAAATAAAATAAAATAGGTATTAATGGTATTGAATCATGAAGAAAAAGGATTATATGAATAATTGAGTATATAAATGAGTATGCCATAATAATAATCATTATTGATTGTAACACAGATTTCACCTAATATAAATATGTAATAAATTTTCATGTATTTCACATCATCGTGCCGACTAGTATAACTATGATTTTATATCTTTTGCTTAATTAAATGATGTAATATGGAGTGGAAGAGTATTTTGTTGTATTATAATTTTATAACCTAATCGTGTTTACTTATATAATATAATTATAGATGTTGTACTTATATATATATATATATACACACACTTTTTTAGATTTATTTATCTATTTAAGTATAGTTTCATTAATAGTTATAGTAAAAATTGTTACTTCTTGATTTTTAATGAATAAATATTGAAGACAATAGGATATTGATATGATGATTGAATCGTGAGAGTCCTGAATGGTGGGACAAGTATCATATTGATTATTGCAGGTTTTGATATTATTGAAATGATAACTTAATTTTGAAAATTTAAAGGAAACTTTAATGAAATTTTGATAGAAAAAAAATTAGAGTCATTATAAGTTTGAAGTAGTTTTTTCAAAACTAAATTATAAGGGATTCTTTTCTATTTTTTGCTTTTTTTTGCTAGGAGACGATTGTTCTCTCTTATTCTTTTGTTTTCCTGCTCTCTAGATGTCTAATAATTCTTGGACCTTTTATAAAAGTTCAGAATTTCATAACTGAAGCTTGACTGAAAATGGCCGACTAAAGTGGCATTTTCCATGATATAATCATGGAAAATAAGAGGTTATTAAAGCCAACCATGCCATAGATCCTGTAGAAGGGGTGTTATTCTTCAACTAGGATTAAAGCATGATTGATTTGGTGGCCTATAGTGTTGCGATGTCATGGTTAATCATGGAAAATAAGAGATTATTAAAGCCAACCATGCCATAGATCCTGTAGAAGGGGTGTTATTCTTCTACTACAATAAAACCATGATTGATTTGGTGGCCTGTAGTGTTGCGATGTCGCAGTCGCACAAATTAATTACCTTAACTTCAAACACAATACACAAGATAATATAGAGCAAGTAAGGGATCGATCCCACGAGAAAGGTTCAAGTCAGATTTTTATGCTAGATGATATGCAATTTTTTTTTGGGGGGGTTTGGACTTTATCTAGGCTAAAGTAAGAGAAAACAGAAAACAATCAAATAAAATTAGAAAATTATCAAGAGAACAAACCTTGGTCGCAAGCACACATCCACCTATAAAAATCAGAACTGATCATGGAAACGAAACATCAATTTATATTCTAAATATTTATCTCTTCTTAACATTGGTTAGTTAATAGATCCACCGTATAACTAACCCTAACCATCAAACAACTACAGTGTCCGTACTAGTAATTTAATTTAATGACAGCCTTAAGAACTAGATAAGTTGATTAATCAAGAAAACATAACTGTCCACAATCCATGTTTGGTTTGATTGAATGTTCTTTCTAAGATTAATAACATAGATCCGCCATAATTATTGAACTCAGTTGTTTCACAAGTTTATATACCACAACTCCGGTTTTGATATCAAACTTAGCAATAGATTGTCTACAATAATAACTTAGAGTCCACTCTAGCAATTAAAATAAACAATCATAGGAAAAATAAGCATAGGAGAACAAACATATTCATCATATAAACTGAAAAGAAAAGGTAAAATAAATCTCACAATTCTTGAAATTCGAAGGTTTCCGTGTCCTTGCAACCAAGAAAAAAGAGTTTAACCTTGCATGTTTGTTGAACAACTAATAAAAAAGAAGAAGGAATGCATGATTTTAGGTTTCTTAAAGGAAGGGGGCATTTTGCTCTTCTTGGCTGGCTGCCCCCCCTTCTCTTTTCTCATTCTTTTTATATCATAGGAAACCCAAGTCTTTATTTTACAAAATAGTCCTCCCTTAAGTAGACAATTTACATTTAAGTATTTCAATAACTATTTTCCTAAAAAAGGAGGAATAACCTTGCATGAAATCTTCAAGCTTTGACTTAGAGGAGCTAAATTACTGAAATAAAAACTTGGATATCGGTTTAGATGTTTCGAAACGTAATTTGGACTCGTTTCTTCACGAAACCTGTTTGCTGGCAGAATTCCGTTGTCATCTTTGAAAACTCATATCTCCTTCATATGACATCAATTTTAGCTGAAATTTGGTGATTTGATAGGCCTTTGAGTCAGGAATCCAAAAAAATTGAGTTTGCATCAATTGGGCTTCTTTAGCTTCAGATATTCAAGTCGGAATGGCCAAAGGTCAACACTGGCAGATTGCGAGATTTGACTTTGAAGGCTGCAATTTCCATGCTCTTCCTTATTTTATTTTCTTGCCTTAGATTTACAAAAAGGTATGGATGTTAGCTTTTTAATTCCACTAGAATTATTTCATTTCGACATCTAAAGCTCACGCTCTGCACAAAACATCAACTGAAGGTCAAATATGCCAATTACCTCTAATTTACTCATTTTTTCATCTTTCATCCAAAAGTGCTTTCAAAACATAAAACAAAGAACATTAAGGCATTATATATATAAAACACAGGAAAAAAAATAGTTAAATGTGGGTGAAACTATCGAATAATATAGTTGCATCATATAGCTTTCCCACCATCGATCCAAAGTTGGGTGTAGAATTGCCAAATTTTATTGAATCAAACAAGTCTACCTTGGAACAAGAAGTTGAGGGTTTCCACATGGCATGTGGGGGGGGGGGTAGAAACGCCAAATAAGGGTGGCACAACCTTGTAGAAATAAAATTTCTTTGTTGAATGGTGAAAGTTAGAGTCTTTGAAGTGGTCGAAGATGTCACATTCATTCATTTGAATATGACAACTCGATGAGCTTTCTCAGCTTAGGAAGACAATAAAATAGGGACAAATGACTTATCACACTATCTCTTTATTATAAGTGAGGGACATGTTACTTGCTTAAACCCTAAAAATTAGGGCTTTCTAATTGGGATTTTCATAAATTTCAAATTGGTCCCTATTGTTTCGATTTAAGTTCGAATGTCCTTAATTAAAATAAAATTGACTAATTTTATGCAATTAGGCCCCTGCCAAAAATTAATTAAGATCCCTTAAATCTAGAGCCTTTGACAAAGTAGCCCATGTTTTCCAATTTGTTCAATTTAGTCCCTAATTAATCCTTAAACTTTGATTTTTTTCAATTTAGTCCCTGGAAAAGTTTGGTACAACCCCTAATATTGCGCGCATTTTGTAGAAGGTTCCTGATCTTGATTTTTTTCAATTTGGCCCCCTTTTAGCCTTTAAACTTCAAATTTCTTGCAATTGAACCCTTGATTTTACCAATTCAGCCTTTCAAAGTTTCAATTATGTCTCTAATCTTTCAATCTTTGTGAATTGATTCGAATTAGGCCTCCAAACTTTTTTTTCTTCAATGAAGTCCTTAATTGAATCCATAAAAGCTATTAGAAGTTTAATTAAGTCCTTAAACTTAATTAATTCTTCTAATTTTGGTGAAGTTTGGATTTCAACATGAATTTTCTTTCTTTCTTCATCTCATCTTGTCAAGATATCCCGATTTGACTATTCTTATGGCATTTTGGTTTGTTTTAGCTTAAAAGTCTATCTCCTCATGTTTTAAAAATATTTTTGGATTTTATATTTTTGATTTTTTTAAATAAAAATATATATGTATTATTATTAAAAAAAATCAGAGTCTAAAATTAGGTTATGAAATTAATAATGTAATTAAATAACATTAGACGTGAAGATAGTGGCAGAGCTAGAGTTTTTTAAATGAGAGGGCAAATTATTAACAAATACTATATTATGTAGACATGCATTAGAAATCAATTCGAAATAAATATATTAACTCATATAAAGCAAAATTAATTTAAAAATAGTTTTAAAATGAGAAAACTTATATTATAATTGTTCTCTTTGAGTTTTCATGATAACAAAATTCAATTGAGTAACATAATAATTGTAAATCTTCCATATAAAATTCATAGTAAAATATACATCAATTCATCAAAACCCATTTAACACTCCATTACCATGTAGCATGCTGTACATAATGCATGGATATGGATAAGGATTGGTAATCTAAATTTATCATGAAAAATCATTTTTAAAACAAAAAAATTGTTTTTTCTTTTCTTTTTTAAGAAAAAACCAACTTGCATTGATTAAAATCAAGCTTGCACACACGTGTTAATTCTTATCCAGCAAAACATAAATTGTCTGACAAAAACAAAAAAGAAAAAAAACAAATAAAATATGAATTATTTAATCATATGTCCTGATTATTTTATAGGAAGGCACAAGAAAATTAACATCATAAAAAGGACTAATCTCAAGTTAAAACAATTTTAATTTATGCAAATTTCAATCTTTACTCCTTGACAACAATTGGAATGTTTGCTTATTCATCTCATGAAAAAGTTTAGTTCCATGCTGTAACCAATTCAATTGGAAATGATATAACCTAATTAATTCAGAACAATCAAATCAATGCCTATTGTTCAAAATCTTGCAGTCTAGTCCACAACCATTCACTTTTAATTGATTCAAAATATTATATATATCAAAACCTCTAAATTATCATAAACCCTAATGTTTTTAATAACTAATTATAAAAAAATAAAAATAAAATTAAATAATAAAACAAATAAAAAAATAAAGAAAGTTTACCTAAAATTATTTAACTGGACTTGAAAAGAAATTTGTATAATGAAGAGAGGCAGGAACAACAGCTTAAAAAAAAAAAAAAGAGAGTAGAAAAGCTTTAGAATAGTTAACAGAAAAAAAAAAGAAAAGGAAAAAGTTTGGGGAAATGAGAAATGAGCTGGAGTGCTGCACATATATTATATATATTATTTATTATATTAAGATACGAGTAAATAATAATAACTGTCTACCAACCCTCATAATATTATTATATTAATATTTTAATATAAAAAATATATTTTAAAAAAAATTAAGGGGACCATTTCCCTCTTTTGCTCCTACATAGCTGCGCCACTGCGTGAAGATAACTAGAATACACGGAGAAATGCATGGACAAGGATGAAAAACGTGGCTTACTTTATTGACTCGTAACATCCAAATTAACTCTTGGCGGCTTATTCAAGGTGCCGACTTTCCTTAGATAACCTCGCTCGTTGAATTCGAAGCCATGTTCTTATGCCACCTCGAATTCACACAACCGATATTACTGACCATGACTATCTTCGTTAGGTTTCTATTGACCGATTCAATGAAATATCAACATATATGGGCACGCGTAATGTTGTAAACCTTGAAGGATTTCTTTTAAGTGGAGGAAAAGAGAGCAATGAGGAAGCATTCGAAGGTGATAATGTTGGGGTTTGTTATTTTGGTTTGGGGGGTTTGCAGCTCAACTAGTGGTAGAGCCTATGGTGCAATTCCAACAGCTACAATGCAAGAGATTGATAGAGTGAATGAGAAGGGTCCCTACTTAGGAATTATAGTGCCAAATAGCTTTGAGATGAACCCTCTTCTCCAATCTCCAAGTTTTGTAGCTGATCTCGAAGTTCCTTACTTGGACTATTTCGGTAACCACCAATATATATTACTACTATCTATGTATATTTTTCAGCTAAGTTTGCTTTTAGCATGATCATTGTAGTCATCTTCTGGCCGGGCATTGAGAATTAATTTCTTTAGATCTTCATAGTTCTATTCTCATGTAGATATTGATATTGATATTTCCTTACATTTATTTTTCCAAAAATACAAGCATATATCTATGTCTATGTCTTAATTTATTGTTGATGGAATTCTTGCAAGTAATTTCTTTTATTTTTTTCCAACGAATAAGAGATTATCAAAACCTTTTTAGCTAGGATATGATTTGTTCGGAAAGTCGCATGAGGATTATTATAAAATAGAATTATAGGTTATTGTTAAAAATCAACCGAAAAAATAGAAAAAAAGTTAACAAATAAAACACCAAATGGGTTTTTTTTGTCACTGTTTAAGAGAAGTGAAAAAGTTTATTTTTAGCTCTTGAAAGTTTATTTCACTCATATTTCATCTTTATTGTTCTATGATTTGATTCAAAACATTATAATTTTTATGTTTTAGTCACTGATATTAAAAAAAAGAGAGAGAGAAAGTGTCCAACCAATTATATTTTAACTATATAAAAAGTTTTTCTTGATTTTAATAGGTTCATTTTTATAAAAGGAGTTTAATAAAGATAGTTTTGGTTTTCAACCATATTATAAAAAAATTTAGGTCCATAAATGTTTTATGATGCATTTAATGTTTGAGTGGTTAAAGAATGCTTTGACATTGAAATGACTTTATTAAGGTTTTTATGATATTTTTAAAGTGTTTGAAAGTGAAAATGAATAGAAAAATAAGTTTTTGAGGTAAACGAATCGATGTATTGCCTGTTAAAATAAACTAGGCGAGTAGGCTTGGTCCACTAGACCCAACAACATCCGATTTTTTTTTAATTAATTTTTTATTTAAAATTTAGTTAATACTATCTCTTTTATCTTTTAAATTGCTTAGTTTAAATCTTTTTAATTGTTTTTGTAATTTTATAATATTTCTAAGAGAGTGTTGTAATTAATCTTTAATTATTTTTTCCTTTTTGTATTTTATATAGATAAGTTGTGTTTGCATGATTTTTTTATAAAAACAAAAATTATTTGTTTTTATCAACTAGAATTAACCTTTAAGATAAAAGAAAATAAAATATATAAAATAAAAAGAACAATTTAGGTAAAATATTTATATATGTATTCATCTTTTGCTCTTACTAGAAAGCCCAGTTTCCGTTTTAAACTTTAATTAGCGTTAACAGCTCTTTTTAGTTTTTGAGTGTGTGTGTGTATATATATATATATTTAAATTATTTTATTAAGTGTAAACACTATTTTTCTATCTTTTCATTCCTCATTTCTATATTATATTATTTTCTAGAAAATGCATTTATAATGTTATGTTTTTTTTTTTTTTTTACATTAAAAATTAATTCGGAATCTTACATATAAAAGGGGTGATATGACTAATGTGAAGTGGTTCTTCTTGATTTGTGTTTCTTAATTATACTAATTATTTATTTCTTCTTTCACTTTGGTTCCCCACAGGAAGAAGATTTAGGCTTGGGAAGGTAGAAAATGAAAAGGTTATAATAGTTATGACTGGATTAAGCATGGTATGGCATAACGATGATCCTATTTTCCTATTCCATACATGTTTAATACATTTAGGTTTGTGTAGAAATTGATCTTATTTGTGTAGCTGAATGCAGGTATCGCCACACAGTTGCTGTTAATTCTATTTAAGGTGAAAGGTGTCCTCCACTATGGAATTGCAGGAAATGCAAATCCTCAACTCCAAATTGGAGATGTGACTATCCCGCAATACTGGGCACATACAGGCCTTTGGAATTGGCAGGTAGGAAGGAATACAGTAAAACCATTTCTCATTTAAGTTTTATGATTAAGAGACATATAGGTATCTAAACTTTAATGATTTTTGCAACCGAATGTTTAGTTTTTAATTTATTTATTTATTTAGTATTTCAACTGTTGAAAGTCTACCAAGTGAATTCTTGGCTGTTTTCGTTATTTTCTTAGTGGCATTCAATGAAAATTAATGGATTCAGAAAATAGTAATTTTGATTTAAGAAATCTACTCTTTCCATCCAATATATATATATATATATATATATATATATATATATATATATATATATATATATATAAAAAAATAAAAAAAAAAAAAAAAACTATAAAAAAATAAAAAAAAAAAAAG
>Ga0325410_1005979_pt1 | contig 13390 bp, 12 predicted proteins | sample PopdelMetagenome_16_FD_206182 | JGI IMG/M metagenome (GOLD analysis project Ga0325410, IMG submission 206182) | Populus deltoides microbial communities from Bellville, Georgia, United States - Xylem-PdIQD-R3 | ecosystem: Host-associated > Plants > Phyllosphere > Stem > Wood/Secondary xylem... | reverse complement strand
TTCTATTACATTTCAAAACAACACTAAAGCATTACCATCCCTCATTGATGTCGGAATTGCTTTTGGCGATATAACCTTTATTTTATTCCTTCTTGAGTGACAACGTCTCCTTTTTTTCATGTTTTAATATAATTAAAAAATAAAACTTCTTTTAATAAAAATAATAATAATAAAAAACCTCTCTTTTTCAACGTGCTATTTCAACCCTTATCTTAATAGTCAATTTTTATTCTTATCCTTGGTATTTTTTTCATAACCATTTGGTAAACACACTAGATAAATGGTCCTTGCGTGTTAATGATTGTTCTTTCTTGGAAAGAATTTTCTGTGTATTGCTTAGTAGTCCAGGGCGGAAAAATCCCTGGCTCCTTGCCTTTTTCGGATTACTAGAAGATGTTCGGACACTTCATCAATTTTCTGTGTATTGCTTAGTAGCTCAACATCATGATGTTCAAGCTAAAATGTAAAGAATTCGTGACATTGAAAGCCAAGGAAGAAGTTTTTATTATACAACGAGAATCCATGATCAAATTCCTCAAGAATCAACAATGTTAACCGACAATTCACACTTGTTGGGAATGTAAAAGAATCAACTATGGACATTGATGAAGTATCTGAAACTTCGATCAGCAAACAAATTAACAAACCAAAGGAAAACTAACACACCTCAAATTCTCCCCAGTGAGAACCGTCTAGGTGTTGCTATTGGACGCTGTTTCAGTCCACTCATTAGCACATCACTCTTTTGCACAATTTTTCTGCCTTTCAATGGAGACATCAATTTGTGGGCCAACCTTGAAGGCGAAAATGATCGACGAAATTTCGATGCAGTTGACGACTTTGGTGATTTCTTGCTCAAGTTTGTAGGTCTTGTAGGTGAGAGAGAAAGAACTGGTGGGTTCTTGATCTTTACTTGAAATTTTGAACCAGATGGAGGGGACTTAATCAAGAACTTATGTGGGGTTGTCTGCTTTTTGTTTCTTGCAATCACTGGAGACCTTGTCTTGCAAAACTTCTGCTGCTGTGCAGAATCTGTAGAAAGGAACAGAGGGTTTGGAAACAATACTGTCTTTTTAACCCATGGCCTATTCCTAGGAGAAACTCTATTCGCCAAATACCGAGCATTTTCTTTATCCATTTCTCTCTTCTTTGGAGGTGAAACCTTGAAGTTAATTCGTGATCGAGCTCTTTGAAGAGTTGGAGAGCCGAATTCTGATCGAATTGACTGCAGTTTAGTTTGCTTTTCCTTCTTCCTTTTGGATTTGAGTTCAGTGTCTTCAGGGTGAGGCCTTTGTTTTCTCTGTTGGGTCAATGGAGTTTTGGGGTCTTCAAGGGTGAGTTTCTTGGTTTTACAACAAACAGCCGCAACAATTTCTCTCGCAAATTGGCTTGCCTGTAGAATCTCTCCCATTGTCTCACCCACTAGCATTGCTGGCAATGACATTCGCCTCCATTCTCCTGCATAAAACATTCAAGTCATTTGAATTATTCGATCAATGACTGTTTGGTTCTTCAAATTTTCAATTGCAGATTCTCATTTATCAACAACCAAGAAAAGACATGCCTTGGTAATAATTGAAATCAAACGAGAAAGAGAGATACCTATTGAAGTTGCTGGCAGCTTGCCCACTGGAGATTTCATAGGAACACCACTCTTGATCCTTCAAATTGGTGAAAAAACAATACAACAATATTAGCAAATCATCATAGAGATAATCAAGGAACATCAAAAGTTCAAATTTTTATCACAGCCCAATTTCTAATTTACCTTAAAGATTCTTGCTTGCACCTAAGACTAGTTCTTAGATACCCTCTGGTACTTCTAGGACTGAGACTAACCCCAGCTATCACCTTATTCCCACCTGCCACCGTGTACTGAAGCTCTTGCAACCTAGCCATGCATCTGTCCACCTTCACAGAATTTACAAAGCAAACCCATTATTCTAGTGTAACAGAAACATACATAATAAAAAAAGTTGTACTTGGTCGCTATAAAAAAAGAGGAAAAAGAAAAGAACTTTAGGACTGAAAATGACTGAAAATCAGAAAAATTTCATATAATAAAATGGATTCAAGCAAATGGTCCAAATCTGAAGACACAAAAGTAAAACTTAGAGAAAATCAAAGACCCGAATTTGAAGATTTTCTTTCTTCCTCTCCAGTTTTCTGAGGAATCAAACAGGCAAAACAAAAGGGAGAGACTTCTCTGATTAAACAGTTCGGTGGGTTTGTTCGATATTTTGACTAAGAAATATGTACCTTCTTTAAAGTTTCTCTGATTAAAACTGGGTCGAGAGGAACCACCATCTTCCTCTGCTTTGGTGGGGTTCTTGCAACCATGATTGGCTAACAAACCACGCAAAAGGAAGTAACAAAAAACAACTCCAAAGTGGGTCTCAAAGCTCTCTCTCTAAATTCCCATTGAACCAGAGACTTCAGAGATGGGTCAGTTACAAATTTTGTGTGTCCCTCTTGAAGTGATCGCTTCTTTTTTTGCTTTGTACTCCTCACTAAGTTTTGTCTTTGAGGTTGAGAGATCAAAACTGAAAGACTTCAGGGCTTAGGGTAACGGATCTTTTTGTCCCCCAACGGTCCTAATCCATCCTCAAAATAAACGTTGCTAACGGCTACTTTTGCTCCCCATTTAAAATGACAAAAGGGGTGTATAATTAACATTTATTTACTAATAAGTATTATTGATTTATTTGTTTACTTTTTAATTTTAATAATCATGATGCTGGTAAAAGCTTAACACAATCCAGACAAATAAATTTTATTAAATTCTTAAAAGTTTATAAGAATTTTTTTAAAATATTAGCAACAATATACTTTTGATAGGAATGGTAATTTCATATGATCTAATTAATATACACACACAGATGGATGGATGGATGTAGATATAAATAGAGAGTGAGAGGATTTTAATGATTTTCGTATGAATTTGAAGTTTAAATAAACTATAATTAATATAGTCTTAAAATCCATATATTTTATCTTTGAAATTTAAAAAAAAAGATTCCAAACTTGACAAATACCTATTAAATAAAAAATTATTTTCTCCCAACTCAATAAAAAAAATGATAATGAATATAAATATTGTGAGGTCGGAAAATAAATATAACTCTGATTTAATAAATTGTTATTTTTACTGTTGTATTTATAATTTTACTCAAATTCTTATAATTAACCTAAATATGTAATGAAAATAAAGAATTGCTTCCATGTTTTTTAAAAAATAAAAATAAAAGTTGCATAGTAAATTTCATATTTGAGAAAAACTTTTTAGAAAGTGCTAAGGAAATAAAGCTTTTTGAGAAAAAAGAATAAAGTATAAATCCATTGGTCAATGAAGTCGTACATTGTTTTTAAAGGCCAAAAGCCCATATCTCAAATCAAAATTCTGAGTCCCAAAAACCCGAGTTTCATTGGCCCAAGGAATAAAACCCGTTTCTAAATGGTTGCCGTTTCGGATATTTAAAATCAGTAAAAACAATCAATGGAACCCTAAAAATCCCAACTTCACACAGACTGACAGCAGCTCCTCTTGTCCACTCTCCAGTTCCTAGTAAGTTCAATCGAAATATCTCTAGTTACCTCATATTCATGCTTGTTTGATCTCTAGCCATCAAAGCTTTTTGGATTTTTCTTTTTTAATATGAAGCTGGTAGATTGTTTTTCTTACGAACCCTTTTAAGCTTAGTTTTGGTTTTAGTATTACCTATGTAGAAGAGTTGTTATTTGAGTGAATTCAAAAGGAAGTCTTTGATGGCTAGAGAAAATTGAAGACAGAGGAGCAGATTGCAAATTGACATTACTTAATGTTAGTTTTATGAATTCAGTTTTTAGGATATAATAAGAGATGATTAACTATGTTCTGTTTATGTATGATTGCTTTGATGTATGATTAGTAGGGTGTCTTTTGGTTTGTTTGTTAATGTTTTGTGTTATTCCTTGCTGGAAACTAACTCAAAATTCTGGTTATGAAATAGGAGCTACAATCTTGGGCTGTTTTCTAGTATACTGATGGCAGAGGAGATAGTAGCCGAAGCCATCGAGGCCAACCTGGAGAGAGCTGACACAGCTACCGAGGAAATGGATACGGTGGAGGATGTGGCAGAAAATGGTGCTAAGCGAGCTAGAGAGGGAGAAGAGGAGGATAATGAGGATGTAGCAAAGAAGCAGAAGGTGGATAAATCTGTGGAGGAAGAGCGACTGGAGAAGCTTGAAGGAGAGGGGACAGGAGAGGGAGAGGAGAAGAAAGAGGAGGAGCGACCGGGGAAGCTTGAAGGAGAGGGGACAGGAGAGGGAGAGGAGAAGAAAGAGGAGGAGCGACCGGAGAAGCTTGAAGGAGAGGGGACAGGAGAGGGAGAGGAGAAGAAAGAGAAGGAGAATTCAGGTCCGGTCAGCTTGGGTCCGAAGAGTTTTGGGTCGGCAGTGGAGATGTTTGATTATTTCTACAATTTCCTCCATTACTGGCCGCCTAATCTTAATGTCAACAAGTATGAACAAATGGTGCTACTGGAATTGCTTAAGAGAGGTCATACAGAGCCTGACAAAAAGATCGGTGGGGGGATCCAAACTTTCCAAGTTCGGTTTCATCCAATGTTCAAGAGTCGGTGCTTCTTCCTAATTAGGGATGATGAGTCTGTGGATGATTTCAGCTTTCGGAAGTGTGTGGATCACATACTTCCGCTGCCCGAGGACATGAAAATAAAATCTGACAACTTTCAAGGTGGAGGTAAAGGTCATGGAGGGAAAGGTGGTCATGGTGGAAGAGGTGGACGAGGTCGTGGCCGTGGTTATGGAAGGGGTGGTAGATCAAGGAACTGAATCATAGAAGACAAATGAGGATTGCATGTTTTTCTTCTGTATTGTCTAGCTAAGTCTCTCTCTTATCCAAGTTTTGACTCTTGAATGCTTAAATTTTGAAGGCTCTTTGCTTAGCTTTGGAGATCATCAGTTTTTTCTGTTTCAATCTATTTCTTGTCCAAGTTTTGAGCTGTTTCTTTTTTGGTGCCCAGTATAAATTCACGAGTCCTACTATAATTTTCAGTGCCAAATATAAATCCATGAAGCATGTTTTTTTAGAGGCAGCTGAAAGGTAAATTATTTTGTTAAATACTCAATTTAATACATCTTAATCTCAATAAATAGTGTAATTAACATTAATTCTCAATTTATCAAATTATTCTTGGTCTGCATACTTGGTCTAGCTAAATCTCTCCCCATCTTGTTCTGCAATTTCATCAGCTCCATCTGGTTGGCCATGAGACCCAGTATCCTTCGTGTCAAGCTACAGAAAATAATTTTGAAAAACCTCATGCATATTTATTTATTTATTTTGCTGTTGCATTCTTTTAACCATTATGTAAGTTTGAAATTTCTGATGGGAAAGAATTTGCATGCTACCTTTTCCATGATCAAGTTTAAGATCCTTTTTTCTTCGTCAGAAACATACCAGCAACGAATGAAATCACCAACATGAAAGTCTTTACTTCCGACTAAAATTCTGACTCGTACTCAATCTCAATATAGAATAACTGGGCATGAACTGCAATGGAGCAACTAGAGCAGGTGTACAAGCTATGACCTTCTCCACTCTTATCTTTTAACTCGTGTAAAAGGGTTTTTGAACAGGTTTTTCCTACATATACTAAACCAGGCAATAGAGTATGCTTAATTATACTGTTGTAGATGTTACTGTTCAAGATAGCAAAATAAAAAATAATAATAATAATACACATGAAGAGGTATAAATTTAATGAGTAATTGCATGGGATGACAGAGATTACATTTTAAAATAGTTTTTACTGAAAATATTATTTTTTAAAACGATTCAAAAACAATTTTAAGTATAGAAATTATTTTACATGGTTCAAAAAGTTTTAAAAAATAATTGAAGTATAGTTACAAAAATTTAACTAAATAATCATCCCACCAAGATACATTGACCATCACTGCTGGCCTGCATCAATGTTTTCACCAGCTACAGATTGTTGTCCCATATCTCCACCAGCCCCATACTGTTAGGAACAAAGTGAAAGGCACAAAAAGTGTGAGGCTGTAGTGTTGAGTGTTTGTAGTGTTGATTGTTGTCCCATATCTCCACCAGCCCCATACTTAATTACCTTAATCCTCTACCCAGCAGCAGGAATGAATTATATCACCGACATATTAAACTGTTTCTCTTGACAAGAACTGGTTTAGCCTCAAATCTATAGCATAGCTACTCCTATTATTGCTGTGAAACTACAAGTAATGCTATTGATTCTTTTATGGATAGTTTGCTAATGATGTTTGGTACTGAATCTTGACTTGGATTTGCCATCCTTTTGTGTTCAAAGTTGTAACTTTTCTTTAGAAGGAAACTATTTTTTTATAATATATATATTTTATAAATAATCAAATTTAAAAGATTATTTTTTTATCTCCGTGTTAAAAGAAAACTTTTTTATTTTTAACTTGAAATATTTAAACAAAAAGAAGTTTTTTATTTCACGTAAAAAAATATAATTTTTTTGTGTGAATTTAGAGTATATATTAATACCATTAATATATTCTATGTTTATAAAAAAAAAATTGTATTTTTTCAACTTGGAATAAATTTGTTTTTTAATTTAATAAGCTTCAAATTTTATATTGATATTTTTTTAAACTGAGATAAAAAAATATTTTTAGTTTAATAAGTTTTTAATTTTATATTAAAAAAATAAAATATTTTTTTATAGTAAATTCTAATATAAACGAGTAACTAATAAAAAAAAAAAGATGGTAGCCTTGTGCGCTCGCACACGGGTCAAGCAAGAGAAAAACGTTTAATTGTTTTTTGAACCTTTTGTCTGTCTTTGGTAGTGATTTGTTTCTGCGTTGAATTTCCCTCACTATTTTGATCTTTAAGCTCTTACAGATGAGACTGTTCCAAAGTGTTTTAGGACAATCGATACTCTTATCGTTCACTTCAAAGTTCAAACCATCTGGTTTCTACAAAAGACTCCCTGACACATAATGCATGACAAACCATGCAAGACTAGTCAAAAAGCCGACACCATCACCCACAAGAGGTAACAAAGAGAGGCTTTAATTCCACCATAAATATTATGCACACATATGAAAGGAAAAATGGATCTGTATGTTGTTTGAGAAAAATTCGAGATACAATTTATTGTTTAGTACAAATACAACAATATCGAAATTAGTAATATATGCTACTGAGATAAATTAAAGAATAAAATGAATCATATGCTAAGAAGTATAGAACTATGCAAGTCAATAGTTTTCTTCTCTCTTTTTTCCCTCTTTATTACCAACAGCTCTCTCAGCCTAATAAAATATCTAATAGCAGGTGACCCGCCAAATCTCACTTACAGGCTAAAGCAGCATTCATGGCATTAACCATGGGGGTAGAGGAGCTAGTGGCAGTCAGCGAATACAAAAGAAGCAGCACTAGCACATTTGAAGATGCTCACATTTTCCACAACTTTCTTTCAGACACAGACTCCTCCAGGTAATCAACATGACCACTTGGTTTCAGAACTGCAAGCTATTAGCAGCAAAACTAAGCGTGTTGAGATGTGACACCTGCTTGTCATCTTTAACTCACATTTACCTAGCTGCAAGTGCGAAACTAAGCATGTTGAGATGCGACACATGCTTTTCATCTTCAAAGCAATTTCACTTAACTGAAGCTATTCTGCAGCGAAACTAAGCATGTTGAGAACTAAGCATGTTGAGAAGTGACACATGCTTGTCATCTTTAACTCAGATTTACCTTTCAATAACACGTCGGCTATTTCTAAATTCACCAGGATCCATGCCTGTATTGCATTCAATCGATCTTCCTCCTTGCTGTTTTCTAAATCCTTCTTGTTTTGGTCCATTAAAATTCCGTGAATCATCACCTGCACTATTCATTTTCCACCCAGAACAGTCAGTGCCTTGAAATCCTCTATTTTTACCAAGGGCACCAGGTGACGATCTACCAAAATCATCACCCCAAGACTTTCTTCTATCACCCATCTTACCCCTGGATCTCATCTCATTGTCTCTCACAAAGTCATGATCACGACCCCTAAAATGGTTACCTCTTCTACCAGATTCCAATTTGTTACCTCCAGTTCTATTTCTCCAAGAACGTCGATGATTGTTATCAGATTCTGAACCAGAAAAGGAAGCATCATCCAAATCAGAATTTCTCTCAAAATTCCTTCTACCTGAACCCTTTCTACCCTGTCTCCTATGGCTGGAGCCAAAATCATCATCCACATCAGAATCAAGCTCAAGTTCTTCATCTGACCCAAAACTTAATCCCTTGGAAGGACCCATTGGAACTCTACCTCTATTTTTGTTTCTAATATCAGCAACATGACTGGATTTCCATTTCGGATGAACAGAGCGCTCTTCATCTGAATCGATATCCAGTTCTTCATCAGAGCCAGAGAAAGCTCTTCCGTGATGCTTGGGCTTTGATGGCTTAACAGAAGGACTTGTCCTGAGTCCTATGCCCAAGTTGCAATCAGAACCTCCATCTCCTTCCAAATCAGAAATCCCTTGGTCAGAAAAATTGTTTCGAGAAGCCTTCCGTGCAGGTTTATCATTTTGGGTATCTAGTTCATAATTGTCAATATCATCTTCATCATCAAAATCATCAAACCCCCTTCCAAATCCATCATGCTCAGGAACAGAATATTCCCTTGAAATTCTTCTGGGTCCACTGAAATCATCTGTATTCTGTCCAGAATTTCCTTCCTGAGCTTGAATCCCCAGAGGTAAGTCTTCAACTATAGCTGCAGACTCTGCATACTCAAAAGCAGCAACATCAGCCCCATCTGATTCATTGTCATCGAAATCAAAATTACAGGCACTGGAAACTTCTGGGTGGCTGACAATCTTCTCCGACCTTGTTCTGCTACCATGCTGCCTTTCTTCCATTTTATTTTCCATGAATGCATCTGGTGGACGCTTGCAATCACAATGGAAACAAGCCATGTTTCTCCTATAGTTTAAGAAGTTACACCTGCCACAGCATAGAGCGTACAACTTGAAAATTTTACCAACAAACTGCACAAACACAGCATATTTTACAAACAAGCTGCATTGTTTTCAAGTATAGAAATAATATAGAATAAGCAGAGCTATAAACGCTACATGATTTGAAAATATGAGGTGACAGACTGCAAGGTGGAAAAATACACTAGTGATTTGCAGTTGAAGACTTACTCTGGGCATTCCCATTCCCCTGGAAGCAACTGTCTCTTGGGCCGCTTCGCATCACATTGTAAGCACACTACATTCTTGGCGAAATTCATGAAGTCACATCTGGGAAAATACAGGCACATTCTTAGCAATAAAACACTTATTAACAATAACTTTACAGTTGAAACAATTAGCTAATGATGGCTTTAAAACACAATTTTAAAACTCATCTTTATAGTTGAGACAATTAGGTAATTCTGGTTTTAAAACACTTGAACTTGTCATAACAATTGCATTTAACATCTTCCTGGCAAAACTTCCACATGTAATTACAGATATTCCAAGGATGCCCATAAGATTACCTAGGTCAAACCACAGATTGAACCAAAACAAGGACCAAAACAATAATAGGATTACCTAGAGAGCAGCAGAAAAGAAAAGGTCCACTAATTTTTCAGAAGTTCCAGAAAAAAACCTATGTGCATCCCTAGATTAGGCATCTGGCAGCCCTTCGTTAAGAAAAAAAAAAAAAAAAAACCAACAGCCCATGAGCAAGTCATAAACTCATAAAGAGGAACATACTTGGGACACAACCAATCCCCCTTTTTCATATCAATGCCATCACGTCCGACACATTTCCTAGGAGGACTAGGAGGTTGTTTCACTTTTGTTGGAGGCCTTTTAATCACTGGAGGGGGGAGATTTGGGTCTATTGGTACTGCACTCAACTTTGCAACCTCATGAAGTAACTTACGAACAACAGTTCTGACAGGTTTTTGCTTCAGAAGAAACCTATTGGCTACTGATCCATTTATGGATTCAAAACCATAAGCTAAAAGAACTCGCATAAGATCAATAGTCCGTGCCTCATCCTCTTTATTTGTTAGTAGATATCCACTTTCACATGAGCTCCTCAAATGGCAGCTACTACAAACCTGAAAAACAAAAAAGCAGTCATGTTTAAAATGGCCACCACTAGGCAATCATAAGTTTATCCAAGTGCAAATAGCCATTAATAGGCAATCATAAATTTATCCAACCTGAAAAGCAATTGTATTGATGGATGAGATTCCAAAGGAAGACAAAATAATGAGAGTTGAAGTCATAAGATGCAATTCAAAAGTACGAGCCACATGAGATAGTACATCATTTTTGGAAAGTGTGAAAAGGTAACTAAAAAGTCTTAAGAAAGTAACACTTACATCCCCTTCATCAAGGTGGACATGCTTCCTCAAAAGCTTTGAAGAGAAAACAACCTTCTTGTTCACGTTTGGGCATCCATAGCCTTCCAAAATTTGAATATCCTGTCTTGACAAGGACCTGAAATCAATTCTTTCTCGTCACCAGTCAAGAAAAATGACCACAGCTGGAATAAGATTATTTGGAATACATCAAGAAAATAAACCTAGACTAAGAATCTTACAAGTAAAATGTGCATTTTAATAAGAGGCATCACAAAATAAAATACAAATTTAGAACTTATGTTGTTCCGTACATCTAGGATTCAGGACAATGTTTACACAAGGAAAACAGAGAATTGAACATATAGCCCAAAAGGCTTAGTTCAGCTAAGATTGAATCATCTATGTATTAGACTATACAGTTCACAGAGCTAAAAGCAGCTATTTCTTCCATTCCCAATTTTAAGAACCTTACTACAGCTGAATTCACCACAGACTCCAAACCTACAAAGTCCAATTCCATTGTTGAATGAGCTAAATACTGGCAGAATTCAGCACAGCCTCATACCAAAATACTTTATCCATTTTGATAACAGCATTAGAAAACATGAACATGAAAGTCAGAAACCAAACAAAACCTCAAAACATCTAATTAACCACATTTTCCTAATCCTATCAAATTGTATATACAAATAATCCATATCCCATTACACTTAGAAAAAAACTCATATACATTCCCAGACACACACAAAGAACGAAACAAATAAATGCTCTTTACTTCATTTCAGCAACCAAGTTAGCAACTATTATAACAACAATATGAAATCTACCAACCAAACTCATGATCCAACTGATCTTTGCCAAAACTAAGAGTAGCAGTCTGAAAACACTTGAAATCCTCAAAATCAACCTCTTAATCATCTCATTATTGTAATAAGCATGATATATGTATATATAAAAAAATTATTTCGTTGCTACAACTCTCAGATTCAGGAAAACAATGTCACACTTGGTGCTATTTCAATTTGAGAAAACAGAAAAATTGAACAACAGCCAAAAGCTTAGTTTAGCAAAGAGTGTACGGTACTGTGCATATATCAGTAGATTCCTACAGGTTCTATTTTACAGTTCACAAAATCAATTTCAACCATCTTCTCCTATTCGTTCTTTGATGAACTAATTGTAGCAAGAAATATCACAAAGGGAAGCACAGACCACCATCACCTCAAAACTTCTACCAAATTATAGCTAATTTGTACTAGACCGTCCCACCAACTTGCATTTACAATCAAATATCTCACAAAACTCACAAAAAAACTTCCTCGAAAAAATCGTATACAATTCAACAGACCGAGAAAGGAGTAAACTAAACAACGAATTTTCATTCACTTTCAACAATCAAGTAACCAACTTTAAAACAAGAGCATAAATTCCACGAACCTGAAGATATCGAACCGGTCTTTGCCAAAATTAATACAAGCAGTCTGTACAGCCCTGAAATTATTAAAATCAATCCCAACACCATCACTCTCATTCCCAACCCCAGAAACATCAAGTCCCAAACTTTCTACCATATTGTCCGCAACTTTCCTACTAGGATCAAAATAATGCTGTTGCGCCAACCTCTCCATCAGCTCTATCCACTCCGGCCATGGATGCACCAACTCCACTTCCTTCCTCTTCAACTCAATCAAACCAGACTCTTCAAAATCAACACTAGAATCACCATTATCACGTAGCCCAGATTCCAGTTTTTCATCTTGAGAGTCAATCATTTCTGTTTTTTGAGTCCCATCAAGTTCTGGGTTTTGGGCAGCAACTGCTTCTTGTTGTTCTTGTGGGGTGTCTTTGGATTGGCGCCAAGCACGGATTTTTTGGAGGGTTTTGAGCTTTTCAGCGTGTTCACGTTCAGTGGCATCAATTTGATCAAAGACAAAGCTCTTTCGACCAGACAGAGAGTTGGGTTTTGGTTGCTCTGTCCAGGGCTTAGCAGTTGTGGTGGTTGAGTAGGGTTTAAGATAAAGGTTGTTAAAGAGGAGGAGAGATAGTGGTGGGGGTTTAGGGTTTTGGGTAGTGAGAGTTAGGCGTCTTAAGAGGAGGAGAGAGATTGGTGTTTTTGCCATTTTTAGAGGGAGGAAAGGAGATTAGTTAGAAATTAGAAGTGAGCAAAAACCTTCATTGCAACTGAGTGAGGATTCTAGTTGGAAGGAGACAACGAGAGAGCAAATCCTTCTGAAGCCATATCCCTTCAGTTTAGGCCTTAAACCCTTATGGGTATTGCTTGTTTGGTTGAGCAAGAGAAAGAGAGAGAGGAAAATAGATATGGGAGCCCTAAAGCCCATTTTTATATTGAGCAAATTCTATTTCTGGCCCAGCAGTGTTGTGTTGTAACAGGCCATGGGGGCAAAAGTAGAAATTGAAATCATCATTCTACCTGTTACTAAACCTACTAAAAGATCTGGGTGCAATGCACCTGCTTGGTTTTTCTTTTACAATGGAAGCTAATAGAGTAGAAGAAAAGCATCAACCTGAGCTGCATATGCCGCCTGCCTTAGGACCACATCCATGGCTTGTTTACTTTCACGGAGAGCATGGACAAAGCCAGACTCTGTATAGCATGATAGAAGGTAGTTATCAGGTTAAAAACATTCCTGAGATGTAAGATATGCAGATAGCCACATGTTCGCACGGTTGGTTAATTAGTTCTAGTTCATAAAAATAGAGATGATTGTTTTCTGTTGAATCCCATCTCTATGCAAAAGATTCAACTACCGCCGCGAAAATCAAGCTTTCAACTGTTGTTTGCTCGCAATGCCTCCTGATGATCCGAACTGCATAATTGTGTTCTTTGGCATCATTCGAAATCATATCCTCTATTTCATGTTTACGCCTGGGGATATTGAATGGACTAAACACGACTTGTTGCTTCCTATTGCTGAGGATGTAGGAGTAGCAGATACACTAGAATGCGTTGGTGCTTATGATGGGGAGGTTTACATGTATACTTTCTTCGGAAA
>Ga0325410_1005976_pt1 | contig 13393 bp, 10 predicted proteins | sample PopdelMetagenome_16_FD_206182 | JGI IMG/M metagenome (GOLD analysis project Ga0325410, IMG submission 206182) | Populus deltoides microbial communities from Bellville, Georgia, United States - Xylem-PdIQD-R3 | ecosystem: Host-associated > Plants > Phyllosphere > Stem > Wood/Secondary xylem... | reverse complement strand
GCAAAATAAAAGAACGAGAGAAGGAGCACAAGTGAGAGCAGAGAGGGGGAGAACAACAGAACAAGAAAGAGAGAGCAAAAGGGGAGAGTGCATAAAAGAGGAATAGAGAGAAAGAAGAGAGGAGCAGAATAGGGATAGAGAGGAGAGAACCGAGAGAGGAAAAAAAGAAGAAGAAGAGAAGAAAAAACAGAAAAAAAACAAAGGAAGAAACGGTGAGAACCATCATCGTCGGCGCCTCCATCGTCGCTAGCAGCTATGTCCTGCCACCTCCATTGCCGCCAGCAACACCATGAGCCACCTCAAACCTTCTTCCCTCTCCTCCTCAACCTCCTTTTTCTTCTTCTGCGTCTTCTTCTCCACTATTCACGTTACATGTGAATAGTGGAGAAGCCCACTTTTAATTGTCGGCCCTGCCCAAAATGGTTGGGTTGGGTCCAGCCCAATTTAAAAAAAATTCCTTTTCAAAAATTGTAATTGTTTTCTGTGTTTTTTTTACTAAATTTTGCTTAGTATTTGGTTGGTATTTTTATACTAAAAAAAATACAAATCCGATATTAAAATACCTTGTTTTCGTCAAAACTTCCAAAATACAAAAAACAAATTTAAAAAAAGAAGAAGAAAAGAAGAAAAAACAGAAAAAAATAGGGGAAGAAACGGTGAGAACCGTCATCGTCGGCACCTCCACCGTCGCCAGCAGCTGCGTCCTGCCACCTCCACCACCACCACCAGCACCGTGAGCACAACTTTTGCTCACAAAACTATAACACGAAGAATCCTTCGATGTTTTGCTTTCTTCCAAAACCATACATAATCTCATATGTTTTCAAGGATATTTTTTTGGGACATTCAAAGTGAGTACAAAAAAACAGAAATCATATTGATGTTTGTCCAAAACAAACGAATTCTGAAAATTCAAGTGATTTCTTAGAAGGGTAACCATACACTTAGAAAACTTGAAAAACAAGCAAAAACAAAAAAAAAACAAAAACAAAAAAACACTATGAGGTGACTCCAAAGCTGAGTTTTATTTGAATGAATAATCACTTTGCATACTCGCATGAAAGCAAGGTTTACCCGCTCCTAAATGCATGCATATGAGATGAGGAAATGTCATCTTTGATAATCCTTTCACAAGGCTGAAATATATCATTTGCAGTCCCATTTTAAGCCTATTACATTTTTTAACATAACCTTGACTAGTATCATGCCCATCACTAGGGGGCAAGTGCAAAAAAAACTCAATGATCAAAGCTGCCCGCGCAAAGCTAGTGCATGATAAAGAAAATTCAAATGATCCAAGAGATTTGAGCTTCTCATAAAAACAACTGAGGTAATTATGTTCAACCAAACAAAATAAAGAAAACAAAGAGAAAAAGCCCAAACCCGACACTAGGGGGCATGACAAACGATTTTGGAAAGAAATTCAAAAGAAAAAAGTTAAAAAACAAGCACAAGTGATCCTTAGTCTTGAAATCTCTTAAACACCTTTTGAGCCTGCAAAATATTCTTTTCTTCGTAACCAATAGCCAAAGCCTACATTACATACCTAATCAAGCCCTTTCTGATCAAAGGCAAGCAATCCGGATCGGTAGGCAATGCTTTCTCGTGCGGGTCAAATCATTATTCATGAAAATAAAATAAATGCTTTGAACCGATTCGGTTCTCAATAACCCTCAAATTGGAATTTAAACCTTTTATGACCAACCAAATGTCACTTCATGTTTTTTACTAAAAGCAAAATAAAAAGTTTTCATCACTTCTGAAAACCTCTCTATAGGAATCACTTGAGTTTCTTCAGAACGAGTTTGTCTTGAATCGATGTCAAAATAATTTCTGTATCTGGAATAGCTTTGAAATTCCAAAAATTCTGCATGAAAACAACTCCTTACAAATAACTCAAACCTTCTTTCACATAGCCTCATCCCCAAAGAAAATCCAAATTAAAACACTTGGGGGCATGATCAAGCTGGGGGGCAATAAAAGAATACCGGTAGGGCTGGCTCCATGATTCCTTTTCTAAGAAAAATGGCGGGCAAAATTGGCAACCCTTGAGATAAAGAGTGGAGGACAAAGAAGTATGATGATATCAAGCCCTTTCTAAAGGTCAAAATCACAAGAAGTGACTCGAGTAAGCAAGAGTGAAAAGGTCATCGAAGTTTACTATCAACATTTCATTTTTTAGAAAAGAAAAACTCCATGAAGAAATGGGGACCTATGTTTCTCAGGTAATACATGCATATCAATCATAATGCATTTGCTTTCCACATTGACAGATCAGTGTTTCACCATCAACTTTTAAATAGTGTGTATTCTAACCCTACCTCCTTTTGAGTGCGCCTTTGAGCCCTCACTCCCTTTTAAGTGCGCCTTTGAGCCCTCACCACTTGGGTAGTGCGTTTTCTAACCCTACCAGCTTTTAAGTGTGCCTTTGAGCCCTCACCATTAGGTAGTGTGTTTTCTAACCCTACCTTTCTTTTTAGTGCGCTTTTGAGCCCTCACTCCCTTTTCAGTGTGCCTTTGAGCCCTCACCACTTGGGTAGTGCGTTTTCTAACCCTACCACCTTTTGAGTGTGCCTTTGAGCCCTCACCATTTGGGTAGCCCTCACCACTTGGGTAGTGCGTTTTCTAACCCTACCTCCTTTTCAAATGCGTCGTTGAGCCGTCGCTTCCTTTTGAGTGTGTCTTTGAGCCCTCACCTCACAGGTAGTGCCTTTTCTAACCTTACCTCCTTTCGAGTGCACCTTTGAGCCCTCGCCATCTTTTTTTTTTGGTAGGTCACCCATTACAATTTGACCAATTCTCCATGTTTTTATCTGGGTAGGTCACCCATTACAATGAGACCATTCCTTCACCTGGGTAGGTCACTCATTACAATGAGATCATTCCTTCACCTGGGTAGGTCACCCATTAAATGAGACCGCTCTTTCCTTTTCTTTTTTTTTTGGTAGGTCACCCATTACAGTTCGACCATTCTCTATTTTTTTTAATTTGGGTAGGTCACCAATTTACTTCTTAATATTTTAACAATTTGAATACTTATTACTCATTAATACTTATGCCCTTGCATTATCACATATTAAGCTCTAGATTTCCAATACTTAACTTTTCCACATAAGAAATATTATCATGCAGGCTAATTCCATGCACACACATATTATGTTTTCTTTTTCACATGAAAATCACTCATCTTTTCCAAGATAATTAAGTTTTGGGATGCCCAAAATAACCCCCCTACCTCCCGTAATAGGGCTATCACGATAGCCATATATTAGATTTTTTTTTTACCATTAAAGATTTTTTAAAGTCTTTCTCAATCAAGGCTGCAACTTCAGCCCTTGCTTTTACTAACTTAGGGTGCCAAGACAGCCATTAATTAACAAAATTTAAGCTATTATAACAATCCTTATTAGGCTATATGTGTATACATTACTTCAGATTAAGTGTTTCAATCATCATCATTAAGCACACTTATTATATTAAATTAAATCAAATAATTTTCATTTCCTTTAAACAAATCTAAAAGAACAAAACAAAACAAAACAAAATACAAAACCAACTAAAATTAGACAATAACCAAAACGGTCTAGCCGTTTCTCAAAATGGCTAGTCTATTTCTAGAAAAAAAAATTTCTTCTTTCTTTCTCTAGCTCAAACCTTCATCCTTAAAATTCTTGAGTTTTTCTTTTAAGATCATTTCATACTCATTCAAGTTACATACTTAACACATCAAATGATGAATTCTTAAAGGACATACACTCAAATACTACAAATCCCTATTTCTCTTACAAAACTCATTGTGGCCAAAACCCTTCATCTTCCTCCCTAAAGGTTTCTTCTCAATTCTTCCACAAGATTACCCTTAATTTTATTCCATAATCATAAAATTTTATTGTTTCTTATGGAAATATGATTTTCTCCAATATTATTCAAAACCTTAGAATTAAAGAATTCAACTCATTTTTCCATCTAGTTTCATGCATAAACTTAAATTTATCACATCCTTGATGTTTGTACCACAATAATCATACATAAATTCAAGCAAAGATTACACATAAAGTTTTCCCTAATTAGCCAAACCTAATTAGGGTTTCTACCCTTGAATTTTTCTTTAATTTGTTGTTTATTTCTTCTAAATACTTCTTATTACAATATTATTTAACGAAATCTTTACCAAATCACTAAGGTTTTTCCAATCTACATGAACCCTAATTTTTTAAAAACAAATTAGATCTTTTCTCTTTTTCTTCAAGTTTAAAAAGAATAAAAGAATAAGGATGTCAAGACACCTTACCAATAAATCTTAAATATAAAGGATCACTTTCTTGATTTATTTCCCTTCTTCTCCGATTCTTCCTACTTTTCTTTAATGTCCTTGAATTCCTACTTACGTAATGTTTTTACTACTAATCTCTCTCTCTATGTTTCTCTCAATTTCCTTTTCTGATTTGTTCGCTCTTAGAATTAAAAAGTCACAGAAAGTTCTCCCTTCCCCTTCTCCCTTTTATTTAAGGTGACCGTTTCTCTCTTTACAAGAGAGGTCATTACTTTTTGTTATTCTATTATTTTTATTTTTTCTCTTATTTTTCTTAAATTCATTTTACTCCCCATTTTAATTTCCATCTCTAACATTCGGCCCTAATCCTCTTTTCTTCAACCATTTCAGTCTTTCTTTCCTTTTATTTTAGACCCTCTAACAAAATACTATTTATACTGCATTATACTTCTTACAATAAAAGCATAGGATTTTACAGAGTTTTTTGTGTGCAAATCAACATAAGTATTTCTTGACGAACCCTTTTTAAGTAGATGCATCATCACAATATTTTTATGATGGAATTTATTATTCTCATACTTCACACATAGACATCTAATTTTATTTGCACTAATATTATTCATATTAAAAAGTACAAAATTAATAAAACTCTCAACTCCTTGCAGATAATCTTGCGTATACAATCTTTCGAGTAAATCTCGATACATCTAAAAATAATTATTTATTCCTTATGAAATGTGTATAGAATAATATTGATTTTATCAATTCCATAAAAAAATCAATTTTCCCTAAATTTCTAACTTAATAATATTTATAAAATGTTTTTGGTACCCATTAAAAACAACCCATTATATTTTTAATTATAACACATCTAAGTTACAAAATCAAATTTAATTTTATCAAATGACATCAAAATCAGTTTTTTTTATTATTAGAATGTGGACAACGAAATATTTTTTTTCTTTTCCTTTTTCAGTGACGTTTTATCTTATCTCTCAATATACAAGGATCAAAGCACAAATAAAATAAAATTTAGGACCTAGAGATAAAAGTTTTAAACAATAAAGATAAAATATAAATATGTGAAATTTTAAAACATCAAGATCAAAACTAGTTTTCCGCATCTCTTGAACAGTAAAAATAAAACTTCTATTTTTTAAATTTTTATCCTTGTTTTTTTAATTTTTTTCTCAGCAATGAATTAATTTTATTTTATATAAAATTGGTCTTCAATTAACTGATAGAACACTCCTAAGAACATCGAACACTCCTAAGAACCTCGCTCTTACAATAGAATGCAAATAAAAGCAGATAATAATATATAAATCGATACAAACATCAAGCAAGTGCAAGGATGAAATAGCCCAAAAAAAAAAGTGATGACAATAAAACACTGTAGTGCATAAAGCGTCATCTGGGTTCTGTTTTAGGTTTTTTTTTTTTTTTTGTAATTGTAATTTTAATGTAATGCTAATTTTGGCTAATGCCAAATGGTCTTCCAAAAAAGAAAAAAACGAATGGTAAAATGTTCGTATCTTTCAGACATAAAAAAGAAAAAAGAAATATATTTATACATGACAATAATAAACAAAAGTGAGTTTAAATAATAATGCCCATGTTATCTCTCCCTACTAACACAGTACAGTTAGACTATTTCATTTTGCTGCAGATCATGAAGTACAGTTAGACTATTTCATTTTGCTGCAGATCATGAACTACAAGAGCTATATCGTAATTACCAACCCATCCTCCTCTTCATTTTGAGTTTTCTGCCTTTTTGTGCTCTTCACATTGGCTCCTCCTTGCAACCGAGTACTGTTCTTGACACCTTCACAATCCTTGCATTTCTTGATCTATATATCTCGGCAAGAAACAATTAAAACTTTGATTTTCTTTACATGGCAAATTGAAAAGAGAATGCAAGACGTAACTATAGTGACATTATTTTGAGCAATTATATAAAAGAGTTGTGGTTGAAATTGAATATTATGACTAGTTTTGACAAATCATTATTGCTTTTGCTGCCATATTACCTCATCAGGTTGCAGCTTGGCCAACACCTTTTGGATTGCATCGAATGACCTACTCTCATTCTTAGTATAATTGAGCACAGAGGGATTTAGGTTTGTTGGAGGAGCTAGGACTCGCAACTTGTTGATCCGTTCCGTTGCCAGTGTCTAAGAGAAATTCAAAAGAAACATGTGAAATCCAAAAAATAACAATAACGCCTTACTTTTAGTCAATAATACCATTATACCTGCAACAACGGAACACATGCATTCAAGGACACGTAGAATTTGTTCTGATATGCCAACTTGCTTGCTGCTTTTTCTAGAGATATATGTAAATAGTCATATGCAGCCCGTCCCCAGGCATACGAGCCAAAATCATGTAGATTTTCCAGGAATTTGAGCGGCCACCAATATATATATTTGGAAGCGGATGGAAAGAAATATATATTGAACATGTATACAATGGATAGACGAAGGAAGTCCTCAGCTTCCCCTTTTCCACCGACACTCATCAGGTTTAGTTTTTGCAGAAGCAAACTTTCAGGTATCAAAGAGGAACTTTTGAGTTCTCCATCATCCTTTTCGTTACTGGCATCTGTTGACTTCTCTTTGATTCTTGCATTTCCATTCACTATTTCAAAGTACTTCCATATAATTTGAGGATAAATATGCCCTCCCAAAATATTCATGTCCACCCTTTTCCCTTCAAAGCTGAGTCCAATGCATTTCTCAATTTCTTTGCCACAGAACTTGAGTGGCTGGCCTGCTACAATAAATGCATCCTTTTCAGAATCATAGCATTCAATAAGAGCTGCTGCCAGATTGCGATTAATGGGGCATCTAGGAATATCAAGGAAGGCAGAGAAGATTGAATTTTCAATTATGCTTCTCTTCTTCCCCTTTAAGTTTGAAAGAAACTCATGCATTTTCCGCTGACTGCACCTAGTGTCCATGGCTTGTTTTCCCTCAAACTTAAGTTCTCGTCTACCCTGCAAAAAGAAAAGGAAAAACTTTATTAAACAAAAATATCATCAACAAAGAACTGCTCCAGTAAATCATGAGGCAAGAGAAATCACATTACAAAATACAATCAACCAAGAGGCGAAGAAGGCAACATCAATTGGAATACTAAGCATCTGGTCTTTTCTTACCCTTTCTCTACTTCTCACACGCTCCCTTAGGAAATGTACATCTTCCTTTTGACTTTTCTTCTCTTTGAAAACCTTCTTTTTGGCCTTCTTGCCTTCCTCACTATGGTACTCTTGAAAACCCAGCTCTTTACAACCTTCTTCTCTATTGATTTTCTCCTTTCTGTCTTCCTTGCTATTCTCCTCTCCAAAAACCTGCTTTTCGCTGCCTTCTTCTCCATCATTCTTCTCCTTCACAACTGGCTGTGAAGCAAATGCATTGTAAATCCAACTGGACTGTAAAACTCAAATGCCTTGCTTCACACTTGTAAAGTAATTTAACAGAAAAATCACGCAGCCAGAAAAACTCTTCGCAGCAACTATGACAATGGTCACATTACAAAATTTAGATTTACAAAGAAGCAAGGAAAAAATTGTGGAACGCTAACCTTCTGCTTCGTTTTGACCCCTTTTCTACTTCTCTTCTGTTTCATAAACTCCCTTAGGAAAATCTCACCTTCCTCTTTAAGTGTCTTCTCTTCGAAATCCTTTTCTTTGATCTTTCTGCTCTCCTCTCTATTCCCCTCCTTTTCAAAAACCTGATATCCACAGCCTTCTCCTCTATCATTGTTATCCTTCACAACTAGCTGCAAGGAGAATGTATGGTGAATCCTACTGATTAAAGTGATCCTATTTTCATGTGAAATGAGATAAATACAACAACCTCAGTATGACTTCCTGAATCCTGCAGCTTGCCGCTAATATGTGTCTGGCCACAATAATTTGCCTGAGGCACGTAGGGAGCATTTTCTTTGATCGTTCTGCTTTCCTCTCTATTCCCCACCTTTTCAAAAACCTGATATCCACAGCCTTCTCCTCTATCACTGTTATCCTTCACAACTAGCTGCATGGAGAATGTATTGTGAATCCTACTATTAAAGTGATCCTATTTTCATGTGAAATGAGATAAATACAACAACCTCAGTATGACTTCCTGAATCCTGCAGCTTGCCCCTAATATGTGTCTGGCCACAATAATTTGCCTGAGGCATGTAGGGAGCAAGCTTTGATCCACAATTTTCAAATATTCTCTCTCCAAGCTTTTGTGCAATAGGCAAAACATCCTGGTGAAAAAAGAAAAGAAAAAAATACCTGATCATTTAATAATAAAGCATCTATACAAGTTTGACAGGAAAAAAGAAAAAAAAAAGTTGATTATATATTCACCTGGTTTCTGTTTCTTATACAGTCCAAAAGGAGGTTGACAATCTCCAATGGGATCTCTTTAATTTCGTCCAAGATTATAATCATAATTAGCCCCATAGATGAATATACAATGTCAGGATGGTGTTCCCTAAAAAATGTGCACATTCAGTTCAACAGTTATAATCCATGCTATGAAAAAGAAATGCATTATACACTTGTGAGTTACAATCTTTTCCATGAAACACTCAGATTTATTGGCATACTATCATACTTAAATAAAATCAAGCACGTGCAACTGATACATTATTTCCCATAGAAGGGGGGAAAACTCATTGATACTTTTCGAAATCTGCATATCTGCCTTTTTTGGTTCAGCAAGCATAGTACAACTGAAAGACGGACCAGAAGGTTTATAATAAAGGAAACAATTCTTAAGTAACAGAAGCATGAAGAGTGACAAAAAAAAAAAGCATTGCAATATGAATCATTGCCAACAAGCTATGCTTCATGAGTGGGTTACTTAGTGTGTTACAAAAACAGATGGAAAAAAAAATAGCATTCAAGTCCTAATTATTTAAAACCAACTATATGTGGCAAAATATTAAAGATCGAAGACCACCTGAACAAAAGCTGAAAAAGTAACAAAACTAATTTACTCGAGAATTAGCTGAGACAAGTTGACTGAAAAAGAAAACATTTGCACTCGGTCAATCTCACCTTATATTTGTCAAAAAATGTTTAAACATCTCCATGATCAAGGAATAACATTGAAGATCCACCATCAAGACGCATGATCTGACATTTGCAAACTTTTCTAGAATCAAAACCCTTTTATGGTATGAAGGGCTTGAGGTGTCAGATATATTTTCAAATGAAGCTACAATCAGCTGTAAAATTTCCTGTAAAACAATCCAATGTTAGATAAAACACGTAAAAGCAAAATACACATACACAAGACTATGAAAATTGAAAACACGGTCAGTTTAAAGTATCTTGGCATACGCACAAGACTATGCAATTACAATCATGCACCAAATAAATTCTTAGTCCCTTTGGAAATAGAAACATGAGACACATAAAGGGGTAGGTACCTTCATTTGTTCATCATCATATGAAAAGGTTTGTGCCGTTATTATTAGAATATGATTGAAGCATGATGCAACAGAAACTTTCACATCCACATCCGAATGATTCAAAAGTTCTTTGGCCATAAGTGCCTTCATTGCAAGCTCTACTGCCCTTTGCATTGACTTGGAAGGAGACTGATTCACTCTCTTTAAACAATCCTCAAGTTTCTAAGAAAAAGGAAAAGAAAACAAAAGGAAAATGAATGAGACAATGCATTTGCATCTGCATTTAAACAGAGAGAGACAAGAAGAATTGAGCTTAACAGATAGTAAATAGAGGGTAATAGATAAAACACTCCAACCGACATCTTCACCTCGGAGGTTGAGACATTTAACTTTTAGGTATTGTGTGACATTTCCCAGTACAAGTCAGATAATCAACAAGATTACTAGGAACCTCAGGTTGATCAAAATTATTGACAGTCAAATAACAAAAAGAAGTCCAAAACGCATTCTAGATTGCATTCAAACTGAATATTGGCATAACCACAGCAGGACAAACTTCAACCAATTCCATTTCAAGAACTTTATTTTACTTCAAGTTGGACTCAAAACCCAAAATTAAAGTGTACATGCAACATCAACCTCAGAACACCCTTGTAACTTTAAAAGAAATGCAGTGCAAAATTGGAAAAGAAAATTTGATATATAATATCAACCAAAACCAAAGCTTACAATAAGATGCACCCGCACATTGAAGTCGAACCAAACTAATCTGATATGGTCACACCTAAGTTTCATTAAACAAACTAAAAAAAAAAAACACCTCCTAAAAAAGAGCAGACTGTAGCCGATTCAAGATAGTTGTAATTTATTTCCCACCCACATAAAAAAATGTTGGCAGAAACAGAAAACTTAATTTAATAAAAAAGCTCAATTACTTAGAAAACAGAAACCCTAAAACACACCCTTTATTATTCCAAAAAAAACATACAGTAGAGAAAGAGTAAAGTGGAGAGATGATAAAAGAAAAAAAATTACCTCAAGCAAAAGAAGGAGTTGTGAAACGGAAGATGGAGATGAAAGAAGTGCATTTCCAGCCAACTTGATTTCATCTTCCAGCTCTTTTTCCTCTCTTTCCATTTCTCCTATCGCCTTTTCTGATTGCCTAGAAAAGGGTTACTGAAAGAAAACAAGAGAAGAAAGATAAAGAAACAGTACCTGTAATAATAAAGCTTCTTATAGTTTAAAAAAGCGTTGTACGGTGGCTTGTTAAGCGGATTGTTTAAAAAAAAAAATTGTTCGCGAAGCAGCACGTTGTGTTGTTGGAAAATCCATAACCCAATTCCATAATCTCTAACAATCATAAATTTTAAAACCCTCTAAACTTAAATCCATGAGTGTAATCCAAAACTCAAAATCAATAATTCAACATGGTGGTGAAAAAAGCAAAGGATGTAGGAGAAAGTCCAATAAAAAATCTAATTATTAATGTTGTTTTTATTTGTTAATTATAACTGTGATATTTTAACATTGATTTTTTTTTTGTAATTATAACGGTAATTTGTATAATAATTTTTTATTTTTTTACTTATTAATTATAAAAATAATTAATGTTGTCGATAATAGAATAGAACAATGTGTCTTTTTTAACATGTAAATATCTTATTTGAAATTACAAAAAACATGTTTATGATTTTTAAATGTTCATAGGTAAATTAAAATTTTAAATTCTATTTATCCAAAATAAATATGAAAATTCATAAAATATAAGTTTATTAAAATCAACCAAATAATTGGCCAAAATAACTTTATAAAAGTAATAAAAAAAAACTTCATAACTAAAAAAAATAACACAATATAAATGTTCTCTCAACAAATATATGAGTCTATCTATATTTGCAATGACGAGTGGTTGGGTCAGTTTTATCAATAGCATGGCTTCCACTTGTCTATGTGGCCTTATTCTTTGAGACAACATCATCAAGATTTAATGTCTCTCTTAACAACTCAAGTATAATGTAACATGTCTTGAGCCAAAAAGATTGATAATAATAAGCAAGTTCATCATCATCTTCAAAATCATGAAGATCAACCATGATATGTCAATCATCATATAACAACAAGCCAACCTAATACTAAGCAAATACATTTATTAATTCATAAGTAAAACATTTTGGTTATAACATATTACATATAAAAAGTAACAAATACCTATAATATTTTGAATCCAACATATATATGGCTCATACTCCGGGGCGGAGCTAGGATTATTTGTTATAGGGATTTATTATATATAAGTTGTAAAAATAAAATAAAAACTGCTTGATTTAGTTTTATTTAAAGAACGTATTACAAAATATATAATAATATTTGTACCTATTAAATACAAACATACAAAGTATATAAGAAACATTAACTAAAACGAAGTATTATTTATGTTTAATAAACTTTGAAATAAAATAATAAATAATAATTCTTACATATTTTATTTTAATTGTGCTCGTTGTTCTTTCATAGAATAGAAATCATCGATTATCATATCAATTGGGAATCTTTCAGCAATTTCTTTTTCTATATAGACAATCAAACAATTTGCAAGAAAATCATCCTCCATCCGATTGCGAAGTCTTGTTTTAACAATCTTCATCGCTGAGAAAGCTCGTTCAGTAGTTGCTGTCGAAACAGGAAGAGTCAAGATAAGCCGAATCAACCTGTCAATGAGTGGATAAATTGTTGATTTTTCTGTTTCAACCAATCCTTGACATAAATCTGCAATCGATGACATATTCTTTAACTTTGGATGATTGGGTACATCAAGCTCATAATGTTGCAACTGAAATCTCAAATGAATTTTTTCTTGGTCAGAAAAATCTTCAGGATAGAACTTGTCAACAAGTAAGCATATATCTTCAACATTGAATAATTTATAGCTATTTCCAGGATCTAAAGATGTGCTCAATTTAAGAAGCTCGATCGCCTGCTCATTGAATCTATTATTTAGCTCTTGCAATTGGTAATCAATGATAGCTGTAAATATATCAACTCGGTAGTGATACTCAACTATTACTGATTTTGTTTTACGACGAGATCGTCCCACACTAGAAAAACAAGCATCCATACCAGGAACTTCAATGTCTTGATACTTACAAAATGATGTCACATCTTCTAAAAGAGTTTCCCAACCATCGTCTCTTAACTTCTGAATTAAAGTCTTTATGCTAGTCACCAAATGCATAGCAGTTAAAATGTCCTGAGATTTTTGTTGCAATGCTTGACAAAGCACATCAGTAATTCCCATAACATTCTTCATTATATGTAAGAAGAATGCAAAATCAAATGACATTAACAACTTAAATGAAAAGGCTGCATCACCACGTTGAGAATAAGTAGATCCATCTAAAGCAATGTTTTCAAGAACCAAGCAAGTTACCCCATATATTTTTATTAAACTGCAAATTAATTTGAAATGCGAACTCCATCTGCTATCTCCAGGTCGTTGCAAACCACCTACTTGATTAACTCCTTTACCCGTTTCAGTCTCACCAATATCAACTAGATGCTCAATTGTAGCTGCTTGAAAAGCCCGTAACTCATCATTATGCTTGCAAGAAGCACTAACAATGTTAATAATAAAGATCAAATTCTGAAAGAAAGTGTGAACATCAGACATTTCTCTAGCTGCAGCAATAAAAGCCAATTGTAACT
>Ga0325410_1005973_pt1 | contig 13399 bp, 11 predicted proteins | sample PopdelMetagenome_16_FD_206182 | JGI IMG/M metagenome (GOLD analysis project Ga0325410, IMG submission 206182) | Populus deltoides microbial communities from Bellville, Georgia, United States - Xylem-PdIQD-R3 | ecosystem: Host-associated > Plants > Phyllosphere > Stem > Wood/Secondary xylem... | reverse complement strand
AAACAAAAAAAAAATTAACTTGTTATAATTAAATTTTGTGTATAATTGAAAACCCTAACCTCAACCACATGAATAAAACCAAACAATATTGAAGTGATTTGTGATTTTGACATTAAATGATTCATGCTCAATGTCATTGCCAATACTTTTCATGCTTGGCCATCAGCAAATTTACTAGTTTTTAATTGTCAACGGTGAGTATGACATTTATTTGAATAGAGATTTGTATTATTGTGCACATAAGAAGTTGAATTGTTTACTATAGATATCAAACATCATACAAAAGCAACCAAGTCTATAAATTCAACTACAATTTTATTGACATCGTCTTCTTTAAGAATATGATTATGATTTTTTTAATATATATATATATATGTAAATTTATTTTTCATATTAATACATTAAAATAATTTAGACAAAATTTAAACAAGAAAAAAATTAAATTTTAGTCGATCTCTGTCTGAGCAACACTCCGAACTGGGTGTTTTTTGGAATGACAAGCACTAGAATCATGATGTATTTTTTTTTAATCATTAAAAGTAGTAGTTTTTTTATTCATGCATTTTTTGACAGTTTTTTTTATTAGTAGTATTTTTTTAATTAAAAGTAAAGAAAATTAAAATATTTTTATTAAAACTTTCAATAATTTAAAATAAATAGGAAAAAATATATATTTTTAAATCTAAAATACGTTTTCTTATCAATACTTTTTTTTAACAAAAACAATTTTTTTATTAAAAATATTATCTTTTAAATAAAAAACTTAACATGATTTGAAAACTAAGTTTTCATTAAAAAATATTAAAAATCACATCTTGATATTTTGCATGTCAGAAAAAAAAAAACTAATATGAGAAAATTTTGTAAGAAATTTAGAATTAAAAAATAAATTTTATTTTTATTGAATATTCAAGATCATAAATTTTAAAAAATATATATATTAGGTTCATGTATAAAACTTAACGAAATGATTACTAATATTTTTTACTTAAAAATATATCAAAATAATTTTTTTATTTTAAAAAATTATTTTTAATATTAGCATATCAAAACAATTTAAAATATAAAAAAATAATTTTAAATAATTTTTTTTTAAAAAATTTTCCATTCTTCATTTAAAACGGAATACCAAACAGGGTTTAATTAAACCCATCAACATAACAGACCTAGTCCTCTTAACAATTCATGAAAATAAAAGGAAAGATTAGAAGTAAACAAGAAATTGAAATAACCCATAAAAACTTACTGATGAAGGAGATTGAATGCATAAAAAATGCCTTGAAAGATAAGAGAACGAAGATTATTGGGTTGCTTGTTATAGGATTCTCTCATAAAATAAAGTTAAGCTCTTTACAAGTCACAGGGTAATGGTGGGTTCATGTTTAGGCCTCTTTGCAACCAAGATTTTGGTATCTTTCCATTAGGTTTGACATTTTTTGGGATTATGATGCAAAAAGACGAGAGCAAAGACATGATTTTGGGAGGGAAAAGTTTAAGCAGTTGGTAATAATAAGAGTTGAAGGTAACTAACGTTCAAACTTCCACTTTTGATGCAATTTGTTCATTGTGAATATCATCTGGTACTGCATTTACCATTGCAGGTTCAAGGCTATTGACGTAATATTATGATAAGTGGTACTCAGCAGGAGATCAAATTTAGAAGGGAACTTGGAAGGGTTTGGCGAAGTTCTCGAATTCTCCACGTCGGTTCCCTGATCGAATCTAGAGGAATCTCAAAATCATCAACCCTAATTCCACATATAAAGCTAGGTCTTAACACAGCATATGAGGAAATTATTTGAAACATACCCTCACCTGCTTAAGCTTGTAACCTCTTTGCCCCTTGACACAATAGCCTTGCATATTATACTAAAACCCACAAAACCACTGTCGCAATCTCAAGAGAGTACTCAGATTTGAGACAGATTCAAAAAATCAGGGTTCTCTCTTAACTTCAATGTGTGTTTTCAAGAAGAAGAAGAAGAAGAAGAAGAAGAAGATAGAAAATATAATTTGAAGAGAGAGATATTATGCATTGAAGAAAGATGATTTAATATCCGTTTGAGTTTATAATATATAATATATATGATAGTAAATTGGCTTTAAACTATAAACAAATGTAATTCTCAAAAAAAAAAAAAAAGAGCATCATCTTTATTTATTGTTTATATAGACAATAAAAAAGCTCAGTTAATATCTAGTTATTTAAATATATCGAGTTATATCAATATTTATGTTAAAAATACTAATAAATTGAATCAATATTTATATTAATATTAATAATTATTTTTCTTTTGTGATTTCAGATTTAAATTTTATAGTTGTTAATATTAACAGTTATCAAAAACGGTCATTGATTACTTGATTACTAATTTTAAAATCTATAAAAATTAATTAAAATATATATAAATTTATCCGGAGATATTGTTAGGTAAATAAAAAAAATACTAATAAATTGAAGTAGTAAGAAGCTGTTGAGGATGGGAGTTCCTATTTCGAATCTTATTTCTTGTATTTTTATTTCACATACAAGTTTGTAATTACTAGGGGACCTTAAGTTAGCCTTTTCCGTGGTTTAGCTTTGGGAGTGGCTGCTCGTATTGTTATATAAATAAAATAAAATAATTTAATATGCGTGTGTGTGTGTATATATATATTAATAAGTTTCTTACCGATTTCTTAGCTGTGTGCATCACTGTAAGAACAGGACACGAAAATACCCTTCAAAATCCAATAAAAGAAAGAAACTCCCAGAATTGACCTCTCTCTCTCCCCCTCCTCTCTTCACTAATTACTCAACTCACAAGCATCTTGCAATCACTCCACTTTGCCTTTGGCTTTGCTTCCCCCCCCCCCCCCCCCCTTTCAACCTCACAACGATTAGCTTATATGCATGTCTGTCCTGAGAGGCAAAGGATTGATTTTTTGTATGGAACTCTAAATGGGTTCATTAGAGAGTGGAGGAATCTCCTTCAAAAGAGACAGCAACAATCTTATTCGTTCTCTTTCAGCTGGTAGAACTGAAAGAAACCCTTTTTTGTATAGACCCAGATCGAGACTTTCTCGTTTCTTGCTTTTCAAGAAGTTAGATTACATTCAATGGATTTGTACTGTTGCTGTTTTTCTCTTCTTTGTAGTTCTATTTCAGATGTTTTTGCCTGGTTCTGTTGTGGAGAAATCTGAACTAGGCTCTTCTCCATGGAGAGGAATGGAGTTGGTTAATAAGGATTTGTTGTATTTGAAGGAGATTGGTGGGTTAGATTTTGGTGAAGATATCAAGTTCGAACCTTCGAAGATATTACAAAAGTTTCGAAAAGAGAACAGAGAGATGAATATGCCATTTACTAACGGGACATTAAGTCGTTTTCCTTACAGGAAACCGCAGCTTGCATTGGTTAGTTTCCGCTACTATTTGCTAATCCATTGCTGTTCCTTTTTGTTATTTTTTCTGCGGGGTTGACTTGCGGTCTAAATTATGTTTTCTAATTCAGGTGTTTGCGGATCTGTTGGTTGATCCACAGCAACTGTTAATGGTGACTGTTGCTACTGCATTGCAAGAGATTGGCTACACGATTCATGTATGTATTTTGGTGCTTCAATTTTTAATGCCGATGGTTTAGTGAAAAGAAAAAAGCGAACTGTTCGAGCAACAATTGTGCATATTTCTTTTTTTTTTTAGTTTTTTAAGTGCTTGTGGTTCTCCATTAAGTTGTATAAGAATTTGTTAGATTAATGATATTTCATTCTTCTTGGCATCAAATTCTTGCAATTTGTTTGGCAGGTTTATACACTACGAGATGGTCCTGTGCAAAACATTTGGAAGAGCATGGGATTTCCGGTTACCATCATTCAAATTAGCCACAAACTTGAAATTGCCGTTGATTGGCTAAAGTATGCATGACATTCTACTAGATTTTTGAAACATGATGAGCTTTTAAATATCATCTTTTTTTGAAAAAAATAATAATATTGAGCATGGTTTGTGTCATTGGATTTGAAGGCTTTTGGTTGCATTGAATTTTGACGTATCTTTTTGCAGCTATGATGGCATACTTGTGAATTCTCTTGAAACAAGGAGTGTCATCTCTTGGTAAGATATTTTACCATCTTTTCTCTCAAATAATAGATGTATCTCCAAAATTATGCTTTGACTCAAACTCTTTCTTTTATCCATTTCTCTGTTTCAATCATTCTATTTTTTTGGGTAATCCTATGTGATTAGTCTTTCATTAGCAGTCAATTAGGATAAACCTATTTAGTATTGTAATGATTTGAGGATGCTATCTTTACCCAGGAATCTTAAATCGCCCCTATGCCCAAGACTTGACAGCCTGTGCAAATTAAAATGCCCAGTGTGCTGAATATGATGGAGCACAATTTTGTTACTTCGTTCTAGTTGAAATGTGTATATGAGGATAAAACCTTTCAGTAACTTAGTTAATTTATGTGAGACGTTACTTGTCTAAGTCAATTAACATGAATGATTTCACTTTACCAGTTTTATGCAGGAACCTTTTAAGTCCGTGCCTCTTATATGGACCATCCATGAAAGAGCACTTGCTATTCGTTCAAGACAGTACACTTCAAGTTGGCAAATTGAGCTTCTGAATGATTGGAGAAAAGCTTTCAACCGGGCTACTGTAGTAGTCTTCCCAAATCACATTCTTCCGGTAATTGACTGTGATAAGTCTTCCACCTTGTGGACACTATCTGAAAATTCCATGGGGTTAATCTGGACTTGCAGATATAATGCAACTCCCCAATAAATCTCATCTATATTTTAAAAAAATTCCTATACATAGCAATAAGCAACTTAATGTTTTGTAACATTATTGTGTTGTGATGTTGTCCTCAATTTTCATGCTATTAACACTGAAGCTGAAGTTGGCATTTATCTCCATTTCTGCGTATCAAACAGATGATGTACTCTGCATTTGACGCTGGAAACTATTATGTTATTCCTGGTTCCCCTGCTGAAGTATGGGAAGCAGATACTACAATGGCATTGTACAATGATGATATACGTGTGAAGATGGGCTATGAGCCCACTGACATTGTCATTGCAGTTGTGGGAAGTCAATTTTTGTACAGGGGTTTGTGGCTGGAGCATGCGCTTGTTTTGAAGGCCCTGTTACCACTTTTGCAAGACTTTCCATTGGATAGTAATTCAATTTCTCATCTCAAAATCATTGTTTTAAGCGGGGATTCTACTGGTAACTACAGTGCAGCTGTTGAGGTATGATTTAGATGCATGCCTGGAGTTCATTATATCTAAAAATAGATGCCAACTTCTGCGATCTCTTTATTTTCTCAGGCTATTGCTGTTAACTTGAGTTATCCAAGAGGTACTGTAAAACACTTTGCTGTTGATGGTGATGTGAGTAGTGCTCTTAGTGCAGTCGATCTTGTGATATATGGATCCTTTCTTGAGGAGCAGTCTTTTCCTGAAATTTTGGTGAGAGCCATGTCCATAGGAAAACCCATCATAGCCCCAGATCTCTCCATGATCGGGAAATATGTAAGCCTTAATGATTTTTTTATCTTTAGTCTTCATGCACAAACAGATTGAATTCACGAAGAACATTGATTTAAGTAGATGATTTGAAAGATGATCTCACATTCCTGATGGTGTCAGCTCAACTAGCCTATCTCCATCACCTACAGTGGATCACTAGTCTTTCTGTTTTTTCCTGCCTTTTCAGCTCTATCAAGACTCAATTTTCTTGATGAATAAGAACTCTTATTCCATTGGGGCTTATTCATAGCCTAAACCTGAGTTCTTATAAGGCTTATTTTGATCCTTGTATTAGTATGAATTAGATTGCCTAACCTATTCTGATCCTCGTGCTTGTATGAATTAGATTGCCTCTCTTTACCAGGGCAATAACTTCTTATTTATTTGCCCAATTTGTTTATCTTTATCTAATCTTACTAGCCATTCATCTCAATATCCCCATATAGGGTTTGCTCATTTCTTGTCGTCACATCAGGAACATTCTTTTATAGTTCATGTTGCCTCATTGAGACTACTATTCTGTTTTGTGAAGGGCTTCTTCAAATCAATTTGCACTTAGACATAATTTTTGTCCAATTCGATATATAGTCACTGCCCTTCTTTAAAGTCAGTGGCCCTGGAAACTAGCAGTTCTTAATTTTTTTTTGGCAATGACAAATTTTTTATCAGCTTTTTGAAATGCCAAATAGACAATGATTAATAAAACGTTATTGGTATCAGATTTTTAATTTACATTATAATGAATCATCTTCTTGTTACACACCTATGTCTATTAAGCAAACTACTGACTTTTTCAGCAATAACAATTAGGTTGATGACAGGGTGAATGGCTATCTTTTTCCCAAGGAAAACCTCAAGGCTTTGACACAGATTGTATTGCAAGCGATCTCCAAAGGGACATTATCACCTCTAGCTCGTAACATTGCTTCAATAGGAAAAAGTACATCTAAAAACCTGATGGTTCTAGAAACCATTGAGGGCTATGCTACACTACTTGAAAATGTTCTCAAGCTTCCATCAGAAGTTGCACTTCCTAAGGCTGTTCCAGAAATTCCTCCAAAACTTAAAAAAGAGTGGTGCTGGAATCTATTTAAAGCATTTCTAAATTCAACACATGAAGACGTAACTTTGAAGAGTTATAGATATTTAAACAAGGTTGAGGAACAGTGGAACCATGAGCAAGGAGAGAGCACTGGTTCAATTGCCGCTACCGATGATTCATTCTCATATGACATTTGGGTGGAAGAGAGAAATATTCTGATGCTCAATACTAGAAAGAGAAGAGAGGAAGAAGAGGTAAGAGTTTGTGCAGTGATAAATATTAAGAGTAAATTTTGATGGAACAGGTCTTCCTGTTTTACATTATTGAAACGCATCCTTTGTAAAATCTGACCTTTTTGATATTTGGCAGCTAAAAGATAGGACTGATCAACCTCGTGGAACATGGGAGGAAGTATATAGAAGTGCCAAAAGGGCTGATAGGTCCAGGAATGATTTACATGAAAGGGATGAAGGAGAACTTTTGAGGACAGGGCAACCGTTGTGCATATATGAACCATATTTTGGGGAAGGAACCTGGTCTTTTCTTCATCTAAGTTCACTTTATCGAGGAATAGGATTGGTGAGTTTGCATCTGTGTTTTATACTGGAAATCTGTGTGCACAACATCTCTAATTTTCTCAAAGTTACTTGACTTTTGTGTCCTGTCAGATGATTGTTCCCAACATGATTGACATCACCCTCTCTTAACATGTAGCTTATGGTTAAAAATCTTCTGTGCTGATTATAAAGATTCTACTTTCCAAAGGTGTTTATTGCTTGAACTTTCAATCTTAATCTTCTACATTTAGCAAGTTGAGGAAAAGGTAAATGGTCAGGAATATCTTTATTCATTTATCTGAAAACTCTTCATTTGCATATTCCTCAGCACTATGGTGTGTTTTACCTGCAAAATGATTTTGGTTGATAAACACTTGCACGAAATCTTTTGCTCATCTCACATTGAAGGAATTTGAAGGCCCTCAGTCGCGTATGCCTTTGCAATTGTAACCAAACCATGTGGCACCTTTTATTTTATGGAGCTTGCTTTATACTTCTGCTTGTAGTTGGAATTTATAAATTTGGTTTCCTTCCTGATTTTGTATACTGACTATGGTTGCAGTCCACAAAAGGTCGAAGACCCAGGACAGATGACATTGATGCACCCTCCCGTCTGTCACTTCTCAGCAACTCATACTATCGAGATGCCCTAGGTGATTATGGAGCTTTTTTTGCAATTGCAAATCGAATTGACCGTATTCACAAGAATTCTTGGATAGGGTTTCAATCTTGGAGAGCAACGGCAAGGAAGGTATGTAATGATTCCCTATTTTCTGTCTACCCTGTATTCTTATTGTGATGTTGTTTGCTCTGCCTTACATGCCAATTTCAGGATCTGATATTGGTCTTTAAACCTGCATTTTTGGTCATTCAGACTGATATGGCCAGAACATGGTCAGATTTGGCTCTACTGTAAAATGTGGAAAAGACAAGGTTAGACGCAACCACTTGGGCTTTCTGAGCGCATGTGGCAGTTGCACAGGTCAATTGATGCATCCTATGCAACTATAGTTACCAATGTGATTTGCCTTACTTCAAAATGAGCTAAATTGATCAAATTGTTTTCTGGGATTCTAGTACCAAATTTCCTCTGGCCATTACCTTTACTATGAGTAGTTACCATTTCGGTTCTCTGTAATCTATGCAAGTAATGAGTTTATTGTTAGACAAATGCAATCTCATAATTTATTTCATACATTTAATGAATAATTTCTTATTCTGGGGTATAAACAGGCATCTTTGTCTAGGATTGCTGAAAAGGCATTGATAGATGCTATTGAAACACAAAAGCATCGGGACGCGGTTTACTTTTGGGTTCCCATGGACATGGATCCAAGAAGTCACTTAAGGAGGGACTTTTGGTCTTTCTGTGATGCTATAAATGCTGGAAATTGCAAGTAAGAGCTATGCTGTTTATATCAAGATTTATCATGTGAATCTTGACAATTGCCCTCCTTTCTCATTTGCATTCTTCTAGCTGATTTCCACCATTTAATTGTTGGTGATTGAAGGTTAGCTTTTTCCGAGGCTTTTAAGAGGATGTACGGCATCAAGCATGATTTGGATTCTTTACCATCCATGCCTGAAGATGGGGATACATGGTCTGTCATGTTGAGTTTTGCTTTGCCAACAAGGTCCTTCCTAGAGTTTGTAATGTTTTCAAGGTGTGATAAGTTGCTTTTGTTGGCTTTAGGAATTCAAAAATTCAAAGTGTAAGCTGTTTCAGATGCTGATTTGAACTGTTGAGTGCAGAATGTTTGTGGACGCATTGGATGCACAGATGTATGATGAGCACCATCAAAGTGGGCGATGTTATCTGAGTCCAGCCAAGGTAACTTCGAGTTTATATGATGAGTTTTCTGTGCTGCAAGGATATAACTTGTCTGTTCTTGGAATTTAGTTTGGGTACTATTATGAGTTGAAGTCTAGGTTTTCAATGAGTTCACCTGAAGAAACTCTGCAACCCAAAGTGCTAGACAACAGTTTCAACTGAAGCTCAGTTTACCCTTCAAGTTTATGATGAATAACTACAACCATACCATTCACCTAACTTGGTGCTCAAAATAATCGGCTGGCAAATTCTGTTTTTGGGATATGCTGCTTGAACAGTCAACTAGGCATTTTAAATTCACTCAAAATGGACAGATAGATCTGCAGTCCTTTTGATAACCGCAAGACCCTTTTTTTTTCCTTTCATGTATTGCAGGATAAGCATTGCTACTCACGGGTTCTTGAGCTGCTCATAAATGTCTGGGCATACCACAGTGCACGACAGATGGTGTACGTGAATCCTGAGACTGGCCTGATGAAGGAGCAACACACGGTCAAGAGCCGCAGAGGCAAGATGTGGGTTAGATGGTTCTCATACAGCGTTCTTAAGAGCATGGATGAGGACTTGGCTGAAGAGGCAGATTCTGATCGGCCCAAGAGAAGGTGGTTATGGCCTTCAACGGGTGAGGTTGTATGGGAAGGTGTATATGAGAAAGAGAGGAATCTACGGAATCATCAGAAAGAGAAGAGGAGACAACAAAGCAAGGACAAACAACAAAGAATGAGGAAAAAACACCGTCAAAAAGTGTTGGGAAAATACGTGAAGCCCCTACCAGAAGACATAGAAAATTCAAACTCTACCATGTCTGCATCAGAAACTTTATAGCATTAAGTTCACCCGTCCGACTACGGGCAGCATTTGGAGGTGGAGTCTAGCTCGATAATTCTTTTATATTTGATTTTTCCTCTTCAGTTCTTATTTGGCAAAAGGGATGCATGTGTTTGTATCTTTTACATGAAGGGGCTTGTATGTAACTAACTGCATCCCTACGTCATTAGTGTTTGTGAGTGTATCAAGTGTATACTAATTTGCCTGTTCTTTTCATTTTTTTCACCCCATTGTAGAAGCTATTACATTCATAACCACAATGAAAGATGAAAGAAGAATTGTGTGAGTATTTGTAATTTCAATAACTCATTATACTCCCATCCATGTTCCGCTGTCTTGAGAGCTTTCAGATCATATTAGCTATAATTATAAGCTCATTAGCCTTGTCTTCCACATCGACCTACAGTCGTGAAGTTCCGATCAAGTTTCAATCGTGGGGAATCTACGGAGACATTTGACCCGACCTTCAGATAGAAAATATAATCACGCGGTATCACCAAATTCAGGAACACGGCAGAGCTTCAGAAGGGTTAAATACCAATACAGGATTCAGACTGTAAGCATGATATAGCCATATAGGGCAATGAAAGAGTGAAAAAGCTAAAAACAGTTGCATAGCGGGGAGTATTTCCTCTCATCACAGAAAAGAAACAAAATTGCAACCCTCATTTGGAGGGAGGAAACAACTACACTCAAGAGTGTCACCGCATGGTAAACGACATCAATTATATCTCTAGAAGGTGGGATAAATAACATTCAAGAGCCCCAGGCAAAATCCTCTATTCTCCCATTCTGGAAACTTATCAATACCTTGGAGCTGCAGCAGAAGACACAAGTCAGTCATGAAATCAGTCCAATCAATATCACCAGAGAATATTTACCAAATTGATGTTTCTACTAAACATGAGTCACGGGGGCCTACCTCCACCTACTGTTGCTTCAGGCAACCGCTCAATCGAGTATTTGTGTTGAGTAATGTACATGATTGGCACACCAGGAATCTGCCAGCAAGCAAGCAACTTCATATCAGAAACAATTTCATTTCAAATGCACAGCAAGAGAGTATTCACTTGAAGGTACCTTGCGGATCCTTCGCTTTAAATCTCGATCACATGTAGCAACAACATAGCATTTATGCTGTTCCCAAACAAATGATCTGGTTAGTTACATTAAAAAAACATGCTGAATAAACTACAAATTAATTATCATGAAAGGCAGTATCCATAACAAACAAAGTAAAATACTTTAAAATACAGTCACATAAAGGATTATTCCTTGCAAATGGCCACTATTTTGTACTTTATTTTTTCAAATAAAGATTATTGTTTTTCATAGAACAGAAAAAAAAGATGGACATGAATATTTAAAAGAATAATTTTCTCTAACTTCTGTAATTGTGCACACACTGCAAGGATGCGCTACTTTTTGCATTGTTACTGTCAGATAAATGGCAAAACCTATAAATCTGGTTTGATCCTTATGCTCCTAGCAACATGAGGTACTATGTTTGCTAAATCCAAGCCGTAGGGTTTAAAACAAGTTTACCATGTTTGCTAAATCCAGGCTGTAGGGTTTAAAACAGGTTTGACCCTTATGCTCCTAGCAACATGAGGTACCATGTTTGCCAAATCCAACCCGTAGGGTTTAAAACAGGTTTGACCCTTATGCTCCTTGCAACATGATGTATCATGCTTGCTAAATCCAAGCCATAGGGTTTAAAATAAATGGTCAGATTCTATTTCTATTACTTAGCAAGTGGTTAGGGTGTTTTCCAGACTATTGGGAAGTGGTGGACATTTGTTGAGTCATGTAATCCAAACCATTCATTTGAAGTTAACAGTCCATATTTAATGAAAATAATAGATCATCTTCCTGGCAAATTCAACTTAGCAAATAACTGGCTAATGGCTTCTAGCTTTGTATGAGGAGGAGGGGGAGATATCTCCAAGGTGGTTACTATTTTGAGAAAATAACACTCAACATGGAGAGTAGGCCAAAGATATTAGCGTCAGAGTTGTACCTTGGTAACCCTTTCAACAATACAATCATCAGCATAAGTTCCCTTGTGAACACAGGGTAGTCTCTCAAAACGTGGATCCTTAGCAATCCTGTTCAGACACAAACATCCATCATCAAAATTCTTGTAAATAAATGAAATTTGAACTGTAGTGAAGGTTGTTGGCTTCCAAATTACAAAGAAATAACATTATGGATGTACACTATTAAGTGACAAAATTTACAAGCAGATTAGAACCACTTCCATAGACACATTCAACAACCTAGACCCTTGATGCAAAAAATAGCAGGTAAAAAAATATCAATTGCAAAACTCAGCAACATGAAATCATACCTTAAAGCCACACGGTACTTCTGACCTAACTTCTCAAGTTCTGCCATCACACAGTCCGTGATACAAGGTGTGCCTTCAAATCCAAAAAGTGGAAGTTATCGATAAACAAGCAGTACAAATCCAAAAACTGAAAGATATCAACAAACAAGCAGTAAAAAGAAGTTCCGGACTTCATCTCATTCCCTAGCCAGTCTTATTGCTCAGACAATTGAGATATTATTTAAATCAAAAGCATATAATTTAGAGCTACTAAAAAAAAAAGCAGAGGCTAGCGAACACACATTTCGCATACAAGCAGTCCAGCATCGCCTTCTCTAAATCCAACTACAAATGGAAAACCAGAAAATCGTAAGGGCGAAATTTCAATTCCGTGGGCTGAGCCTACAGCAAGTTTGGTTTGACCTTTGCAATTTTTGAATCAAAACCAGATGGAAGTAAAAATTGGCAATTGCATTAAACACTAACTTTATTCTGAATAGAGAAATTGATGAAGTTGGTATCCACCAAAACCCTGTATGGCGGCCCCAAAGCTGTGTTGTACGAGAAGAAGAGAGCTGAAGAAACCTGTGGCCTGTACAAATAAACAAAAGAGAAGAGGGGGGGCGGCGGTGTTACTTGAGCTCCAATTTTTTTATTTTTAATTTACTTGCTAGAAGAAAAAACAACAATCATAGCAATAGTTATATACACAAAAGCTTACACATTTCTCGGGAGCTTTTCAAGGGACAAATCTTTTTTCTTTGGATTCAAGACTTCTTCTTTATGTCTAGTAAGGGATTAAGCAACAAAACAAATTAAGCAGAGAGCTAAAATTAGAGAGGGATCTAAAATAATAAGAGAAAGAAACAAGTGCTTACTGTTTAATTGCTCTAGAGGTAATCATCTTCTTCATTTTTGCAAATTTTGGGCCTTTTTTGGCTCTCCCCATCGCTTCGTTTGAAGAGTATAAATCCTAATATAGAGGGAGAGGTAAGAAGAGACTGTTTTTGCAAATTGCAACTGGCTACCCCTTCCAAAAAAGATATTTATGCTGTTTGGCTCGCTAAAGTACTTTCAGTTTGGTCGATAATATACGCAGAGAGTGATGGCCTGAGATTGGAACGTCTGACAGCAGCTTTTGTTTGGGACGAGGACGGTGACGGTGAGGAAAAAAAATTCAAGGAGACGCCGGCCGCAGGGTATTTGTTTAAACCTGAAAGATGTATATGAGCGGGAACTGAGTCCAGCCCAGGTTCCTTATTATATTGGACTCGGAGGATATTGAATCCAGCCCAGA
>Ga0325410_1005972_pt1 | contig 13399 bp, 4 predicted proteins | sample PopdelMetagenome_16_FD_206182 | JGI IMG/M metagenome (GOLD analysis project Ga0325410, IMG submission 206182) | Populus deltoides microbial communities from Bellville, Georgia, United States - Xylem-PdIQD-R3 | ecosystem: Host-associated > Plants > Phyllosphere > Stem > Wood/Secondary xylem... | reverse complement strand
TTGTCATTTCAGATCATGCTTAGATTGGAATACTTAATGGTGATAAATTACATGTCACTCATGTAGGAGATATTGTCATAACTCCTAATTTAAGACTTCAAGATGTTTTTTTATGTCTTTGGTTTCTTTTATAACCTGTGTTCTGTTGGGAAGATGACCAAAGATTTAAATTGTGGGGTCCTTTTCTTTGCTGATTTTTATGTCTTTCAGGACCTCAAAACAAGGGGGCTGGTTGGATTGGGTAGTTTGCAAAATAGGGTTTACTAGTAATCTTTTAGTAATGATTCTTGTGTTGCTCATTCGATTCCAAGCATTAATTAGGATGTAATTTACGGCATCAATGTTACTATTACTGTTATTATTGAAAAAAAAATATAATTTTATTTGAAAAATAAAATTAAAAAGCACAAAAACTTTAACTAAAAGATAAAAAAAAATCAAAAGAAAAGAACCCAAACTAAAATTATTATTATTATTATTGAAAAACAATCATGAATTTGATATGAAGGATAAAATTGAAAGCTATAAAGATTTTAATAAAAGAGAAAAAAAAATTAAATATAAAAAATAGAAGAACTGAATTGAAAAAATTATATTTACTTATTATAATTGTAGAATTAAATTAAAAATAAATAAAACTTTAATAATAAAAATAATAGCTTGTATCCATATGCTAAATGTACCGATAATCATTACATGGAGTTGCCCCTTTCAAGAGTGGAGGGCCAAAATAAGAAGACAATTTCAAGTATAAATTTCTTAGTGTTTATATTAGAGATACATAAAACCTCTATCGTTGTTGATTTTGTTTTAGCACTAAAGAAGAAGCTTAAACTCAAGACCGTTTAGAAGAAGAAAAAAATATTAGTGTCAATTGAGGTATAACTCATTAGCAGTAATGTTAATTTACGTCCCCAAGGAACGTAGCGTGATGACAAAGGGTTTGAAATCTGCACAGCAGGTCTCGAGTTCGAGTCAGGGCGTGTATCTCTTGTAAGAGCCTGGGACAGCTGAGGTTTTACTTCCTCACCTGGACCCACAAAATACACTTTTCGGGAGATGAGGTTTCCTCGAATCCAAAAAAAAAAAAGTAATGTTAATTTACTTGTATTCACAAAAGGAAAACATTGGAAATAATACACAAGATTATCCTTTTATGTAATTAATTATTTGAGAAATGAAATAAAATAAAATAAAATAAAATCTACAAACCCAGCCATATAGTGATTAAAGGGGTTTTTTAAAAGTTATAGCCATAATTTAAAGCAAATAAAGAAATGAGAGGGAGATTAGCAACGGGCTTAGAACTTTACATTAGAAATGGAGTAAGATCAAGAAATTGGAAAACTGAGACGGCATTAAACCAGACATTTCCACATGGCTTCTTGTAGTGCTATTTTGTGCCATTGTACTAACTACGAGGTTCTTGCATGCATATGGGTGTGGTTGTTTTTTTAGATAGCTTTTATAGTTCTAATTTAAAAAAATAAATTTTAAAAAGTGTGGTTAGTTGGATTTAGATATGTATTTGATAAAAATTGTGGTTGAAGTTTATGTGTAGCAAAAAACATGTATAAAATATTTGGATAGTTGTGTTTGGAAGTGTGGTTGCGGTTGCTTTTCAAAGTGTTTTTTACTTGAAAATACATCAAAATAATTTTTGATATCAATGTATTAAATTGATATGAAAACAAAAAAAATATAAATTTGAAGTAAAGAAAAAAATTAAAAAAAAATTTCAAAAGCGCTTTTGAAATACAAAAATAAATAGCATTTTATGAAACTTAGTTAAAAAAACATGTTAAAGCTGCTTCACAAAAATTACATTTCAAACTTAATTTTTTAGTGGCTCTGTAGTATAAAATACAGTTTGATATATTACTAAATATGTTACGGTGTTTTTTTTTACACCACATACACAAAAATTAAAAGTAAACAAACGTGCCCTTAATAATATATGGAAATTTTCGATTTTTTTTTTGTAGGCAAACTAGTCACGACCACAACCGGCCAACTTGTACCGATAAAAGTATGCACTCGACAGCCTAGTCAGTTTTCTCTTGCTTTCCTTTTCTTCTTATGTCGAGTGGAAAACCCACCAAGGTGAATTTTCCTCACACAATTCATGCAATGAATTAATTTGCAACACAACTTCCTTTGTAGTGGAAACCTAAAAAGGGTATGTCAATTGCGGCAAAAAAGAACAGTCCTTTTTATGACATGTGATGCACGGGCATTCTTTGAATAAATGTTTCAATCCACTTTGGTGGAAGTAGTCTTAGGTACTAGGATTATATATATATATATATATATATATATATATATATATATATATAACACATAAACTTCTTAAGAAATAATAATTTTAAATGGGTAACAAATAGTCATACTTCTAGCAAAAAAAAAAAAAACCATTACACCTTACTTTTATAGAAATAAAAATAAAATAAAAAATTATATCTATATGGATGGAAAACTATAATATCTTTTTTAGTAAAAAAAACAATGCTTTAATGAAATTATAAATACAATCACATAATATAATGCCGAACTAATTATATTATAACTTTTAAAATTTTCTACTAATACAACTTCAATCAAGCATTTTTAATATTTTCTATATCTTATTTATATGAATAATAAAATTTCCTTGCATAATTTAATTTTTAAATGCAATATATATTTATGATAATACATTAAAAAAATCAATCATTTAACCTAATCCAAACGACTGGCATATCATGTAAGCTAGTTTATTTTATTCTCTATCCTTACTAGTTTGGCATGCAAAACAATGATTCATAAAAATATTCTTACTATCTCCTTATAATTAGTTAATAGGAATGATAAACAATAAAAGAAAAGATGATTAAACTCATAAGAGATTTTGTTTTACAAGCTACAATCCATCCAAAACAACTCAGACCATTGTTAGTCATGGAAAGCCTTAAGTTTTTCTATGACTTTATCAGTGATGTCGTCTGTGAAAAACTAAACAAAAGCTTGTTCATTTTTTACCTGACCTAAATCATTCTATTCTCTTGTATTTAATCTTAAATTTCTTTCATGACTAACAACATAGAAACTTCTGACTCACTATCCTCGTTAGCTCTAGTAAATCTCCACTAGCTTGCTCAGCAGATGAGAGTACTCATAGAGGTTGTTTTGATGAGCCAGCAATAACTCGAGACTCTCTGCATACCTTCACATAACATATAATCAGTTCAACATAAAAACTATGATAGTCTCTCTAACCCTAAAAAACATGTGTGAAATATGAAAATCAACCTTGAGTTGATGATGCAGGATAGCAATCCAATGTGTAATTTTTTTCCAACCATGTTTCATGGATTTTTGCAAGCTTAATACCATAGTTCGAGCCTAGTTCCATACTCATTTTCTCTAATTTATATAGCAAGCTAATTGCTCATTTTAGTATAAGCATTCCTCCTAAAAACAATTCAACTAAACTTTTCACCATTACTCGAAGAGAGGGAGAGAATATCACATCATATCTAAAGAGATTCAATGAAGAAATGGTAAAAGTATAAGGCTTGCTGGAACTACCAATAATAGAAGCCTTAATTAATGAACTACATAATTACTCCTTGCGAGAATGATTTTATGCACTCTTATACAAAAATCTCTTTACTGTTAAACAAGTCATAATATATATGTGTGTGTGTGTGTGTGTGTTAAGAAAGTAATGTAGTGAGACAAGAGCATTCATATTTTTAAAGGCATATGGAAGAGCTCTAAAACACAAGCATCCCTTTTCATGACTCCTAAGCACTTAAAGGTAATCTAAAAGGTCCTAAATAAAATGAACTAGTGTATCCAGAAAGGATGACAACTTCACTAAACACAACTAGAATAGAAGTATTGACAACAATCAAGAAAAAGGATTTTATACAGTACTTATCACCGATAAAAATAGACATGGTTAGCATAACCAGAAGAAGTATTGTTTATTCCACAAGTACCGTTGTATGATATAAAAGAATAATATGCTCTAAAGAAGAAGATAGAAAGACTTATAGCTAAGGGATGTCTTTAACAATGTATGAAGAAAGGAGTAGAACATGAGAAACAAGAAAACAAATATGACAGTTAACATAAATCATTGCCAGAGATCAACATGATCATGAGAGGAATCTTAGTAGGTGTAGGAAAGCTTATGAGAAATAAGTACTTTTGTTAAGAATTCATAATCCTTGGGTGTGCCTATCATGTTTATTTTATAAGATGAAGAATAAGTGACTTTTCTCTATAAAGATGTCACTTTCATCTCTGCAATCCAACCTAACACAAGATACATATAGTATTAATAAATGATGGTAATGTTATAATATCCTCTCAAAGGATGCCATGATACAGATGGATATAGATCCATCTAAACTAACTACAATAAAAAAATACCTTTCTAATTAGGATTGAACAGAGAGGTGTGTCAGTGGAAGGTGCACTAAACCTCCCCGTCACTATTGGTACATACTTTAAATGTTATATACTCCAACGAACTTTCATGGTCATTAAGATGGATGTCGCACCCTCGCGCTAGCACGATGTTGCGACGGCTCTTCCCGGAGCGGGGAAATGATGTCGGGGTCTTTGTTTTGTGAAAATAAAGTCACCACCTAGTATTATGGTCATTAGAAACCCTAACTGGTCTTTAAAGATTCCAAGGCAAGGGACTGGTTGCGTAAATGGAAGGTTTTAACACCCCTAGTACGCCCTACCTAAGGTAAGCTGCTTGGTGTTTAGTTTGCCTTATAATTGCTATGGTGTTGGTGTTCTCTAATCAATTTTTCTAGGACGAGTTTGCTACGATGAATGAACTTAGGTTCAAAGTATAAAAGAAAGAACCCTTGGCCAATATGGATCATACCTTTAGATATGTCTATAGAGTGCTAGGAAGAACCGATGCAAATCTTTTGAAATCTGTGTTTGATTTGAACTAAATTTAACTATGAATTAAGAGACAGCTAAGATAGAAATCTAAAGAGATTCAATGTGCTTAAAAGTTTATTTTTCTTTTAGTATTTCAAGTGTTCGCAACTCATAAATCGCAAGGAAGAGAAACAAAACAACTAAGTTAGAAATCTAAAGAAATTCAAAGTGCTTTAAAGGCTCACTTTTTGCCTTAGTATTTCATACTTTCACGACTCATAAATCGTGGAATCAAAATTTAAAATGTCTCCAATTATAATTAAGCTTCTACCAAAGATGGGCAATTAAATTGTTCTATATAATATTTTGGGTATAAACCTACTATTATGTTAAAAATGAACAAGTTGGATTACTCTTAACAATATTTCAGACATTTACCTTTCATAGGTTTCTTTGCCCTTATATTATTAAGGGATAATGACTTATTATTCCTAGAAAAATATTTTGGATGTTAATCACTTGGGGTTTCTTTATCCAAATATTAACAGTGAATAATGGATGAATTCCCCAAAAATAAGATTTTTATATTTTTGGAATATTAGTCAACACCCTTTGGAATTTACAAACATGTTGTAAAATCCAAAATGCAAGAAAATAATTTTTGTGTTTAAGAAATCCATGCTAAAACATATTTTTTTAAAAACTTTGAATATTTGTTTTTTTTAAAGAGGAATGTTATATATATATTACAATATTTGTATTTTTTACAATATCAAAATACAAACTTTAAAATAAATTCGAAAAAAAACACAAATCTATCTCTCTCTACTCGGCTCATGTGGCTGGGCTGGACTCAGCAGACCTAATCGGGTCACTTGTCCAAATTAGTGACCTGACTGGACAAACAAGAGGCACGCGTGAGTTTCCCTCACGCGTGCATGCTTAGTTACTGTTCAAGTGAATTATAATTCACTTGAACAGTAAAACATGAATGAAACTACATGCACAGAGATGAGGAGAACAAACCTGAAGGCGGAAACAAAGGCGATGTTGAAGGCGTGCTGGTTGGTTTGTCAACATTTTCGTCTGTTTTAGCTCTTCTCCTCTATTCTCTGTTAGCGTTCGTCTCCTGAGTTTATCTCTGTGTCTTTGTCCCTCTCTCTCTCTACTGGTTTTTTAGCTCCCATATTCTCTCTTGTTCTCTGTGATTATTTTTCTCTCTTTTTTTCTTTTCTCCTCTATCGCTCCCCTTTTCTCTTTCTTTTTTTTTTCTCCTCTCTGTCTCCCTCTACCTCTTTTTTTTTCTCCCCTCTTTAGGTCAGTAGAAGAGGCTTATATATAACCTATACACAGCTCTATTTAGGAAACAACTCATTACACTAATCTAGGATATAATCTCGAGTGACTTATAATCAAATAAAGCAAATTAGGAAACCAAAATATTCTGATTCCTATTCTGTGATCTCAGTAATTATTCTTCACGTATAGAATCCCAACCATTAAATGATGGTGCGACTCCTCTATGTGTCCTTCCATAGCTGGCACCATGTGCCACAAAATTGTTTCATTTGGACTGAAACATAAAAACCGTGATTTGCAGCTCAAAAATCAAGCGAGAGAATAATGAAAAAGAGCAGGAATAGTTGTGCAGAGAAAAGAAAAGAATTGCAGACAGGGAGGGGTATTGTTCTCAACACAAATAAACAGTACCATGCGGATTAATTCCTATGGGGCTGTTTCATGCTGCCAAGTTCCAAACGGTGGTGTTTTTTTTTCCAAATGGGATATATGAAGGTAAGGAAACGATGTTGTTGGTTTTTGTGAAGAGAAGAAAAATATAATCCAGTGTGGTAGCCCAATAACAGAAACTATTATGATGTTTTCTGATTTAGTCCCTGTTTTTTTAATTCCTTCAAAGAAACCGATTAACTTTTAAAATTGGTCTTTGACCCGATAAATCCTAAAAACATTAAATTGGGTCCCAATATACATTTCTTCTTCATGATTAAATTCTGGCATGATGTAGACCTCAACCAGTCCCCATTGCACTGCAAACTCAGGTCAGAATCCTTCTCGCGGCAAGATTCTCTACTTTCACACTAGATATTCAAATGGGAATATCTTGAGCTTCTGATATCGAAATCGGGCGATTCAAAAACCCAAATTCATTTACACATACAATGCTAAAACTTTCATGAAGGGTTCAAAGTCATATAAAATCGTTTTGAATAACAGAATCCGGCCGCAATCTGGTTGGTCAAAAAGGATCTCCTGATTTGATTCAGAAACTAACAATGCCGAGCATCCCAATATGACTGAGAGTCTGGCATAAGAACAGTGGGCCCTAGGACCCAATAAAAGTGCATATCAATTCTTTAACTTGTCATAAATGACAGAATATAGGTGGGATGGTCAGATATTGCATGAAACCAAGTCAGAATCAAATTCGAAGTTGAAACAGAGTGGATTTACAAACAGAATTCTGACAGTAAGCAGAATCAGTTTTCAATACAAATTCTGAGGGATTTATCTAACCTTAAAGATCAGATAAAGAAGGAATGAGTTTAACATCATGAAAACTCCTAATTAATCTAAGAATACTGAAGATTTTGGCAGCAAAGAAAGAGGATAAGAAGAGCAGAAGACAACTGAAACAGGGTTCAAAAAACATTTCTTTATTCTCTGTTTTTGTCAATCTTCCAATAATCATAAACTAAACTCCTACATTTAGTTCAAGAGGGATACACATCGTCTCTAGCAAGTGGGGCCCAAAAATGAGTAACAACAATGAATATGACATATAACATTATATTAGGAAAACCTATTCTTCATGAGATTAATTCAATGATAAGTACTAAGTATCTAACTATAAAATTCCCTACAAATAAGGGAGTTATAATTATGAGAAGAAATTAATTGGTCTCTAAAAGGTGCACTACCTTATGCTTAAAAGGGAAAACCATTTTATGGGTAGACTAGACAGTACATGTCAAATAGAAGAATGAGATAAGAATAAAAACTATAAAAGACCTGAAAGAGATCAATCTCTATTCATGTTATGATATAAATACAATCACCAAAATTAGGTCTACTTTTGACATTAGACAAGAAAAAGCCCTAACAAAGCTTTTCAATATAAAAAAAAAAACATAACTTTATATTCGATCCAACAAAGATGTTAGGTATTAATCTATAGGTGTCTTATTATTTTTTGAATGTGTGTTTATCTTTCTCCCTAGTATAATAAAAGAAAAGGAAATTTAATGGAGAAAGACAGAAAGCTATTTTAAAAAAATAGATAAATTATTGAAGGTTGGTTTTATTTGTGAAGTAATGTATCTAGAATAGTTGATGAACATAGTAATGGTCAAAAAGTCAAATGGAAAGTGATGAATGTGCATAAAATTCATTAACCTTAACAAGACATGTTTTAAGAATAACTTCACACAGCTAAAAATTGATAGGTTAATGAACTCTACAACTAGATTTGAGTACATGAGTTCCCTTGATGCTAACTCAGGGTATCACCATATATATATGCATATAATGATGAAGATAAGATAATATTTATAACAGATAAATAGATTTTTTACTATCGAGCTATGTCTTTTAACATGAAGAATGTTGGACCTACTTATCAATGTATGGAAGTAGATGTTAATGACATGTTGGTTAAGAACATTACCTTTAAGCAACTCCTTCAGGAGTTGCAAGAGGTATTTTTTATCCTATATATACACCAAACAAAGTTAAACCCTGTTAAATATGCTTTTGCAATAAAAAAAAGGGGGGAAATATTGAGTTTTCTAGTCAATAATAGATGAATTGAGCCTAATAATCTTGAAGATTCAGGTCATATTGATCATGACCCCACCTTAGTGCATCAAAGATATACAAAGATTTACAAGAATAGTAGCGGACTTTAAAGACTTTATTTTATGTGTTGGAGATCATTATCTGCCATTTTTCAAGACTTTAAAGAATATCTCTAATTTTGAATGGACTTTAAAATACTAAAAAGTTGTTGAAGAGCTATAGTCTTATTTGTCTTCTCTAAAAGTCCTCTAACAACCATGAGAATGAGAGGATTTTTTTTCTTTACTTAGGAGTTACAAACCTAACAATGAATGTAGTACTAGTATAATAAGAGGAAAAAGTTTAAAAACCAGCCTACTATACTAGCAGAGTCCTTTATGATGTTGAGATGAGGTATTAAGATGGAAAATGTGGCTTTAACATTAGTCAATATAGTAAAAAAATCAAAGTCAAATTCTATGTATATTAAGTAATTGTGCTTACTAATCAACCTGTAAGGTAGATTCTCCACGAGCCTAACTTATCATGATGAATGGTAAAATATACAAAAAATTAGGAAATTTTAGAATTAGATATAAGCCTAGCTAGCCATTAATGAGCAAATTACAATATATTTCATTACTGAGTGTTCATTAATAGAATATTCCATGCTAGAGCAATACATGATATTAAATTCCTATTTCACTTTCAATCCATATGTGTTATACATTGATGGATTTCTAAATACCAATAGGAGTAAAACATGAATTGTGTTAACTAACCTTGTGGGTGATTTTGTTATTATGACCTTTATTTTGAGTTCTACTTCTCTAATAAAGTGGTAGAATATGAGGCCTTTTTAACTTATCTTAACTTGAAAGAGAGTCTTCATACATACCTTTTTTATATGTTCAGTGACTCTTAACTTATTGTGAGGTAATTCCAAGAATAATATGAACCTAAATAACCCCTCATGATCAAGTACCAATATAAAGTGCTTGTGCATATCCACTTAAATAATGAAAAGGAAAAGGCAATCTCCATCTTCAAATTACATGGAAAGAAAATAACAAATTGACCTCCTCTCAAAGCTAGCCAGTAACAATCTAAAAGATTTTCCCTATGACATATAGATTAAGGTGTTGGATATACACAGCATAGAGAAAAATATATATGGTGGTCACCATATAAATAACATTAAAGGAGGATTGAAGGAATTAACTCAAACAATATCTTCTCATATGAAAGCTACCACAAGATAAAGTAAATGTTGTTAGGCTAATATGATGTGCATTTGAATATTGTCTTTTAGGTTTGGAGTTATACAAAAAGTCAACCAATGCACCTCTATTAAAATATTTGTCTCTAGATGAAAACAAATATATTTTGAGAGGAATACATGAGGGGATCAATGGCATCCACGTAGGAGTTAAAGCTTTGGATGTCTAAACTATATGAGTATAATTCTATTGGCCTATCATATTAAAAGATATCAAAAATTTAGTAAAGATATACGATAAGTATTAAATATTTTCATTATTTCTTCGTCATCCTTTAATTCAATCAACCACCTTTGTATCTTTATAACCTTTCTCTTAATAGGAAATAAATATACTAAGAATATTCTCTAAAGCATTAGAAAAAACACAATTCATCCTAGTAGTTGTTGAACATTTCACCAAATGGGTGAAAATAGAAGCCCTAAAAGAGATAATCATCAGTAAGGTTATTTTATTATTGTAAACGAATATTATTTACAGGTTTGAGTTTTCCTCGAGTGTTGATCATAGAAATAACATGCAGTTTGACATAAAAAATTAAAGAACAATGCCAAGAACTCCATATTAAATATAAGTTCTTTTTAGTTTTACACCAATACAAATAGGCATGTAAAACTCACCAATAAACTATTATTGAATGGATTGGAAAAAAAGATTGAAGGAGCAAAAACAAATGAGTTAAGCTAGTTGATGAAATTTTATAAGCATACACGATCACCTAAAATGAAGGTCACTCATTAATCTCACTAACTTATTATCAAGAAAATTCTTATAAGTATGAGTGTTTCCAAACATAATTTAAAATTCCTTAAGCATGTTCCTAAGATCGTGTAGTCCAAATATCTTTGTCTAAGCAGTTTCAAGCTTAGAATATACCTCTATGATAGTTCATTGGTAAAAGACCAACTATTGTTTAGAGTTGCTGATCTTTTCATAAAGATCAGTAAGGTTAACAAGATAAAAATCTCATTCTTTAATATGGTGTAATGACTCTAGTTCATCAATCTTACCCTTCAATCATCTATAGGCAGATCTCATATCCACCAAATCTCATTGATACCTATATGTTATCTTTAATATCATGAATATGTTCTACCTTTTTGTTTCCTATAAATTGAACTTGAATGTCTGCAAATAAAAGCATATCAAAATAACATCTGATAAAGAAAAGAAGAAAGAAAATACTAGGTATCCTAACCTAGAAAGTTATTTTTTTATGGTGTTGAAGTGCTCAATCAAGTTGGAAGCATAGTCGACATTCAAATTTTCTGGAATTTATGATATTTCCTTCATGATACCCATAAACTTTATGCTGTTTTCTTATTTAAAAAGTAGGGATTCTTCTAATAATATATTCAGAGCCCCAGCTTGCTCTTTTGACCATGCAAAGTCAGACGGAGATGTATAACCTATTATATACATGTTTTTAGGTGAATACAAACAACTCACAAGCTCAAATTAAGAAAAAATACATATTGAGAAAAAGGCAATGAAGGAGTAAGCTATAAAGAAGAATAAATAAGTATGAGCTTAATTAAGAAATGAATTATGGTCATAAAAGAGGATGAACCTGCCTCTCGAGGAGAGCCTAGATCCTTGCATCTCTAAAAAAACATGGATCCTATTTTGTACTGCATGTTGCCATCCTTGCAAGTACATGACTAAAACTTCTTTGTGATTCCATCTCTTTTCAGGATGATAATAGTGTTTTAGTTTTTTTTTTCAAACTATTTCTCCTTATGCTCTTGCATGATAAAACTAGAACCATCTATAAACATAGAAAACAAAATATCATATTATAAAAAGGTTGTGAAAGAATACATGACATAAAATATTTGTACCCTAACATATTTCTCCAAAGGATGCCCCCCAGCCAATAGCTTGGCATTGTATAAGTTTTGATTGTTTTATAATTGGTTACATAAAAATCTTTCTATGTTGGTTAAAAAATGTAATGTGTTGCAAACAAAATATCCTTATAAGGCTTGTTCATCTAACAATATAATCTCTTCAATATATCTTATCATAATTCATTCTCCTTTTCATCTAAGTATGAACTCCAATGCGCCTTAAAATATTTTTGATAATAGATTATGAGGATGTCATCTAAATGTAAATCACCTAAATGCCATTCTCTTTTCCATCTAAGTATTTCTAAATGTAACTCCAATATATCTTATCATAAAATCAAAATGTAGTTCCAAACAGCCCCTTCCAAGACATTACATGGATGGACCAATGTGGGTGCATGGCTTACATACAAGCACAATTCTAATGAAGTCCATCATGGTCTTACCACAATGACATTTCTAGAAAATTCTAGCTCCCATCTCACAAGAAAACATGTACACAATCCTAACTCTACGTACGATACCCATAGATTTTTATTAAGTCAAATTTCAACATAGAAATGTTTAAGAACAAAATTGACTAAGAGCAACTGATAATACATAAAAAAAGGTTTTCTAACCATTTGGGCCAAGCCCAAACAATTGGCACATCATGTGGACTAGCTTATTTTATCTTATATCTTCATTGGTTTGACATGCAAAATAATATTACGTGAAAATATACAATTCTCGGTCATTCATAAAAATATTATCATGCTATCCCTTTTTAATTAGTCACTAACATAACCAATCAAACAATTGTTTTATACAGCTAATAATAAATAATATTTCCTTTAGATTCACAAGTTGAGCATCTTAATAGGCTTAGACTCTCACCTTCCTTGCATATAGGGGCGAAGCCAAAAAATGAAATTAAAGGCGAATTAGGAAAATTATTCTAGGGGGTAAGATTTCTTCTTTTTTTTCACTTTTTGGGTTAAAACTATAAATATTATTAAGAGGGAGGGTGGAAAAACAATTTTTTGCAAGAGTCGGGGGACCTAATAGCCCCATTGTCTTCACCACTACTTATAGATACTAGATTATTCACCTTTACCGGATGAGTTACTCTAGCGTTGCCACCTTATTATGGCAATCCATGCTTCATCTTCATATTTCCAATATACACCATCCTAAGTAAGTCATAATATAAAGTGTCTAAATATTACTATTTTTCGGCTAGACATGTCAAATCACCCATCTCCCTAATATACATAAACACTTATTTTTGCTTATAGTTTCTGCATTATTTGATCGTTTATTTTTTTCATTGTTTATAATTCTTGTTAAACTCGTTTGCTAAATTTATTTATTTATCAGAGAGTTTCTTAAAACAAAGAACTTTGTTTAACAAGTTACAATCCATCTAGAATAACCGAGTCCATTGTCAGTTATGAAAAACTTACGAAATCCTATAAAGTTCTTATGTCACTTCATTAATTTGCATCTTAATTCTCTAAAAATATTTTTTTCAAGTCTTATACCGGATATATATATATATATATATATATATATATATATATATATATAGACACAAACACTAGA
>Ga0325410_1005971_pt1 | contig 13402 bp, 9 predicted proteins | sample PopdelMetagenome_16_FD_206182 | JGI IMG/M metagenome (GOLD analysis project Ga0325410, IMG submission 206182) | Populus deltoides microbial communities from Bellville, Georgia, United States - Xylem-PdIQD-R3 | ecosystem: Host-associated > Plants > Phyllosphere > Stem > Wood/Secondary xylem... | reverse complement strand
TGTCTCTTCTTCTGTCCTGAAACCAAAACTATACATCTTTGGTCAATACATTAATAGAAAAATTCTTGGGATTAGTAAAGAGCAACATTCAGTTAATGGTGATTGAGATTAACAAACAAGCAACAGTACTCTATTAATCAGTGGTTATTTGCATCCTACCTCTGTAAATTTGAAGCGTATCAAAAGGAAGACGAAGCACTAAGGTTTTTTTTTTTTTTTACTGTGGTATTCGAGATTATAACAACGGGGTTGCTTTTTTTTAAGTATTTTTTGTTTTTAAATATATTAAATTAATATTTTTTTAATTTTTTAAAATTTATTTTTGACAACAACACGTTAAAATAATAAAAAATTATAAAAAAAACTTATTTAAAACCAAAAAAGATTTAAACACAAAAATGTACACACTCTAGAGAGAGGTTCCGTGCCATCCATAACGAGGTAACAAAAATTGACCACGAAGAAATATAAAATAGGAAGGTAAGAAGAATGAAACAGACAGATAAAAAAGTTATGCTGGCATGTTCTTACCTTTTGTCCTGAGGATAAGGATAATGACAGGCCTGTAATAATTTTGTTACTGGAAATCAATTTTACTTGTACAATAAAATACAATCATAAAACTTATTCCAATATCGGCCGGCAGGAAATTACTAATAAATATTTACAGGGAGAAAATAATATATAAATAATGGTAATATATATATATAATCAGGGATACTTTACACTTTTCTTTTGAATCATAGCAGGAAAGAGACGGGGATCCCCTTGCCCTTTTGCTTCATATTAAAAAAGAAAGAAATAGGAGTGGTCGAATGAGCACTGTCACCAAGATTTTCCCTTGATTGATTTCAATTGAAAGATTCTGCCTGGAGCTTAACATGAACAAGATCACAGAAATGATGTAATGACATTGACCTTTAAAATATACCTCCCTCTGCTAATCAGCCCAAAGTCATAAGGCCATGTTTGTTTGTTAATCAGTTAATAATACTATATATATAGGAGTAATTTTCAAAGTAGAATTTGAGTTCCATTTTTCATTGGTGGAATTGCTTTTCCATCCGAGACAGTAGCCATCTTCCTGTCTTGGGTGAACTCATGGAGGGAATAAATTTTATAGGAGGATAACATCATTGGGAGAGGGTGCCTTGATGCTTAAGTAAATCTTTTTTAGGTCCCCTGTCCATTATCCACTAATTAAAAGTGATTAGTGTACGTTTATTCGTTTTTAAACCGACACCATGCTATAATCTTGTACAAGGTTATGATACGATAAGATCCCTTCGCATGGCTTGTAGACCTATCCAGCTTTTTATCCACTTCTTTTCCCCCCCTGATGGTACCTCATAACACTACCATTCAAGTAATTGCAATGGTTAATTTCAAGAGCCTTGCGTTGTCATTGATCAACCCTTGTCTCGGGCGTCTACTTGCTCGGTGATTGTCTCCATATATATATATATATATATATAAATGGAAGCTTGTAGGTGAAATTTTGGAATAAACGAGGAGGAAAAGTAGGAAAAAAGAAAGATATGGAGAGCGAGGGGGGACAGTGGTGTATCTTTAATCATTTCTTTTGGCCTCGAACAAACTTTGGATGAATGGCGCTAATTTATGATATTGTCTTCAGATGTTACAAAGCATGGGGATAAAGGGGATGGAGAGTTTGACTTTGGAGAGAAGAAATTGATTCTTCTGGCTTAGGGAGCTAACTCCCTTCCAAATAGAAATTCCACGAGAGAGGCTCTCCATTGTCGCTAACTTGTTGAAGCAGAGTGTGTGTCCATTAGGGTTGGCCGGAAACACTTCTTCAACTTATGAACTGCTTCTTTAGGTGAAGCAATCTATTGGATTAGGAATTGGGATATTAAATAATGTTTTATAATTAGACATTGAAAAAAAAAAAAATTGTTGTTGTACGTGAAAGGAGAAATTGACATTTCCTTTCAAGATCTTTAAAGAGCAAGAGGGCCCTCATGGCCCCTTATTGCCATGCGTTTGTTGGTACAAAAAAAAACAAGCACGGCCAACAAGAAAATCATGCTCTGGTCGCAACAGGAGAAAGAATGAAGAAATGACTAAAGCCCACTCCCTCAAAAGGCTGTTCGATGTATTTCAGTGGCTTCTTCCATCACATCCCCACTCTTGTCCCCTCCCCACCCCGAGAATCCCATGAATCCTTAATCCCCATTATGAAATAGCTCATCAAGCCATGCAGCTCAAGAGTGGCATACATATTGATTCAAAATCCAATCTCAGTTTTCACACCAGAACTCGGACAACAGTTGGCCTACCCAGAAGAACTCGATCGGACCATAACTGGACTTCCATGGTGATCTTGAATTCGGCATTTGTCTTGCGTTTTGTGTTTGCTTTTTCACCCGAATGGCTTCCATAGCTGCTCATATGGCTTATAATCCAAATTGATTTGCATCTCAGATAAATGGTTTGCACAAAGCTTATTGCACCAGGATTCTCAGATAAATGGCTTATAAAATACGTATATTGGCTTGAAAACAATGAACAAGCTCTGCACCAAAATTAAGATTGAATTTCTAGATTGAACTGGTCAATATCTCAATTAATAACAATCTATTGGAGATTTTTTTTTAGATTGCTTTATATATAGATCTTCCCATGTTCACATACAAGCTCCACAAAGGAGGGTAGAAAGACTAGTTCGTGGCAAAAATAATAGAGATACAGTTTTGCATCTTTGGAGCCAACATCAGCAAAAAGCCTGCCTTCCTCTGAGAAATTGGTTAACTGCTGTTAGTCAACAGTGTTGCCTTGATATGCTGACATAATGTCATAATCTCTGTTTCTTCTGTTCGGTTGCCTCTTCACCTGCTCTGTGAAAAAATCGATTAACAGAAAGATTAACAAAATGTATGAGAAATCATGGGTAGACAGTAGAACTTTATCAATACCATTTGTTTTAATAGCCACAAATTTCAGCAAGGAACCACCAAACAAACAATCAGCAGAGAAAAAAAAATGTATGCCACGTATACTCAATTGAATGATAGGCACTGGTGTCCAGAAAAACCTTTTCACATATTCAATTTGCAGGAAACTGATTCATTGTCCAAGATGGATTTTGCAATCTAGGAAACATGAATGACAATGACTACATAGCCTGTATGGTTGTGGTTGGGTATGTTTTCAAGGATGTAGACTTCGGTTGTAAAGGAAGTGATAATAGGGCTGCAAAAAAATCCATAGTTTGCCAAAGAAACGCGAACATCACCTTTAATTTTAACTTAAAATCTGCAGGAACCAGTATCAGTTGACCACACAGAAATAAAGGACAAAATCTCTCAGCAAGTACATAACCCCTCAAGCATTTTCTCTAAACTAATGAACAAGTATTAATCGTCCTTCAGGAAAATCAAAGTAACAAAATGAACCGGATGCTGATCAATTGGATGTAGTTTTAGATGAAAGTTCTTGTAGCGGCATGAATAAAAGCACAAGGAAAGACAGAGAGATCAAATCTTCGACAAAAACTAGATACTAAATCTAGAATGATAATCATGGTGTTCTTAGTACAAATCTTGCACAAAATCATGACTTGTTTCCTTTAAAGCATCACCACCAATATAATTCCAATTTTCCAATGAAGGTAGGTAAATGAATTGATAAAAAAATAGTTGTAGAATTATCAGCAAGGTCCAAGAATCTAACCAGAATAAATCATAACTTAAGTCATTAACAACTGCACTTTGAGATACTTAATACCTTTTGATTGGTCTCCTTCTTTCATCAATATCGATGGAAGCCTTCAGCTCTTCAATGCTGGAGTCGTCCCCAGGATTACCTTTTAATAGATTGCAACAATCCGAGAATGCGGCAAGCTTAGTCAAGCCTTGAACATGTGATAAATCTTTAACCTTTCCTTTCAGATATTCCATCAAAAAGAGCCCTGCATATGGCTCAGAGAAAACACAACACTTTCTTAGCCACCATAAAAGTTGAAAACTTCACAGAATTGATTCGAGTTACAAGGAAGGTGCATTCAGCCAGGGAAATGATGCAGACATTCTGTTATTATATTCGGCATGTAAGGGCATTTTTTTAGTGTTGGAGCTGCCAAAGAAGGATTCTAAGAAAATGATAAAGAGTGATTCGCAATTGCAATTTCAGGACTTGAGCCATGCAGTTACTTGGCAGCCTGAAAAATTTACAACTGCACCACTCAGTGACCAATTTTCATCATACTCAGTTACCCTTCATTTTTAATCATATCAAACACCTACGACAATCAGAGGGTCACAATAATCAAATTTTTTTATTGGAATCTGGACATCATGTTTGTGTTCACAAGCTTATAGAGACGAGCACTGCAATGTGATCCTTAAAGGGCTAGAAGATTCAGTGGATTCTCAACTACTAATTGGGTTTGGAGGACGTAGCAGAGGTCATAAATGACACTATAATGCAAGTTAGGGCCACATAACATTAAGCATCTCAAGCTCTAACAATGCGGCCACCAAATTAATCTCACAACATTTTACTCCAGTTCTAATGTCAATCGCCATTGAGAACAAGTCAAACAGAGTACAAACCCTAATAAAAATGAATCCTGTACACCAAACAAACAAACAAACAAACAAATAAATAAGACAACTTAACAAGAAAGACCTCAGAGCAACACTAGCAATAGTCACACATGTCATGAGCATCGCATTCCGGCCATGCATACAATACATGCGTGGCGAGTTAGAATCAAATTCTCAGCACAGATGTTTCACACACACGACTGAAATGCAAAAATTGCACAGCATGCATGAATATTTTTCTTTTATGGTGAGAAACTCTGGCGCACACCTTCTGGTGCAGGTCAAATAAAACCCGGAAAGACACCTAGCTGGCTCAGCGCAACTTCCCGTCACATGAATTATTTTCTGAATTAAACTTTCAACAGTTCACCATAACTCCATATCAATTTACAATCGATAAAAATTAATTAAAAACAAAAGAAAAAAAGAGCATAAAAAATACCGACGGCTCGAAGCGTCGGCGAATCGAATTTCTTGGCAAGTTCATCATGACCGAGTACCTTTGCCCGATGAAGAATTAATGATTTTAACGTAATAAGCATATCCTGCAAACAGAAATTTTAAAAAATAAAACTATTTAATTCATCATGAATTATACGAGCAAGAAATAAATGAGAAAATCCCTGTTTAACTTACAAGCTCCGATTCTGACAGGTTACAGAGCCAGCGTATGTCTTCGGGACTGTTATCAACCAAAGTTTCTCCTCTGTTATCCATGTGAGAGGTTTTGTGATTATTTAGCCCCGGATGCTTCCGCAGGTGGAGGAGATGGCGGTGGGGTGGTGGCAGTGGTTGTGTTCTGAGGTAGCGAGCAAACCCTGGGAAGAGAGGAAATGGAGGCGTTTAGGTTATGGCAGCTGGACAGTTGCAGTCCGTTAAATTAGAATTTGTTTTTTTTTTCTCTACTTCAAATCATTTTTTAAAAACCTAAAATTAGCCACTTTATTATCATCTGAGTCCCTAAACAAAATAATTTAGCAATTAGGTCCGAGAAACGTCTTGGACATTTCTCAACTGGATCCTTTTATCAATATCTATCATTTTTTTGGACAAGTTTTACAAACAGCATCGTTTTATAGCATAATGTGCATAGAAATGTGAAGTAAACATTGATAGAAAATTCCAATTGAGAATTGTCTGAAACATTTAAGACTAAATTGATAAAATATTTTATTTTGGGACTCCGTTAAGGATGGAGATATATAGGTTACTGATTATACCAAGGTTTTCCTTTATTTCTTACAAGGAAGAAAAAATAGTTTCTTTTCTTGGTTAAAACATGGTGTGTAATTAATTTTGAATATAAATTTAGGAAGAAATGAAAGATTGATCAATCCAGTAGATTTAAAATTTCAAAATATAATTTATATTATTTTCTAATAAAATCTTGAAACTTTCATTCTATGCACAATATCCTCCTTCGTAGCCTGAAATACTATGAGAAGGCAATCTATTAGTACCAAAGAAAATCTGCAATTACCAACCAAGTTCACAGGAAGACACAGCAAGGAAAAAAAAAGCTCCTCATTAAGTGTATTTGGAGTTTGCATGACATTACGTTATCTTTTCCACTGATTTCTCAGTTTTGAGATGGTGCCCAAATGGAAAAAAGCTGTTAATAGCATCTCTCTTTGAAGTTTTCACCTTCGGTTGGCTGTTGGACTCAGTTTCTTTGCTCAAACATACATGAAACTGTTTCATGTTCTGCAGATGTAAGCTGCGAGAAAATCTGCAGAACAGAGAAAAAATGACACTTTAGGGTGATCTCCACATTTCTTCTCTTTTCCTTTAGGGACTTTTCTCTCTTAAGAAACGTTCATAAACCTCGCCCGATAGTTATTGCAGTTTCCTTCTTGTCACCAGTGAGCAGCCATATTTCCATCCCCGCTTGATCAAGTTTATCTATGCATCCTGGAACCTAATGTGGAAGTCAAGAATGATGCATCAGTTCCATAAAACAAAATGTTTAACTTTCAATCCCTCGCATGTACTCACTCAGAAAGAGAGAAAGCTAACCCCTTTCCGCAACTTGGCTTTGACAGCAGCAACCCCCGACAGAATTAGTTCTTTTTCTATTTTTTCGGTTGCTTGATCCAGTAATTCTTCTCTCAGGACCTATTGTCGTCTTTGCCTGCGTAAATAGTGAGTTCCAATGTTCGTACTCAGCCTGCTCAAGTGTTCGGTAAGCAAATGCTAGAGTTCGAAATCCATCTTCTGCATAATTTGAAAGGTGTGAAGTTGTTGATTCTTACTATGCCCTACCATTTTCTGCAAGCCTATCGAAGTTCTTCAATCAAATTTGAAGTTCCATGTGATCACAAGTCAAAGTTCCAGTTTTATCTGACACAAAGATTTCTAATTGACCGAAGTTCTTCAATCAATTTTGAAGGTCAAGCTTGGACAGACTTACAGGTTGCTTCATCATACATTTGTATATCCTTGTTAATGAACATAGCTTGTAGAACTTTGACAGCTTCGATGGAGACATACAGAGAAATATGAGAGCCCTTGTGCACTGTAGAAAACCTTATTTCACAGGCTTTGACGATTTGAAGAGTGGATCAGAATCTTCCAAAAGAAGGTACCACGATTGACCCATATCAGATTTGATGACCACAGCAGACCTGACGGAAGTTACCAGCGAAATCAGAACATGTATAGAGAAAAGTAGGCAGATGACTTTTATTAAAAACCATCTCAATCCAATTAGGTGAGATTCCAAGATATGATTTATATTATTTTCTAACACACCTCTTCAAGTTAAAGTTCTTTGGATTTGAAACTTGCACAAACCCACATTACCTTATACTTAATTTTTATCAAATAATAAAAATGGTAAGATTCGAACTCATGACCACTTAATTATCAAGACTCTAATACTATATCAAAGAATTATCTCAAGCCAATAAAACTATTAGATAAAGTCTCAAAATTTAATTTGTATTATTCTAACGACTTTATCCGTCTTTCTTTCAAGTCTGCTTCGCTTTGATGGCGACGTTGTGGAATTCCCTACCACTTTTGTATCATGCCCGCTGAAGATCACGACTCCATATACATAATCGGTGTTTCGAAGTTTTGAATCTCTTAGAAGTACTTGAGAAGGGCTCAAGGGGTGCATTTTGTTATCAAACTCTAAATTCCCCACAAAATTGTAAAGGCTTCGATTGGGATCCTCACAACGGATAGTAGCTTTGAGTTCACTGAATTTGGCATCCTCATTCAGATCAAGTGTGACCTCTAAACATCTCTTGACTTTCAGATTCGTTTCTCTATCAAGGTTCATAGTCTCTACATAACAAACACCATCTTCATAGCTTGAAGACAGCAAAAGAAGATCACTCGGGAAGTATTCATCCTTGTTAACCTTAACAACATCTCCTACCGAAAGTCCACTGCACAATTTATCCACAAATAAGCCATTTCCTGTACGAGCCTTTACAGTTCGAGTGTTTACGTTCAAGTCCTGCGGAGAATTAATGATAGCATAATCAGAGCATGAAAATCTATCTAAATTTCACTTTAAAGTAAGAATATAAAAATTCTTAAATGTCAGGGTAATGGAAAATAAAGTGACGGATAATAATTGATGAGAAATGAGAACTGTCAAATGATACGAGGAGAAAATCAGAATTCATGCCATGTTTTGCTTCAAGTTACCTGCGGAAACCAATAACAATCTTCAACAGCCTCTTTGAGCATGCTGATTCCCACCATAAATACCAATGGAGCAATCAAAATTTACAGGTTTAACAGGAACCAAAGAAGTGATAGACAACGCTGCTGTCAAAAGAAAATACAAATTGGCAACTCTGCGGAACTCTAAAAGTGCTTTGGGTAGAAAAGTGACAGCATTGTACTTTCTTGTGGATACCGATGTTTGTGTACTTGTAAGGTTTTCTCTTGTGCAGTTGAGGTTCATTGCAGAAAATCACTCGAGAAAATCCTGGCTGGCCAATGAACTCCTGAGCAGAATCAGAATCAGAATCGGATGTTTGCCGTCTAAAGCATGAAAATGAATACAGTTTGCTCCATCTTACCTTCCCCTTTGGTCTCCTACATGATTCCCGCATCATTCTCGCTACACAAATTTCTGTTAACGCAGAATGATATAGAAAACAGAACTTCAACTATAAGAAAATATAAAGTGCCTTTTCATTTCACCAACACCAAAACCAGAATTTTCAAGACCAGCCCTAATGATTTTAATAGCCAAGTGAGTGTAAGTTGTCTCCATCCAAACTTTGTCAGAACTCTAACATGAAAAAGTGGGTGCTGATAACATCCCACATCAAATTGGAAATTTCTGCCTTTTAAATTAAACCATTTCTTTGCTCATTGAGATTTTTCATAAATTTTTAAACTTTCACCATCACTAATCTTTTCTGAGAAAGACAACACCAACGCAAAATCTTGGACTTTGTTGGAGCTTGCAGGCCTTTGACTGGGCTTCACACATGCGGCGGAACTCTCTCATCTGAATATAATAAATGTCAGTTTTGTTTATGCATGCCTTCGAAATTTCCGAAGTCGATCAACACAACGTGAAAATACTAAGAAAGACACACGGTTATGCTAGCCTCTTTATCAAAAAAGGGAAAGCTAGTTAATTTAGCATACTATGAACTCCCTCTAGATCTTGTAAACTTTCCTCCGAATTTGAGGTGTTGAACTCCCGGTATAAACGTCCACATGTGGAAGTTCATCTTATCGCCCCCTGCTAAGAAATTTTGTTGAAATAAAGTGGCATCTTATTATAAAACAAGAGCGTTTTGGATAATATCATAACACATGTTGGATGACAAACTTGTAATATTTCATGTTTTTATATGTATAAAGTATTTTCTTGCTCAAAATACAAGATATGTTTAGTAATTTAGCCATCATAAATCCTCACATTTCATGGCTGCTGCATTGTTAAACAAAGCTTAACCTTGTATTCAATCGTGCCGGATGTAGGACAGTAAGTGTGCAAGTCAGCATGCTACTTATGTCCTTGAATAAAAACATTTCTTTCTACCATTCCATTGCACTTTCTTTAGAAATCTGTTTAAGAATTATTTTAATGCCACTATAGTACGGGCTCTGGTTACGACATAATAGGTAAGCATCAACCGAAAATGAAGAAGTATCTCCCCCAGAATTACGAAAATCAGCAGAGCAGATGGGACTTTGATGGAAATTAGAATATGATTTGATTGCGGCCACGCTTACCGGCTGTGAAATGGATTCCAATGGGACTAAGAGAAGACAAAAGGGAAAAAACTTGCGAAGTTTGTAGGGAAATAAAAACAATTGAAGACAGGACCTTGGAACCAACGGCTACTTTTATTTTTTATTTTTAAATAAACAATCCCTAAGCTCAAATAAAAATCCAGAAGAATCAGGCTGAAGTTCTTACTGCATTAAACACATTGCATGGCAGTCTATGCTTCCTTTCCTGGATTTATCTCGACTATCTCGGACTGACTGTTTTCTTGTCTTGATTTTTACTGTTTGACCTCAAGGAAACTCCACATGATGTTTCAAGCATCATGAAAGATAATTATGAGAAAATCAGATGACTGATAGTTTTCTCTAGTGAACCGAGCATTAAATTATCCAGGTGCACAATGATTTAGCTACACACAAGAATCTCATCCCATCAGATGAACATATATTTTTCCAGAAACTTCAGGCCTATCATGCTGTGCTACTAACAGGATTCTTAATCTCAAATAATCTTCAACAGCTCAAGTCAAAATTGATACTAGTAGATAAGAGCCAAAGTATACAACAGTTATGCTTCTAATCTGCTCCTATGAGAGAAACTTGTAATCAAATTCCTTCATAAAATGGCTAATTTCTACAACAAAAGAACGATTTTACTGTGGAAAAAATTTCCATTCAGAGCAAAGAAAAAAACAAATTAAATGTTCAATTATCTCAAAGACGTACATTTTCATGTTCAATCTGACTTACAACATCAAGTGCCTTATTATACATCTCAAGGCGAATTTCATCCCATGCCCTGCTTCTGCATTGCTACAGAGGTACCTATCCTAGCTGCCCAAGATTCGATCTGAGGTTGAAGGAAGGTACCGAGTCCAGACATTGCCATGACTGTATTCCGAGGCAGTACCATTGATGGATTCCTTGCAACTAGTCTTGGGCCCATCGTAGTGGATAATCATACTGTTCTTAACTTGGGATAATGAGAAATCCTTGACCAGCCAAGATGAAGAAAGCTTGAGATAACTATTGTAGAGTGCTAATGCAACGGCTAAATTTTTTTTATTGGTCCTGCAAATAACCCAAGACCAAAAAAAAAAGGAAAAAAAAGGGGAAGTGATGAGTGATTCCTTGAAATAATATATGTTCTCTAGCAATCAGAAACAAATGAAACAGTATGAGGCCAGGTGATAATAAAGTATGAAAAATAACAGCATTTAGAAGCTTTATCCACTGTTTTCGTTTGACATTTTATATACCACCCTGCCAAAATGGCCCTGTTGTTTTCACAAATGAAACTTAAAAGCGCATCAACACTCCATAGAATGTTAAAGTTAATCCTGAATTCCTTTTATATTGCAATTGTTTTATCCCACCACTCGACAAACTGATGAAATAATCACAAACCCTTAAACATTCAAATTCCTACTGGTAAAACAACACATTGCTCAAAAAATTAAGCTCAAAAGGTGAACTGGTACCATGTCAGATTCATAAATGTAGAAAGGAAATCTGAAATAGAGGAGAATTTGAAACCTTTCCCTCAAATTCAGAGCTTTGCTCCACCATAAGACGATCTCGACAAAATCTTTTTCTAATTTCCTCGCATTAATAACTAGTACACTGAAGTCTGGCAAACAAGAATCCTTAGCATAAGATGTCTCAGATACCCATGCCTTTGAAGCCGATCTCTGAATAGCATCCAACACATCTAAATTCACATAATTTTTTAATCTTTGGGAGCAGTCTTCAGCTGTTGCTATGGCATAGTTGTTCAAGTCAACTCCAATTAGTTCTTCAACTCTAGCCTGCATTAGAAGTAAAGGAACTTGATGACACTGATCTTTCAGGACAAATATCATCTGGATAAATACTCTGTTGCCGTTTATAATATCATGAATTATCCTCTGACCAAAAAAAAGCGTAAATCTTGATGCCACTTATCCCAAGTGAAAATCACAAGGAGTTTAGATTATTATTTTCTTCAGCTTCATTTGTGCTCATTTCTACATTTCAAAAGAACACCCCATTTCATCAAAAAGATAAACAAAGCAGGGAAAAAACACTATAAACACTAGCAATACAGAAAACGAGAGGCGACTACTAAACGTATAGAACTAACCTTCATAATTACATTCGCTGAGACATATATGAATTTTCTCAAGAAATTGTGCACGGTGGGTATGATAAAAGGTACTATTTCCTCATAACTGGGTTCAGCATATTGTCCCCCAGAAAAAACAGTCCTCATTATTTCTTTAACCTGCTCTTGCCTACAATATTTCACCACAACATCATTTACACCCTCTCCGAGTGAATTATTAAGTTAGAAAATATAATAGTAATAGACGTAATTACCCATGAATTTCAAGGTTTGAATGTGGAAACAAGACCTTCAACTTATAGAAAGACACTTTGTCTTCATTCCCTCCAGGAATAAAGAAATGAAAGAAAACCAAATCTGGATGGCTGATCATCATCAACAAGAAAAGAGAAACGAGATCAACAAAACATAATAACAAGCCTTTTGCACCAAGTTTAAACTCCCACTAAAAAGAATAACAAGCAATTGAATAAGCCAATGAAAAAGGTAAAACAATAACTCTAATACACAGCATGAAATTAAAATATTGATACAGACAATAAACATGCAAAGGATATAACATCCCGTGTTGAAAATTTGCAGTAGCTAAATTAAGCCCTTTCTCAACACTAACAATACAAGGATTATCCACAAATCAGTTACTAAATTGACAACAATGGAAGGATCATCTTCCATAAGTTGAAACAAACCTTGAGCTTGACAGAGTTGAATTTGCCAGAACTGCAAGAGCTCTGAGGTCTAAACAATCCATCCATGAAACAACATGCACCATTCCATCATCTCCACCTCCATCGCCATTTCTTGCATCCCTAAACTCTCTCAACTATAACCATAAAAAATGTAAAAGTAAAAAACAGAACTATTTAGTCACAAGTACACACACAGTAAAGCATCAATCATGATCACTACACAAGTACAAAAAAAGTTTCCAACTATATAAAAAAATGAGCATAACTGAACTTAACTGGAGAAGAAGGATTAGAATGGAGAGGAGCCCAGTTTCTAAAAGGGTCGAATGGGTCTCGAAAATGAGTGGCAGGTAGTAACTGAAGCAAGGCGAGGAATATAATCAATCCAAAAGCTAGAAACTGAAAGATGGGTCTGGGATTTGGAGCAGGAGTTATACACGGATCAAGGGGTCCGGCAGTTTTTGGGTTTCCTAATTTCTGGGATGTTCTCCTTTGAGTTGCAAAAGATGTCGATGGCAAGAAAGAGGAAGACATTGACTTTCTGCTGTCCTTGCCTGAACGTGAGTTGTTGTGTACTAGGGAGATGAAGATGTTCTTTTTCACCGAACCCGATTTGAGTGGTTCAGAGGGGTGTTTGGGATTATAATAATTATTTTTTTCAATGTGTTTTTTTTAAATGTATTAAAATAATATTTTATACTTTTTAAAAATTATTTTTTATATTAATATATCAAAATAATTTAAAAATAATAAAAAATTAATTTTAAATAAAAAATTTAATAATTTTTAAAATATTAAAATAAAAAAAATAGATACTTGATGTTTACCCA
>Ga0325410_1005968_pt1 | contig 13406 bp, 10 predicted proteins | sample PopdelMetagenome_16_FD_206182 | JGI IMG/M metagenome (GOLD analysis project Ga0325410, IMG submission 206182) | Populus deltoides microbial communities from Bellville, Georgia, United States - Xylem-PdIQD-R3 | ecosystem: Host-associated > Plants > Phyllosphere > Stem > Wood/Secondary xylem... | reverse complement strand
GTTTTTATAATAGTAATAAAAGAAAAAACAAGTAAATTTTCAATTTCTATTTCCAGGTGGCCAACGAACATTGAATGAAGAAAAATCTGAGGGGCTGCGGCAGCACCGTGCATCACAAAAACTATTCAAAAGGTTCGCAGGCTGCAGAATCCCTGTCTAACTAGGGTCGGGCAGTGACATCCACTCCCTCTTAAGAGATCTCAGAGATCACCGATTAAGCCTCTTCCTTCTAACCAAGAACATATATGTGGGAGATTCTAAAATACTCATGCTAATGTTGATGGCTATCACAAAGTATGTATGCATGTATGTATTGAAAGGTGTACATAAAAATTTATCTGCATCGTTATTTGATTATCCTGACATTTTTAAAAAAGAAATTCATAAAGGCTAATAAAATCTTGTCCCTTAATTAGGAAGGGAATCACATTCTAATCGATCAGACATGGAGAGAGGAAGAGGGTCGCATAAGAAAACACCTAAAGAGATAGTATTCTATCCTACGATACACGTCATATATTTGGGGGTAAGTGATATGAAACGTGGAAGGCGGGAGGGGAGTTACGTACCAGAGAAGAACTCTCCAGCGGTGGGATTGTGACGGAGTTGAGGCGGAGAATCATCATGGGCAGCGGCGGTGATGAGGTGGCTGTGAATAGCTTTAATGCGACGTTGAGCTGTATCGGGAGCTGTCATCGCCGAGTCCATATTTTCCCGAACGTTTGGCTTCTTAACCGTTTAACGTCACTCGTTCTAATAAATTCCGATTTTTTTTTTTTTGTGGCACTAGTTTCGAAAGAAGAAACCCTTCTTTTTGTTTCCGAAGAAAACGAATACCCAAAGAGAAACAGGGAGATAACGGGGAGAGAAGTGGGCACGCTTTTTTAGAATGGTGATGAGAACGTGCGGCTGAGATGAAAATGCGTTTTTTTTTAGAGCCTGTGGCAACTTGGAAACAAAAACAGCAGAAAAATTCTGGGTGATGCAAGACACTTTAATAGGAGACGTGTGCGATATGGAATACTATGTTGTCGTTAAGTAAGAGTTGGCCTTCATTACTGGTCCTCCGTGTTTTTTTTTTTTTCTCGGAAAAGAAAATTATTGTGTTTTATTAAGGAATGGAAAGATTGTTATTACAGTAACTTAATATTTAAGTAGTTCGACATGACACGGAACCTGGCGGCATCCAAGGAAAAGGTCCTGAATGCATCCAAGGAAAAGGTCCTGAATCGTTATATATATATATCTTATTCAAATTTTTAACCTTTGTGGTTTGATATGTGAACTCTCTGGCGACGAAATTTAAACGCAGCATGTGATCCATCTATATATTTATGGTAGTTCATGGTCATGGAGGACCGACCTTTAAAATGTAAGGACGTCCCTTTCGGTTATCTTTTCTAGTTTTTCATGTGTGACAAGCAGAACGAGTCCAGAAGGGTGCCGAGGATTAACATCTCCTCCCCCGAGTTTTTTTTTAAAAAAAAAAAAACACAAAATCACCTTGCTCTTGGAAAGTTTTGAAATAAATCCTCATGAAATGGCCACTCTAATTAAGAATATTACATTCTAGCCCTTCTGATCATCAAACATCAAATTCTAGATTTGTCCCTGTAGGTAAAGTCAAATTTCCAATAATTTCAATAGACAGTCATAGTCAGAAAGGGGGGCGAAGAAGGGATAGGAATCTGTATTGATCAGGATTTCTTGGATAGAATGGAAGTCTTTTTATCTTTGAAAGAAAATCTACCCTTCCTGTCAGACAGTAATTAAATTTAATCCAATCAGCTAAGGCTTTTCTTTTATTTTCTTTTCTCTGTTTCCACAAATTCCGCAATGTAAATTATAGTTGGTTTGTTTTTGCTTTTGATAGAATTTTTAAAAAATTTTAATTTTTTAATTTAATTTTTATAATTTTAAATCGTTTTAACGTAATGTACTGGTGTTAAAAATAATTTTTAAAAAAATAAAAAAAATATTATTTTAATAAATTAAAAAATACTTCAAAAACAACCACTACTATAATCTTTTAACTCTAATATAAAAATGAGTTACAAACAAGTATTTTGCACTAAAATTTTGTATAAACGGATCTATCAAGTAGCTAAATGTGGTTTCCATGTATTAACAAACGATCGGTATCCTGTTAAAAAAGCAATCCCTTGCATGTTTTGTATGAAAGTTTTATATGTAAAGTTCGCTTACAATACAGAGAGAGGCGTAATTGAGGCCTAATCAATGGCGTTGAATTCTAAAAGAATCCTTGCACCAATTATTTCTTGCTGGTTTTAGCAGAATACCGTCCCAGACAATTACTGCACCCGGAAACCAGTCGTTTGCTGTCACCACCATCTCTTTGTGGGACACATTTACTGCACACTTGTTTTTCTTTCTCGTGCTGAAAAATAAATCGGACCCTCCCCCCCGAGCAAGTTACACAGACACATGGAATCACAAAACCGACCTCCTCCGTTTCTGTAATGGGGAAAGCGTACAGAGGGTGGACTATTGATAGGCAGAGCTAGGGGGGTCTGAGATCTTCCGACAATTCTTCGGGCACCAGAATAGCATTTTTCCTTGTGCAAATCGTGACAGCTTGTCGTTATGGTGAAATTAGTTCAGTGGTTGAGATGTCAATTCAAAGGAGGTACAGTAAGTTTCAACATGAAACATTCTTAGAATTACTTATTTGAAATTAAATAATATTAATGATGACTATATCTTTCGAGAGATAAAATGTATTTTCTATGAATTGACGTAAATTAAAAACTTTGTATTAAAATGAAATTAGCTTAGGCATACATCCCGCCGAGCTATTGCACAAATTAATTAATCCACGTAATCAAATTCGGTGGCCATGGTGAAAATTTTGCGTTGTCGAACTTCGGTTTGTTTCAAAAAGGCACAAATTAATTAATCCACGTAATCAAATTCGGTGGCCATGGTGAAAATTTTGCGTTGTCGAACTTCGGTTTGTTTCAAAAAGGCCTAAGCAAGCATGTTTGTCTACCTAAGCAGCGCCGTGTACACAAAATTCGCAAAAGTCTTTACATCCCATCAATCAAAATCACTGGTAATTGAAATTTCTCTGGGATTTATATCATTCAATCCCATCCCTCGTGTGGTTTGATTCCATCAGAAAATTAGACATAAAAGCGTGTTTTGCAGAGTGATTACAAATGTTTTTTAAATAATTTTTTGTATTAAAATACATGTCAATGATATTTTTTTATTTTTTAAAAATTATTTTTAACATCAACACATCAAAACGATCCAAAACATACAAACCATATTAAATTTTAACAAAAAAAAAATCAATTTTTTTGAGAACGCAACCGCAGCCGCGTTCCCAAACGGTACCTTAATAGCCTTTTGTTTCCGCGTTTTAAAACCATTTTTAATAAAATTTAAATTTTTTTTATTTTTTATTAACTTCAAATTAATATGTTTTTAATGTTTTCAAATCATTTTGATATACTGTCAAAAATAATTTTTAAAAAATAAAAAATATCATTGATATATATTTTAATACGAAAAACTATTTAAAAAACAACCGCAACCACACTGCTCTACAAGCAAAAGTATGCATCGACTGGTTTTTCTCCACGAAAAATTAGAATGCCAGTGGCTAAAAAACGCCACAAGGAAATAAATTAGAAAGTAGTGAGAGTCAGGACAACCACCACCCTCTAGTCATTTTGGATACAAAGAGAAGATCAAGGAGATCAAAATTTCCATTTCTCATTCACAAGATACACCAACATGTTAAGGAGTACAAGAAAAATAAAATTTCAAAAAGAACGAAAACTTGAAGAATCATTTAAAGGTCCCTACTGTCCCACGGGATTTCCTATTGTTCGTATAGTGGTACTTCCTCCATGATGTCTTGTAAGCTCAATCTATCCACTCCAACCCCTTTGATCTGTTTTTTTCTAGATTTTACTGGAATTTTGCTGAAGGAAAGTTTCTCCACAAACCCTTCTATTTTTCCCTTTCCATTTTGATTGAATTTCTTTTCCAAAAAAATAAAATCTTCCATTTAGTTTTCCTGACAACATTTTTTTCTTTTTGCTTCGATACTACCTTGGCGTAGGAATTAGAGGGCTCCAGAAATTTCAAGTAGCACAAACTGATGTTGCCAACACATGACAGAGCAACACAGTAACACATACTGGCATATCAGATCATCCCCATCCAATACGAAAGGGAAAATTCCCCCCTTGATTCCAAAGAATCCTTTTGTATTTAACCAAAATTATTGGAGCAAACACCCTTATATTCAACTTTTTTCATTATTTTAGCCCTAATGCCAAAATCGATCAGCTTTTATAATCACTGCAACAATGGTCAACTCAAATATCAAAAGCATGCTTCATATTTGCATTGCAATCAACCTGAAAGCTTTGGTGGCGTGTTTAAAGCAAAGATTCAGAACAGACCTTCATTTTGCACTCTACCAACTCCAATCTTGCATGAGGATCATGCATAAGACCCTTTCAAGGAAAGGAACCAAGTAGGCTAATGCTTTCTCTCACCAAGAGGAACATCTATTGAAACCTCGGGCATAAATTAAACTGGCAATGGACACCTTTCCAAGTTTAAGCTTTCAGCTAATTTGTCATTCAATTTGACCGACACTCTTGACATACACGATGAACAACAGGTCCATTTAACCTGTACTTCAACAGCTAATTTTTTTAAATGAGCATCTCTTTTCACCTCTCTTGCATGACATTCTCACACTATAATCAATATTGATGATCTTTGTAACCATATGAAACACGCATATTCTGACCTGGCTATACTTACAACACCTAAACTGCATCACCCTAGAGGGTGAACCATGCTGGAGCAACTATGCTATTTCACTAGAAGAGCTCCATCAGCTGCTGCGATACATCTGCATCGTATAGTCATATACAAATGAATTAGCAATGAAAAGCTTTTTAAGTCTGATAGAAATATTTAGCATGAAGTTAATTTAAGAAAAGCTCATCAAATGCAAGCACAAACTTCACTACGGACGCACGGAGACAAACATGCATGCATGCATATGGACACACGTGGACACATATTACAAGCATACAAAGTTAAAATGGTGAATACCAGCCAGCCCATATAGCCAATTTTCACCCTCTATTGCCGCTACAATTTAATTTTTTTTTTTTTAAAAAAAAAAAGGAGTTTGTCTCCCTGAACAATTTACTGATTTTGTCCAATGAGACATCATCAAAATGTCACAAAATTGAAGCAAGATTCTGATCCAGAAATGAAAGAACCAGTCCATTATTCACAGCTAAGTTGACTCTGTAGATTTGAACAGCATATATAAAGATTCGGAAAATCACCAGTTTTATACTATTTATCCAGTAACTGAATTTGAGTACAAGGGATTAAGCCAGTGTAATGAATTAATATAACTCATGAAAGTTGTGTGGAGCTACCTTGGAGAATAGCTGGTGTTGTTTCAAACTCCTGCCAGATATTCTGGTAAAAAGCAAGATCAAAATTTAGAAGCTTGGCAGCTAGATAGGCAGCACCAGCAGCAATGTGAAGGGGCTTAAACTGAAGCCATAAGGAACTCCGAAGCCTGCAAAACAAAATAATAGCTTTTATAAAGTGTGCTAAAACCACCAGCAGACAGCACATGATGAGAGGTGAAAAAACTGTCAAACCAACCAGCCTCACAGCACTAATATGGAAACCACGGCTCTTGTGCAACTTATCATATTGCTAGATTTGATCAGAGGCATATTAGCAGTGAAAGTAAAATAAATAAACAATCAGAGAAAATCAAAACACTAGCAGATAATATATCATTAAGGATTCAAGTACAAAAAAAAAAATGCAAGTCAAGTCATTTTTCTCTTACCCACCACAAAAGCAGCAAACCCAGGAAGAATATTTTGCAAGAAACTCTGCAGGATTGCTGATAGAGTACCAAAACTATAACAAACAACACACCCATTTATAAACAAATCAACTCCCAGGCCCATTCTGAAGCAGGGGCTTTATAACTCCAGAAACATACACAATTCAAATAATAAAACAAATAGAAACTAGCAGCACATTCTGCATCTTCTGCTCCACAACTTGATCTGGAAAGGCTTGTCAAAACACATGAACTAATGCTCATGAATCAGGCATGCTACGCCAGACATGGAATAACACCATCCCATATCCTCTAGCCAGCTATAAGCAACATTTAAATCCACGAGTAAAAAGATATGGCATAATTGTATACATATATTGTAAACTGAATTACTCCATATATATAATATCAGGCTATATGAAAGGGTTCTGAAATCTTTTGAACCATACTTGTGAACGATTTAAAAGCTCAAACTGATACGAGGGATCATCAAAACTGATAGTGGTTAAAAGTAGAAAAGTATGTTTGGATTTGAAAAGGTTCAAAGAATGAGAATTAGAAGGAAGCTGGAGATGAATGGGATAGAATATCGATGGGGTCAGGGTCAAGGCCCAATGCTGGGTGTTGTTTATAGCATTGCTTTGCTAACTTGGCCCCTCATCCTACAGTCCCCCTTCAAGAATAAGAACAGCTTATGGCATTGAACAGTGAAAGGTGTTGTTTCTTCAATTTTTCTACAAAAGAAAAACAAATCCAAATTTCAAGACTTTAACTTACAGGGAATATTTTTCCAATGTAGCTCATCATTGGCCAGTCAACAACACCATGAATCAAATCACCTATGGAGCTAATTAAGCCGGGCAAAGAACAACCTCTGGCCTGATATTGCCACCCCAAGCATAGCATGGGAGAGATCAGGAGCCCTGGGCCAAGGAGATTGAGTGTTCATGCTCAATAGTATCGCTCCTTTAATCAAGCATAGCCCCAAGGGCAGAGTGAGAATGGAGTAGGTCTCAGACTCCAATTTTACCAAGGGGAAAAGGTTCAAGCTTCTTATATTTTTAGAATTCCTAAAGAACATTTAACATACTCTGATTTGCAAATGCCTGGATATATTTAACACAAAATGTAGCAGGCTGGTACCTGTTCCAGGTGCCATTTGATAGCTGAGCATAAAAAGACAACCCAGCTCAACACCCATGTGAGTCATGCACCAGAATAGCAGGTATATTAATAACAACAGCAATATTGGTAGAAATTATAATGATAGCAGCAGATGACAATAACAAAAAGTATAAGGATGCCCACATCTAATTTTTTTCCTGGATGATACAAGCAGTAGCACCACTTCGGCTCATAGTCATGGAGGTTTATGCAGTCCATTTAATTGACAACAGGTGCACAGAAAAACCACACGGATATTCCCATTTTAGAGGTCTTCGAAACAGCCAAGGTCAATAATAGGGTAGGGTCAAGGTATCAGACTGAAACTGCGCCACAACTAAAGGAATCCATCATATTAAGATCACGAAAAAAAATATGTGTCCTAACATGGTCATTGTCAGATTTTGACATGTCTTAGGTTTGTGTGCCAATTGTTTCCAAACAAACAATTTAACTATGCATTTTATATATGTGAGTTTACCAGCACCGAGAAACTGACATCTGTGCCAATGAGCCATATAGATCAATTAGCATACTGTGACCATCATCCCCTAATGGACTTGGATTCGAGTGTCCTTGTATATACAAGAATAAAAAAAAGGGCTACCATGCTGTTTGTTCCTTTCTCAATTTTATCTATGCTGGCAACATCAAACAATTTTCCACCAGCTAACCATCACAAAACACCAGCACAGTGATACTCAGTCAAACTTTAAGGTGCACAGGTGCCCTCACACTGGCACATCAAAACTCAATCTATCACACTATGCAGCTACACAACCTTCTGGCACACTCAGGTATCTACACCTGTTGAACAATTTACAAAACTTTTTTATTATAAAATAACCTTATCTTAATGATATCAGACCAAAAAAGTGCCACCAAATTTGGAGAAAAAAGGAGTTAATGCAAAAAAAAAAATTCTTTTTTGATAAAAAAAAAAAGGATATCAGAGGGGATTCATGCCATATAGAAAATAAGGGCAAAAATCATTAAGGAGGGAAAATAAGAACAAACGATATCCCAGTCACTATGGATTTTGATCATTGTCAAATCAATTTAGTTTCCTCCAAATCAGGGTGAATGGATGCTAAATGAACAAGCAGCCAGGTCTTACAAACTTTAAGTTTGTACAAGGAGGCTAGACAACTTGCTCCAAATGAAAGTATGAAAAAGGAAGAAGAGAGTGAGAAAAAGTTGAATGCAAAAAAGATTTTGGATGTTCTGAGGCTATCATTTTTAGCAAATAACCCGGTTGATGGGGGTATAGCGAATCACAGTAATGTGATCCACAACATCTTGGCAAAGCAACTTCAGATGTTTAAAAACTTTCCATGCACAGCATATCAATCCGCCAGCTAACAATATCACACAGGTGAGCACGTTAATCTTGTGTAGACCCTGCAATTATATGCCATGCCAAAAACATCAATATCCCATACCAGAATAACTACATAGTGTAGTTACTTGAAAGAAAACCATTGAGACTAGTAGAACACTATGTTGAACCAAAAGAGAAAAAGAAGAACCCAGCACATACTCTCCATGGCCCAAGTACAAAGAGTTCCCCACAACTTCCGATTCGTTGGGATTTAGACACAAACCAGTCCATCTATAGACACAGACAAGCCATCATAACTGCAAGACCACTTGCTAAATCTTAAACCATGTCTTTAGCTGAACTAGTGTGAGAAAATCCAGATATAATATATTTACAAGAAGATGGTCCAAATCAAATTGCTTCCTGAAGAAAGGAGCATGATCAGAATTATTATTATTATTATACAAAAGTTCATTTTATAAAAGCTAGTTCATTTTGACACTGAAACTAGCTGATATAAATGAACCGCACCAATACAAATCTAAAGAACCAATAAAATATACCATATTGAAAGTAGTGCACTTACCCTTCACTGACCAAGTTTAGCGCCAGATTCACCAACACAGTTTGTGAAAGACCTAATTTGTTGAGGACAGATGTAAGGGGACCATATGGATGCTGCACATTGAGTTCAAAATTGAGTGTAGTCAGAATCATTTGCTCAGCCTCAATCACTTGCTCTCGGTACTGTTCAAACCAATCCTGTTTAGAAAATCTCATTTCATGTCAGCATGCTAAAGACTTGAAGCTGCAACTTTTCAAGAAAAAAAAATCAGTAGTAAAATGCACAAGTGGAGCCGCTTTCACAAATAGGTTAGATTACCAGATACTTGTCACTTTGAAATTTCATGTTGTGCAAGAAAAGAGGTATAAATTAACCAAGGAGTAAATTCAACACGTTTCGAGATAGGAGCTCCATTCATGAATTGACATGAGCATATTTTATGTTATCCACTTTATGTTTTTAAAACAGACGCAAATTAGATTTTTTTTCCCTTTTAATAGATTTAACAGATAAGAAGTTATGAATCAGCCTGCAAGATACTTACAAAAGGGAGCAGGTACGACAAGAAAGTAATATCCTGCTTGTGGAAAATCTCACAAGAGGCTCTCACTACATTGTTCAAAGGACAAGGTGTCTCCTCAGACTTTGCAGCGAGAAAAAGTGCAGCAACGGCAATTAACTGCAACAAGCCCAAAACAAATATGACAAACATAACCATCACAAAAAGGATCGTGCACTAGATTTATCGTATAATCATATTCCAAGCATCACCAGAAGGCATTCATGCAAGTATATGAAAAATCTTACCAAGACTAAACAAGTCATTACTGGCCAGAAATCAGAAAATAAAAGGACCAAAAAATAGATGCAACAAATCTAAAAATGCCAAAACATAAGAATAAACAAGTCATTGCTGTCTGCCTAATTTTTTTAAAGTTACAAATGCAGAATGCTGCAGTATCAGATTACGTGAACAAAGCAGCTACACAACCCAGGTCCTTTTGTCAAAAGAATTGTTTTGAATCGAATGTTAACTCCACCTTCAGCAGAGGAGGGATCATAAGCCAAGAGGACTTGTCAGTTTCCAAATCAAGACAACATAAGAGAGTACGCCAAGCTTCCATTGATTAACCATCAGTTTAGACATAATACTTGTTTAGTTCTTTATCAGCTCAAAGTTCTAAACAGCTAATAACAATATTCTCTTAATAAAAATAGCGCCAGGGAGAGTGCCAACACAATTCAGGGAAGGTTTCTAGAGTAAAATAGTTTCCCCTATGAAATGACAGTACGCAAAGTCTCCTCCAAGAAAGTAACAGGGCAGTCAAAAATTCAAGCATAAGCATTAAGAACTCACAAATCTATCATGGCAAGCATGTGATCGTCGAACAAAAAACCGGTGGCACAAAACCATGGCGGTGCCAATAGTAGTTTGTGGCCTACAAGAATCAAAGGAGTAAGTTAATAACATTGAAATTCTGATAAGAAAGCGTCCAAACAAAAAATAATAACTCGAGACACATTCCAGGTGGAGCACTTACAACTCCAGCCGCAGCCCAAGATTCTGAAGGAAGGCACAATAAGAATACCGCAGATGTGTTTCACGTAGTGCATCAATTCCATCTTTTCTTGATGGGGAGTATCTCTCAATCTCATCCTTTGACAAAAATACTGGTTCATCTTCTTCCAGTTTTGAGCGTTCACGTTTGCAACTCATAGATGTAGATGTAGAGACCTCAGCATTGGATCTTGTGATCAGAGGGGCTGAATTGTTGTAAGTTGATTGATCAGCGCATTCATATGCATTGTACTGAGGGTAGTGTCTCCCACCACATTCTCCCCAAGTATCCACACTAAATTTTCTCCTTTTAAAAGCTGGTCCAACAGTAGGAGGGTTAGCATAACCATTGACATGGTCCCTGAATTTCCCCGAGGAGAAATCACGGAAATTGCTATGATTCCAGATGTAGTTGTAGTTGCTGCTCCTATTCACATTCACGCTCCTGTTTCTATGGTTGAAATTGTTTCCATTGAAAGACGTCCACCGATCATCATGGCATGTTCCTCCTTGTGAACGATAATTCCGTGCAAAAGACATTTTTCCTGACAAATTAACCATAAAAAAAAACACAATATGAATAAGATTGAACCGCAAAAATAATAAACTCTTCCAGAAGAGCTGAAACTTCACGTAGTAAGTCAAGTCACTTGTAGTGTAGTTGTTTTTCTCAAAATTTTGTGCTTATAGGCATTTGAACTTTCCTTAAAAAGATCGATTTGACACGAGCCGGAACATGAAAATACTGGTTTCTTCAACAACAAAAATCCAGATAAAAGCTTAAGCATTTCTTCAAAATCAAAGGCCTGTACTAAGCTAAGTTTGTTGGTGGAAACCAATTATTTTTCTAAAACAGCCATTTAATGAACAAAAAAACCGAAGAAAGAAATGTAATACACTGATCTAATTAATCCGAATTAAAGTTCTACAGAATACTAAAGACAACAGAAAGACTTTCAAAAAAACACAAAAAATTTCATTCATATATGCCAATCGCACGTCAAAAACATCAATTGAACGGTAGCAAGAGGGATAAGATCACGAATAATTACAGTGATTAGTGGAGATATAGATCTGAAAATTCCGTGATTAAGATTAAGAAACCACGCGAAGGATTTTGATTTTTATCGGGAGAGGAGGCTGAGATTATTAGATTACAGAGAGGGTTTGAATTAAAGAAGAGAAAGCGTAAAGGGAGGTGGTCAAATAAAATAACGAGAGATGGAGATTTGAAAAGGAAGAGAGAAGATATAAATATACAACTTAATGGTTGAGTTAGGTCAGGCGGTTGCTTGCTTTGCTTTTTTGTCTTTTGTGTTTTTAGATTTTGTTAAAAAAAAAATAGCAAAGTAAATATATGAAAAAAATAATGGAATAATATAATTTCAAAAAAAATTAATGAAATATTATGTTGTAATTTAAAAACACAGCATAATCAAATTTTAATTTTTTTTTATTTAAGTAACTAGTTATATCCAGCTATACTAATTAATCAATCATTTCATATAAAAATCATAATTTTATAAAAAAAATTTCTTCATACGTGATTTATAAGTTAAAATTGTTAAACTCAAAAAAAAACTTGGATAAAATCTTTAAAAAATATTATTCACGCAGTAGTGGGTGATTTTGAGAAGTTAGATGTGAGTCTGTTATAACCAAGTGAAGATTTGCCCGAAAAAATTACGTGCATGGCTTCACATATGCATTTGTAGACCAGTGGTACATGTTTAGGTCTAAGATTAGATTTGGCTATGTCAAACCAAAATAACAACTCAAAATATTCATAACTTTTGATTCGATAATTAAATCGCGTTTAAATTTTCGCATAAGTTTTCAGATGTTATTTTTCATATAATAGTCGTTGCATCGTTATGCAAACCATCAAATCATTAGATATCAAAAATCTAGTTGATGCCTCTAGTTTTGACAATTTTAAAATTATTATTATTATTTTAAGAATCGATCGATCGGTTTCATTGAACATTATGAATCGATCAACTAGTTGAGCTAAAAATAACTCAATTTTTTGCTTTTATTTCAATTCACTGATTTTTTTTTTATTATTATTATTATTATTATTATTATTGTGTGTTAATTACCCAATTTGTTCTTTTGTTTTATCTATAATTAGGTTGTTTTCTTCTTTTTTTTTCTTTTTAGTTTGGTAGGGGTGAGATTTTAGTTGGGTGGACGTTGGTAGGTAAAAAACCTTACCTTCTTTTTTTGGCAAGTTTATTTATTTTCCTTTTTTTCTTAATATTTATAGTATATTTGGATTGAAATGTTAGATTTTTGAGTTCAATGGTGCAATAGTTTTTATTTTTTAATGTATTTTAAAACTATGTTTCACTTGAAATTTATAAAATTGATGTTTTTATTGTTTTTTATGATTAAATAAAAAACATCTTAATAACAAATTATATATTTAAAATAAAATATTTTTAAAAAACACCATACCAAACTACTACAATCACATAAGAGTAGTTGTGTGTTTAATGATGCACTTCAAAATACTTTTTTAAAAATATATTTTAATTTAAATATATTAAAATAATATATTTTAATTTTTTTATATAAACACACTAAAATCATTAAAAAACACTAATTTAATATATTTTTTTGTGAAAAGTGAGTTGAACCATATTATTTATGATTTTGTTTTTTTTTTTATATTTTTCAAAAGTATTTTTGGATTGAAAATACATCAAATTAATATTTTTTTTAATGTTGATAATTTTTATGTGCTAATGTCAAAATAAAAAAAATATTTAAATGCATTCTGAAATGAAATACTATTTTAAAAAATATTTTACACCATAATCTCAAACACATACTAAACCTCATATAACTCAAATTCTAGACCACTAATTGAAATTTATCTAGCATCAATTTTAAATTGTATTAAAAAAATGTTACGGTATAA
>Ga0325410_1005966_pt1 | contig 13410 bp, 8 predicted proteins | sample PopdelMetagenome_16_FD_206182 | JGI IMG/M metagenome (GOLD analysis project Ga0325410, IMG submission 206182) | Populus deltoides microbial communities from Bellville, Georgia, United States - Xylem-PdIQD-R3 | ecosystem: Host-associated > Plants > Phyllosphere > Stem > Wood/Secondary xylem... | reverse complement strand
TTTTTGTATCATGGTTAAGATAACTCTTTCTTCATTTTAGCAAAATAATTATTCGTTGAGTTGATATGTTAGAGAAAATGAAATATTATTGATTAAGATATGTTGGAGTATAATAAGAACATTGAATTGTGGAAATGGTTGATTAGGGACTAATGTTGATTTTGTCGATAACTTGAGATAGACTAAATTAGGAGAAACCCTGCCGAAATTTTTTGAAAAAAAATATATATATCATGAATTTTTAAAATACATTGCTGGAAAATTTTGGGGTTGTTACAGAAAATGTTATTGACACCAAACTAGATAACCTTTCACCACACGTGCTGCCTTATCATAGAGGGGATGTCAAGATGTTTCTAACATTGCCATAAAAAACAGCATTTAGTCATCGTTTGACTTCACATGTGACTCTTGAAGTGTGTGGGAGCCGCCCACAAGAAGACGTGTGTCTTGCACGTGTCAATCATTTTTTTTAAATAATATCTATATTTATTAAATTATAAAATTGCCCCTAAATTTTTATTACAATTAACAATTGAAGTTAAAATCACGATGACGAATTGATCATGAGCTACTACTATCCTGTTAGGCCAATTGCATGGCCTGGCATGTCGAGAACATAATTTTACTAAAAGTAATGATACATTATAATTTGATTCCCCGTTGGTTATAGCCACCAAGGGAATGATTTCGACGTACCTAACAAACAAAATACTTTCAGTAGTTCAACCTTTCGTAAGATCAACGGCTGTTTACTTGTAATTCTTTGTTCATTCAAGCCTATGTTCATATATATATATATATATATATATATATATATATATATATATATATATATATATATAGGAACCAAAATACTTCACTTACCATATGAGCCAGCATAGCTTGAAATAGCATCTATAGGAGCTCTCTTCATTTTCCTGGTAAAAGAGGTTATTTCTTAGCAACTATGCCTGATATTAAATTATGTGGATGCGTAAAGCCTTGAAATGGAACCCATGGATTTAGTTAATGTTAAAGCTGCAAGCGAGAAAAGAAACAAAAGTCGTATTCATTTCCAAATATTTAATGATTATTTTTCATGATATAATTAAAGGAACAAGCAACATATATTTATTATTGCCACTGATTCGGCTCCCATGCATTCTTGCTAAAAACTTGTAGTTCTCTAGTAGATGTGCCTTTGTCATAATTTTAGACAAGGCCCTTCGTGAAGGTTCCTTGTCTCAGCAGATATTAAATTCAGTGTCATAATTGTGCATGTTACGTTGTTATTGTCATCATTTTCAGAATTCTTTGAAAGAAACTGATCGAGAGAATGCACCATTGCCAACATCACGTATGTATGTATGTACATGTAGATGCTCTTGGAGAACTTGTGTTTCTCTATCCAAAGTATCAAGTGCAAAATTGAAGGAGACCATCAAATTAAGTTTGATTTCCCAAGCTAACGGTTAATTTCATTTCTACTAATACATTTGGATGCTCATAGAATGTATTAATACCATCAGTAATTCTCTCAGTATTAATACCAACAAGATTATTGACAATATTAATATTGTTGGTATAAATAACACGTTATTGTATTTTTTGACTTTATTTTAATTCTTTCTTTTCTCACTGTAATTCTCTTGATATATATTGAGGGAATATTTTCATCAGTATTTATCGATGAATATAGCGAAAGAATATTCTGTTTGTAAAATTCACTATAATTTACCGATAAAAATATTTCGTTGGTATTTCTGTTTGTATTTATCAATTTGTAGATTAAGTCCAGAAAATCCAAAGACCGAAAAACAATTCTTCTCTTCACTCTCTTCAGCAAATATATAGATTAATGACCGAATTTTTAGTAGGAAACTCATGTATTGAAATTGTAATTAACGAATTTGAGCTGAAAAAGGATGTAATAAATTGGTGATTTCATATGCACATCGAAATTGTAGAGAAGGGAAACTCAGAATTTAAAGCTCAATGTATGGTATGATTAAACCCTAACTCTAAATATTGATTTGTAAAAATTATCTGTTGAAATTTACACTTAGCGTGAATTTTTTTATGTTGAATGATGATTATTTAAAGTCTTAATCAGAACCCTTTGATTGTAAATCATTTCTTGTTATTGTTTTCTCAACCCTAAAAAAAAACTTCAATCTTTGTATTAAATAACTTTTTGATTGTAAATCAATTTCTATTATTGTTTTTAAAACCTAAAACAAAACGCTAAATTTTTAATCTTTAATTAATTGTTTGCTATGGCAGGTTAAAACCCTAAATTTTTTATAACCAAAACTTTGTTTAAAATTTATTTATTCTTTCATTAATTGTTTCAAGTTAAGAAATGCCACATATAACCGTTCATCAAGGGAACCAAACATTCGTTGAAAGAAATGTTGGGACTAACAATATGTCTTTCATAGACATATTGTTTCTCTGTAAATAAGTGTTTGATGTGGACTTAAAGAGATTTAGGATTCAAGATGACAAAGGCATTAAATTTTTTGATGCTGTATCCGTAGTGAAGATGATGCCTGCACATGAAGATGAAGAAGCCATTAATATGTAAGTAGATAAAGACCTCAAAGGGTCGCCTATACAATCTTGAATGCCCACATGTTATTCAAGTAACCCTAAGGATGGTAGGCCTCCAAGCACTTAGTATTTTTCTACTTGTGATGATGATGATGATGGGATTGTAAAGGAAATTTTTAGCAAATAGATTATTAATGGTTTAAATATGTAGATATAATTAGTGTTATTGGAGATAAATATGATGATGATAATAGAACTACTAAGAAATGGCTAGGCAATATTCAAAAAATTTACTAGAGAGTTTAATTTTATACTGTAGAAAAAAAGGACTGCTATAAAAAATAAGACTAGGATTTGTGTTAGCTATAACAACTACAAGTAATATAGGTGATGATTTGGATGAAGAGTCTCTAAGTGATTGTTTAGATTATGATTATATATTATCAGATGAGAAGGAGTTTGAATTTTTAGGTGAAGATGAGGATAAGTGGATTGACAACATTCATAATAATGATGAATTATTTTATAAAGAATTATTTACATGATGATTCTAAGAGTGAGAATAAATAAAAACTGAGTAGTGAAGATGATGAACATGATTTGAAGAACAAATATGATAGTAGTGACGATGAAAACATAAATAATAAGGGCAAAAAACTAGGACAAAGAAATATAGATGCAACCTATAAATTGACATGCAAAAATTTTTACCTATCAGCCAATGAGTTTATAGAATTTGAGGAGTATCAAAAATTCAATAATGTGTATTAGTTTAGAAATTTTAAAGGAAATAAAGTTAAATATGATTTTCAACTAAAGAAAAATATTAATAAAAAAGAGAAAGTGCTTGCATATTGCTTGAGTAATGGTTGCAAATGGATGGTTGATGCTTGTTTTTTTACCTAGTTGTAAAACTATTACAATCAAGTCATTAAAAGGTAAACATAATTGTATTAGGCCATTGATAATCAAAGCAACTAACTTTACATGGATTAAGAAAAAAAACCACTACCTCTACTTAATCCTAACATCTCAAATGAGGCACTTGAAATCTTTTTAGATGGTTAGTTTAGAATAAAATCCCTTAGTATAGTTATGAAGGACTATAATTAATGTTAAAACAATTATGAAAGGCGATCATAAAGAGTCTTTTAAGAAGTTGCCAAGATATATTCAACTCGTAAAAGAGTTTAATCCTGGTTTTGTTATTTTGTATAAGGTATATTTATGCAAATTTTAAGGGAAAAAAAAATTTAAGAGTTGAGGCTAAAACTAGAGTTTTGGGGGTACTTGTAATAAATTATTAATAAACCTCAACTACTTGAACCACCTTCAGGATATTAGTATTATTTATAATGAAATTGTTAATTGGTTGAAAAAAGTCGTATCCTGTACCTAATCAAGGTATTTTATTTTACCCTAAAGTGAAGAATGATTATGTGATAGCAATATGTTTGTCCTTAGTTATAGTTAGATAAAAACTTTAAAAAGACTTATAATGAATAGATCTACCCATTACCATAAGTTGATCTTCATCCATATAGGTTTTGGTTTTTCCTTCAAAACTTAAAATAAGGTTTTGGTTTTGGTTTTTCCTTCAAAACTTAAAAGCAATAATTTTGTTTTTTATATTAAAATTTATTAGTAATTTGAGGTTAGGAAGGTCTCCAAATAAGGTCTAGAAGTTATAATGTTAATTTTAGCTTTATGTATTTGTATGAATGGAACAACTTTTTATTTTCTATTTGTTTGATATGGACAATATAACAATTAGATATAATAACGTTCTAAACACTAGATATGCTATAAATAATAGCTTTATATTTGTAAAGTTTCCCTCTATATTGTGATTTTTGATCCAAACTATACATAATTTATTTTTATTTTTTTCTTCACTTCATGTAGTATTAGCCCAACATCATTATCACCTCCTTTAGTAGTGACTTCAATTTTACTAATAGGTTTACATTAATAAGTGAAGGTGTTTTCACATGATCTATCATCATATTTATAGAATAAATTATTTTTATTATCTTAAGTTTTGTATATCATTACAATTACCTTTTTCCTATATTTGTTACCCTTTTTATTTTTGAACTTGAGTCTGCACCATCCATATATATTGTTGACACTTAATGCAGATGAAAACATGTTGATAATGTGAATAAGGAGTATATGTATGACTGTTAGTTTTTATTATGAAGAAATGATGGTTGGGAAAGTGTATACAAGTGTTCATTAACATTGAGATGAAAAAAAAAGGTGAAAAAATTATGATAAAAGGAAGAAGAAGAAGAAGTCTACAAAATTGAGTGAAGAAGATAATAAATTGATATTTAAAGATATATGTAACTATTGGTTGGTATTTAAATGAAATGGTGTCAAGAGGAAGATGAGGATGAGGATGAGGATGAGGATGAAGAAATGGTGGTAAAAGAACTAAGAAGATGATGAAGAAAAAAGAAGTCTAGAGTTTACATTTTAAAGATGCTTAACAAGCTGTTGCACTATTACTTTTCAAAACTTCACATTGCAACGACTAATCAAATGATAATCATATAATATTTTAGTTATAAGGTGCCTTAAGTAATAAAAAAAATTATAATAACGAACCTGTGATATTTTATATATTTATGTTTCATTAAGTTGACTTCAGTATGTAATGTGAAATGAATTGTAAAAATAATATATAAACTATATATTATAATAAGTGAAAATATGGTATGTAAAGTATTCAAGCATTTAAAATACAAGAGGTTTTTAGTAAATTTTTCTATTTATGATCATAAAAAAACATTGTTTAAAAAGATATATGTATATGTAGAGATTTGAATAGAGATCTCCAGTGGAGATTTTTCTTGATTTCAATGAAGACATAAAGATCTCATTGTAGAGATTTTTCATAGAGATAAGTTTGAAGACATGGAGAATTCAATGGAGATATGAAGATCTTGTCATGGAGATTTTCATTATGAATTAAATGGCGATATGGACATCTCGTCGTGGAAATCTTTCATGGAGTCATTAAAGACATAAAGAAAGTTACTACTTATTCAAAAAGTTTAAAAGATAGAGATATAATTTTAAAAATTATTTTATTTTAGCTAGTGCATCATGAGGGTTTTTTCTTGTTTGTTCAGGTTGCATCTTTTTCTTCATAATTATTGAAGGTATCCTTTAGAGATTAGTCTTTCAATCTCCTTTTTCAAGACATTGTATTTTTTAGTGTCATAATGGTGGTTACGGTGAAAGAGACAGAACTTGTTAATATTCCTTGTGTTTGTGCCACTCTTTATTGGAGGTGGATACCGTACAAAATCATTTTCCTAAATTGCGACAAACACCTCAGCACAGTAGCGATAAGGGGTGTGGTTAAAAACTTAAAAAATGTTAGGCAATCATGAATAGATCTCTTGGTTCTCCTCTTAGATGATGCCCTAGGAGGAGATTATTATATATTGTGTCATGTCATTATTGTTGTGTCATGCACGTCATTGGTGGAAATATTGGTGATGGTAGTGTCATTGGCACAAAGCCTACTATGCATGAAAAAAGTTATCCGTGCATAGAAAAAATTGTGTACATGAAAATTTTGCGTGAACAACTCCTATAAACCCAAAAAAATGCCTAAAAAGATGTGTGGGGTAGGATTGGATAGACCGGTGTCAATATTGAGATATAAGTTCCAATTATTTGGGTTGGAATCCCAACCATCTAGGCTGCCCAAGTGGCTGGAAAGTTTAGTAATATTATTTTCACTTGGGAATATTTGTTGGAAAAGTGAATGTACATTTTCGAGACTCGTAATTTCATGAGGGAATTCTTAGAATAATAAAGGTTCTTTATATATATTTTAGGACCTGGACATGTGAGGCAAAACCTAGCAGTCAAATTTTCATTAATGGAAATGAAAAAAGGCAAATTAATAAATTATGGAATACATATCACAAATGCATATAATAGGAAAGTTAATTCATGTTCAGCATGGGTGAAAACTATATAATTCCACTTCCCGGTTTTACAATAGACGTGTATTTAATCATATCTATGAAGATTTTTTTTTTGGAATACTAGAGGTTTGGGAAGTAGTTCTAAAAGACATGTGATTAGAAATGTGATGTAGTCGAGACTGCTATAATGGGTAGTTCTAAGCAATTAAGTGTGAGTTTGTCACAACCTAGATGAAGATCTGCCCCAAACAGATTATGTGGATGATTTAGTAGATATATTTATGGATCAATGAGACATGATAAGATCCAAGAGGAGGTGTGGTCTCGTTATACCAGAATAATAACTCAAAAGGGTCATAACTTTTGATCTAACTATTGGATCACATTAAAATATTTACATGAGTTTTTTGAGGTCATTTTCCATATAGTAGCCACTACATCTCTACATGGACCATCAAATCTTTAGATATAAAAAATCTCACTAAATCCCCTTTGGTTTTGGTAGTTTTTGTTATTTTCCTTTATATTTTCAAATTTCTTTCTTATTTCAAATTTTATGCTTCTTTCTTTTGTAATTTCAATTTTTTTTTCCTAGTTGAGGTAGGGTTTCTAGCCTATTTGAGGCTTTGTAAACCTCTTAATGAGACAAACTTTATTATCATTATTTTAGAGAAAATAAACTTGCAAATTTAGGGCTCACATCTGTAGCTCCTTTCGCCTATTAAAATATTATATGTTCTCTATTTAATCGTTGTATTTAGCTTCCGCTTGTATTAGAATGTCATTGATAATTATCAACTTGATGACTGCTGCATTGTTAAAACCATAGTTATCAAACCTGGCACAAAGGTTGACCCGACCTCTCGAGTTTCATGGGTCACCTCGGGTCAACCCGGAAAAATTAAAAAAAATTAAAGTTTTAATATTTCATATGAAAAAATTAAGAAAAAAAATCATATAAATATAGGTTATACATGTTGAAAATAATATAGTTTAAAAGAATATTTTAAAAAGTTTTTTTATCTCACATTGAAAAGATACTATGTTATGCTTTTAAGTTGAAGATTTAAAGCAAAAAAGTTTTTTTTATCCCACATTAAAAAAACATAACTTTTTTCTTGTGAACATATAGTATATATACTAAAGGGTTTCAAATCTCACATTGAAAAGATACTATGTTATGCTTTTAAGTTGAAGATTTAAAGTAAAAAAGTTTTTTTTTTATCCCACATTAAAAAAGCATAACTTTTTTCTTGTGAACATAGAGTATATATACTAAAGGGTTTCAAATCTCACATTGAAAAGATACTATGTTATGCTTTTAAGTTGAAGATTTAAACCAAAAAAGTTTTTTTTTTCCCACATTAAAAAACAACTTTTTTCTTGTGAACATATAATAAATATACTAAAAAGTTTCAAATCTCACATTGAAAAAACGTAACTTTTTTCTTAGAAACATAGAGTATATATACTAAAAGGTTTCAAATCTTACATTGAAAAAATAAAACACTTTTCTAATATTTATATAGTGAGCTTTAAAAAGTGTTAATAACCAACTAAAAAAATATGAAAAAAGAGGGGTATAGGAGAAAAACCACATTTTAAAAAAAAACATCGGGTTTCGCCTGGGTCATGAGTCGACCAGGTTTGGCCGGGTCGTTGCACCAGCCGATCTTTTGGAAAACCAGGACCGGTCCAGCTACCGGATCGACCGTTGACCCACCGGACTGGTTCGGGTTTAATAACTATGGTTAAAACAAAGATTTCTAAGATTAATGATTCTTTTGTGTATAAATTATGTAATAATTCCAATATTAATTGGCATGGTATGGACTCAGAAGGAAGGTTTGGAGGTTTACTTGGCATGTGAACTAATGAATCTTTCGAGGTTGCAAATATTTAATTGAGTTCACATTGGATTGCTTTGTTTGGTACCCATTTTGATATGGGGTTTAATTATGTGGTTGTTTATTTATATGTTGGGGGTAGTTTAGCAAACAAGAAAATGTTGTGGGAGTAGTTAACTATTCTAGATTTTACTTTTGGAGGGTCATGTTATATTATAGGTGATTTTAATGAAACTTTGAATCAGACTGAGCAGAGTAGTAGGTTTTTAAACAGTGTTAATGCAAGGTATTTTCATAAGTTTTTGTCTACTTGTGATCTGTTAGCGATCCTTTTGTAGGGTCACCAGTATACTTGGTTTAGATGTTTTTCTATAAGCTGTATTGATAGATGCTTTGCTCATTCAAATGTGATGTTGAGTTTTTCTTAGCACAAACTCTTCAGGTTAGATAGAAACCTCTCGAACTACGCTGCCATTGTCTATGGTAGAGAATGTAGAGATTAGGTTAGAAAGCCTTTTCATTTTTTAGATTATTAGTAGATGCATAAATCCTTGTTTCCTAATTTAAATATAATGTGGGCCTCCCTCTATTATGACATGCAAAATCATTTTTGTATCATTAAGAAGCTCAGTGGATTAAGAAAAAAAAACTTCAAGAGTGGAATCTTAACACTTATGGGATGTTGGAGAATAAGATTAAATTGACAAAATCTAGAATCAAGACTATTGAGAATGGGAGTGAAAGTAGGAGTCTAACAGATGTTAAATGTGTAGAGTCCAGGTGTTTAAACTCTAAGATTAGAGATTTAAGTAGACATCATGAATCTCTTTTGAGGAAAAAAGCAAGGAATAATTTGTGCAAGAGAAACACCAGATTCTTTGAACTCTCAGCTTCTCTAACAAACAGAAGAAAATTTATTGATACAGTAGTTATTAGGGAAAATGTTATTTCTAGCCCTTTAGATATCAAATTTCAGGTTGAAGCTTTCTTTTCCAACTTGTATGGTAGTAATATTATTGATAGACCGTATATATAGGAGGTATGTGGTTTAAGACATTATACAATGATTATTATTCTTTTTTGGAGAGATATATCACTTTAGAGGAGATCAAGGATGCAATTTGGAGTTGTGATGGGTCTAAAGCTCCAGGACTGTATGGTTTTAATTTTATTTTTTATATAAAAAAGAAGCATGGCCACTAATTGGGGAGGAGATCTTTTTACGAGTTTCAAAATCTTTCAAGACTAGTAACATGCCGAAACGGATTAATAATGATTATATTACTTTAATTTCTAAGATTAAAAGAGCTAATACTTTCATATAGTTTAGGCCTATTAGTCTTGTGAATGAAGTTTATAAGATCATTGTTAAAAAAAATTCTTAGAGGATTAGAAGAGTTATTAATGAGGTGAAAGTGACTCTTAATCTGCTTTCATCTCAAGGAGGCAGATTCTTGATTGTTTTTTTTCTGGCAAATGAAATTGCAGATAGTATATGAGGACAACGTGTTCAAGGCTTTCTTTTTAAAGTGGTTTTTCAAAAAGCCTTTAATTCTGTTACTTGGGATTTCATTTTGGAAGTCATGGCTTTTATGGGATTCGGTGGTAAATGGATTTATTGGACTCAAGAATATATATATATATATATATATATATATAGCTAAAACTTCACCATCTAAAGGGGATCTTATGTCACCATTTGTATTTAATATTGCAGTAGAAAGGTTAGTGATCCTTTCTGGTCGAGCAATGGAGAATGGTTTATATCCAGGAATACAATTGTTGGCTCAAATAGCAACTCTACTACAATATGCTGATGATACATTGATTTTTTGTCCTAATGATATACAGGTTCTTAAGAATGTTAAAACCATTCTTAATTTGTTCCGGTTATGCTCAGGATTGAAAATAGATTTCCATAAACGTACATTAATTGGTGTGAATGTTGATTTGGAATTCACTAAAGGTGTGGTTGGTGCTTTAAGATGCAAATATAGTGGTTTACCGATTAAATACTTGGGTCTTCCGTTGGGAGAAAATCCAAGACTTTGCTCCACTTGAAAACCAGTTATAGAGAAGATCAAGCCTTGTCTTAGAACTTGAAAAGGGAGGATGTTATCTATAAGTGAAAGACTTTGTTTAGTAAAATCAGTGTTGTGTAATCTCTCTCTCTATTATATATATGTTCTTGTTCAAAATGTCATCTGGTGTTGCAAAGAAAATTGTTTCTTTACAAAGACAATTTTTATAGAGCGGAGATACGGATACTCAAAAAATTTGTAAGAGGGCTTGGGATTTTCTATCTTGGCTGAAAGCTAGAGAAGGTTTGAGAGTAAGTTCTATTATGAAAAAAAATAAAAATAAAGTTATGTTGTTCAAATGATAATGAGGATATGTCGATGAAAGTTCAATGGCTTGGAGGCCTTTCTTGAATGTGAAATATCAGCCTGATAACAATGGTGTGATTCCAAAGTTTTATGGATCTCTTTCAGCAATTTGGGTTGGTATTTGTACCTCAATCAATGGAATGGAAGATTGCTCATTTTCCGTGCAAGATGCAATTTCAGTGGTTGTTGGAAAAGGTACTTAACTCCCTTCAATCAATGGAATGGAAGATTGCTCATGTTTGGTTTTAGTTTGTTTTAATGTCAAAGTTTGGTTTTTGTTATGGCTTCTTTTTAATAGAAAATTGTTTTGTTTGGTCCTCTTTGATTGTTTTTTGTTTTATTCTCTGTATATAGTACTTGATCTCAACGAAGGTATCGTTTCTCATTTAAAACAAAAACCGTGTCCAGTACACGGAGGCCAACAGGGACACTGGGACAACGTCAATGGAGGAGAAGTGAGGAATGAAACTGACGAACTTCAGTATATCCTTTTGACTTTTGGATTTAGAGCTGTTTCTGATAATTGGCCATTATTATTTGTTCAAACTAGCAACTCTGTGAGCTTGTAGATCCCTCCAAGTTCTCTCTCCGACGTTTTAATTAGAACAGTTGTTTACATTACAGTCTCCAAAATGCAAATATAGTTATTATTTATTTATTTACTTATTTAAACAGTCGATCATAATGTAAGAAGCCACGTTACATCCCAAGAAAACCCGGCAACATTTATTTCTTTTTCTACTCTTAGCAGCTAGACCCACCTCTCTTTTTTTTTCTCTTTTTTTTTTTTTTTTTTTGTGTGATATGAAGCAACTGGATCCTTAAATACATCTCCATAGGCTTATGGGTCAGATTTAACGATTTTCAATAACGAAGCCTCCTTCTGTGGTAGGCTTGAATTGACCCTTCCTCGAATTAGCATCGATTATAAACTTTTGCACATGTCTTATTGTCTGCCAATAACGCCACAGAGCTACCAAAACCACTAATCCACAGCCATTGAACAGGAAACATACCTCAATTCGGAAGTCTGCTGCTCGACAACCTCAATCCGGCTAAATTGCGTAGGTGTCCAGTGAACATTGTGGGAGACCGTCTACCTAGGGTTTTTTTCTCTCTTTTTTCTAAACCAAGCTCGGTACATAACAATTGTGTTTAGAAACATGTTTTTTTTTTAAAAATGTATATATTCAAATCGTTTGATATGTAAATATCGAAAATAATTTATAAAAAATAAAAAAATATTAATTAGATATATTTTCAAATGAAAAGCATTTAAGCCGCAACTTTTATCATATTTTCAAGAATCTTAATATCATATTAACAGTTATATAATAAGTGGATGTCGGGACCTTCTCAACTTCAAATGAATTTTTGTTAATCAATTTGCATATACAAGTCAGACTCAAGCATTGCTTACGGTGCATGAAACTTGTTAATTATGCACAGACAACAATTCCAAATGTTTCGAAGACAATGATGAGTAATTAATATAGGTGTGTATAACCAACAGAACATAATTGATTGCAGTTGTTTCTTAACCCAAAAGGCTCCTTTTTTGGCTCCCCTTCTGGTGTTAGAGAGAAGAAATTATTTTACAATTAATTATCTACAAGAGCTAGCAATTCTTTCCCAGGTTCTGTTGAACCCCGACGTTGCAATTATGTTACTTAATTTGTCCTTGCTTTTGTTGTGTAATTACTCCTATATATTTTTGTTTTTAGAAACATTCACAAATTTAAAATGTTCAAGTGTACTATACAATTGTTTTTTTTTTAATTGGGCACGTTCGTACCAAGAATTTATGTGTTAAAGAAAAATATGGAACGTTTTTAGGACCACGTTGTTGTATTTTATTAACTAGTTTTTCAGATTTATTTAAAAAAATAAACACTAATAAAAGAGAGAATATAGAAATGAAAATATTTTTATTATTTTTTGGATCATGAATTTAATTTTCTCTTATTTTATATGTGTATTTTAAAAAAAATTAATAAATAACTAATATGATATTACTAGTTATTTTTCAATCCGTAAAAATTTATTTACTAACCAAGACCGTGCCGCGTTAGCTGTTCTAATTTTATTTTTTTTTCCCCATTTTATTCTTGAAATTAGTTGCTTTTTCCCACATTTTAAGACTGTATTTTAGTCACCACCATCTTTCGGCCATTTCTTTTTCAGCACCATTTTCTTCTGTTTGTACTTCCTAAACATAAAATCATTTCAAGGCTACAAGATTAATTCATGTTTTTCCATCATTCTCAGAAATAAAAATTAATTAATTATTAAATCATTTAATTCAAATCTCTATTCAATTTTACCTTGAAGAAAAAAAATTAAACACTACCGGTCAGCATTCAGCAACTTGCTAGAAGGGACAGAATTAATCTCGATGCTTGCAAAATTACAAAATGCCAGCTCCTGTTCATATATAATATTCTCAGCCGCATGGATGGAAGCTTCTTCTTCTTGTCGTTGTTTCTTTTTTATTAATCCAAGCTGTGTTTCCCTCCATTTTTTCAGTAGCCGTTCAATCATATATATATATATATATATATAAAGAATATAACAAGGTCCTTTGGAGCCTTCTTGGTTGCTGAATCTTGCTTTTTGGCCTACTTAAATAAAGCACGAAAACAGAAGTTTGGTGTCTTTGAATTTAGAGCGCTGCGAGCTGCGAGCTGCGAG
>Ga0325410_1005965_pt1 | contig 13411 bp, 7 predicted proteins | sample PopdelMetagenome_16_FD_206182 | JGI IMG/M metagenome (GOLD analysis project Ga0325410, IMG submission 206182) | Populus deltoides microbial communities from Bellville, Georgia, United States - Xylem-PdIQD-R3 | ecosystem: Host-associated > Plants > Phyllosphere > Stem > Wood/Secondary xylem... | reverse complement strand
TTCGAAGATAATACCCATCATTAATGCATGTACACCTTAAAGAGGATATTTTTCTTCACTTTCATTTAGGGTTATTTCGAATTGTCGTGATAGTGATAATTTATACTGTGTTTGTTTTTGGAAAACTAGGTTTTGAAAAATTATTTTTTAAATTTTTCTTTGTTTGTTCATTGTTAAAAAAGTTAATCAATGAAAAATGCTTTTCGGTCAATAGAAAACACTTTTCAGTAAAAAAAAATTTAACTTGGTTTCTAGAAAAGTGTTTTCCTTTTATTTTGGGTGGACACTTTTCGAAAGTTGTGAAAAAATTAGAAATGTCATATTATTTGCTGATCATATCAAATTCAATCCTCAAACTTTTGATTGCTATATATATTTTATTTTGAATATTTGTTTTTCAATTTCATCCATTAGAATTTAATTTTTATATTAATTTTGGTCCTTATTTTTACAATTGTTATTTGCTTTTCCCTTATCATTTTTTAATTGAATTTTTTATCTATCAAATTTGGTCATCATTCTTTTGATTGTTACTTATTTTATTTGAAATAATTTATGAAATGTTAATTATTATTATTTTAATTTCTTCATCTTTCAATTTTTTTTAATTTTTAGATTTGATCTCTATTATTTTGATTATTATTTATTTTATTTAAGATAATTTATGAAATATATTTTTTTTTCAATTTTATTCTCATTCAATCTTTTAATTTGTAAGATTTGTTCCTTATTATTTTAATAAACTTAAAAAAAATAAAACATTAATAAGTTATTTTCCAGCTCATTTTCATGACATAATCAAACACTAGAAAGTGTTTTCCAATTTATTTTCCATTACACTACCAAATATCGGAAAATAATTCACTTTTCTCGAATTCACTTTTCAAAAGAAAACTACTTTCCAGCAAACAAACAGGGCCTTGAAGTGTTTTTCGCTTAGAAATGCATTAAGATGAAGTTTTTTTATTTATTAAAAATTATTTTTAATATCAGCATATTAAAACGATCTAAAAATATAAAAAAATTATTTTAAACAAAATAAAAAATTTAAAATTTTTAAAAATACAGTGAAACCAAACACACTCTTACCATAAATTAGTGGTTGAGACTTTACCACATCAAAGCTATGAGCGTTTCTAACGCCAGCTATTGATTGATTTTCATAGATGATGATGTAAAATCAAATCTTAAATTGTAAAATATACTAAAACGCATCATTGTTTTATTGTGGACTGCACAGTACAGTCCACAGTAAAACACTCTTTAGTTTTTTTTTTTGAGTTGTCTTTTTTTTTTAGCTGTTTTGTTTTTTATTTTTTATGCATTTTAGGTTTTGTTTTTTTGCTTCTTTTTTTGTTTTTTTTAAATAATTTTTTTTGTTTAATTTACTTTGTTAATGTTAAATTTTTTTTTATTTAGTTATCAGATTTTCATGATACAAATTCCGGGTTTAACAGGTTAACCTGATTTGACGAGTTAACCCGGAATTTTTTTTCTTTTTAATTAATTTTTTTCGTTTACTTTAGTTTGTTAATGTTAAATTTCTTTCTATTTAGTTATCAGATTTTCATGACACATATCTCAGGTTTGACGGGTTAACCCAGTTAATTCTGGGTTAACCCGTCAATTTTTTTTCTTTTAATAATTTTTTTTATTTAATTTAGTTTGTTAACGTTAATTTTTTATTTAGTTATCAGACTTTCATAACACGGATCCCGATTTTAATAGGTTAACCATGTTTGACGAGTTAACCCATAATTTTTTTCTTTTTAATTATTATTTTTTTGTTTAGTTTAGTTTGTTAATGTTAAATTTTTTTTCTAATTAGTTATCAAACTTTCATGACACGGATCCCGGGTTTGACGGGTTAGCCCAGTTAATTCTGAGGTAACCCGTTAATTTTTTTTCCTATTTAGTTATCAAAGTTTCACGACACGAATCTCAGGTTTGACGGGTTAACCTGATTTGAAGGGTTAACCCAGTTAATTCTTTTTTTTTTCTTCATTAGTTTTTTTCTTCATGTTGGTTTTTTTCTTTATTTTTTTAATTATCACACTTTTATGACACGACCTTGCAACTAAACCCACATCCAAAGCTATTGGGTCTGGTATTGCAGGCAGACCCACTCAAATCTCGGTTATGCAAGTTTAATGTTATTAATAATATTATAAATATTGCTCTTGGATCAGGTGTTGCAGTCAAATCCAAGACTTTGGGGTATAGTTATGCAGAAAGATCTAACACTTTTAGATCTTAGTTTTTTTTATATAAAAAAATTAATCCGTGGTATCGCACGGGTCAATGTAACTAGTTTGATCAAGAATGGATCATTCATATATATATATATATATATATATATATATAGAAATAGCAATGCATCTTGAAGAGATTGAAGGGACTCTCCGTTTATACAAAGGGAATGTTTTTTAATGGTTTTATATGATGGCTAAAAACAAAAATAAAATTTTTTTAAGAAATATTATCTAATATATTTTTAATAAAAAAATACTTTAAAAAAACACAGTATCATCTCACACAACTTCGTGGGAATGTTCCCTTAGGTTAGGTTTGAAGGGTCTTTTAGGGTTGGTATGGAAGCACTTCCAAGGCATCGATGAAGAAAATTCAGTCAATCATTCATTTGAAACCAACACATCCACGTCCCCATAGTTACTTTTTATCATCATTTCTGGCTCACCAATTTGTCTTTTTGACATAGATCTACACAATTATCCTATGTTAGTAAATAGTAGTATTTTAGCTAAGAAGAACACCATCAATACTATAGACTTTGAGTAGATGGGGGCATTGATTTGAAACAAAAAAATCTAAAAAGGTGTTTGATTCCTCCATTAATCCATTGAGAATGATGGATCCCAATTCTCATACCATCAAAATCCTGTGCCCCTTGAAATGGGTTTTGACCTATGCATGCAGTCAGTCATTGAGCAAGCAATAACAAGACCCCACTATGAGCCCTTTGTCCTCTCCTCCTATCTTGCCAGCTGAAAAATTGAATTTTTTTCTTACAAATCTAACATCAATCGTTAAATAAATAGGTAGAAGTTTTTGTCAAATTTGACCATAAATGATGCCAAGTATATTTGTTCCACGCCGTAGCAGTGTTATTAAACCTGCTAGTCCGGCGGGTTTCGTCGGATAGTTTAGCTCAGTGGCTTACTATCCCCTTTTTTTCAAATTAAATCAGTTTGATTAATAAGCTAATTTATAATTCAAGTTAAAACTTGATTTTACTTTAATTTTAAAATATTCTTAAAATGATATTGTTTTAGATTAACTCATGTTTAGTCAATTTAACTTATTTAATCTGTTATCCAAACAAACATTGAAGGAAACTAGATTTAATAACTTTGCATGAGAGTTCAAGAATAGTGTTAAAAATAAAACAAAAAAAACTTTGAAAATACACATAAAGTTAATAGATTAGTGAAATCCATTGTTAAATTTTACTTTAAAATTACAATTTAGTGACTCAGATTTATTGAAATGATGATATGTTTATGATTCCATTGAAAATAATTTGATTTTAAAATATAAATATTGTTAAAAAATGATCTTATTGTAAAAAAAAATGTGTAAAATCTAAAAGAAATCCAAAAAAAAAAAAACAAAGAAAAATAGTATTGCATTAAATAAAAATGGAAAATCAACTCTTTGTTAAGACAAGAGTCACAAAGCCCCTGTAAATTAAAGAAGTTGTCGAACTCAATGGGACCAGCTGTTAATGTTAAGAGAACAAACTCTCACTGTGGCTGAGAGAGAGAGAGAGAGAGAGAGAGAAGAATTGATTTTTAGAGAGAGAGAGAGAGAGAGAGTGGTGCTCTCATGTTTTGTTAGCTACAACAAAGTTTGTAACCTGTTTCTTTGTTTGCATTTGTTAGAAGGTGAAAAAGGGACAACAATATCAGCAACAAAACACAAAGCTCTTTATTATCTCTCTTTGGTGTCAGATTTAACTCTTGAATCTCTCAATTTTGGCTATCTTGATCTGTTTGGTCTCATAAAGGAGCTATCTTTTCTTTAAAGCTCTAATCTTTCTATGAATCTCTGATGCAAAAGATGGAGCATCATCGGTCATCAAATGGTCCAAGAGGGTTTAGAGTTCAAGCTCCACTAGTAAGCTGACTTGATCTTTTTAATGCCTTTTTTGTCGTTTATTTTTCTTGTTTTTTGAAGAATTTATGAGATAAATGTGAAGGCTTCGAGGGAATTATTTGGATTTTAATATTTGGTAATTGATTGGTTTAGTCTGTGTTTGCATTTTGGTTGCTGGGTTTTTGTTTTTTTTTTTGGTGTTTAGAAGATACCCATATAGAATGGCTTGTTAATTCTGTGACTTGAAGCAAATTTTGGGGGGTTATTGATAGGTATGTGAGGCTTAGAATTTGGTTGCTTGCATTTTTTTTTGGTTTTTGTTTTATTGCCTTTGATGATGCCTAAATGAAAATGGCTCGCTAATTATGCTACCTAGAGAAAATTTCTTGGAAATTTAGGGCTTGCATGTTTGAGAATGTGTTTGTTTTTTTTTTTTTTAATCAATTTGCTTTGATGGTCATTCCTTGTTCGTTCAAGTTGTTGTAGATGCCATGATCAAATTCTATCACTAATAACAATTGTTTTGGGGATTAATGTTCAATTTTATGAGCATTAGTTAGGGATGCTTCCCCCTTCTGACTTTTGTCACTTGGGTTCCCTCCTCTATCTTGGGTGTCTATGTTATCCCTGTTTAAGGTTGCTGTGCAAAATAATCACTACTGTATTTAACTGTTTAATGTTTCTTTTAAGTTTTGAATGATGATTTTGGAAGTTTTGTCAGATAGAAAGTGCAATTTGTTTGCATTTAAAGTGTATATAAGCTTATGAATGTAAACTTTTTTGAGAGAATACAGCTATAATGTAGGATTTGTTATAATGGTGCATTGTCTGAGCTCTTTTCAATGTTTGAATAATTTGGGGACTATCCATAGGTCCAGGCTTCCCTACTTGCTGGATTGTTTGCGTTCTTGAAGATGTCAACAAGACATTGCCTTGAACTCAGGCCATACTTCAAGGACAATAATGTTTATCTGGAACCAGCATGTCTTTGATTGTTGATGACCAAAATTAGACACTTTATCTTTGATGCAAGTTTTATCTCTATCTTAATCATTTTGTTTATATTTAGAATGGGAAAGAATGAACAAGAGCCACATCATTTCCTGGCCTGAATAATGTCACTTAAAAAGCTCCATGCAAGATCTGGCCACTCAAAAATGTCAACGCTTGAACTACTCTCATGGAAAGTTGATGAACTTTCAGAAAATGGTGCACTAAAAAGTAATTTGCAGTTATGTGCTGAATCTCTGATTCTGCCCATTTGAGAAATGTTCCAAACTCTCTTTCTCCATGGAATCTGGAAAGGAAGCTAATAAAGCAACTTTTCAACATGGTACTATCTACTGTCACAGTGTTGATCTATCAGTTTGTGTAGATTACAATGGGCTATGTGAAATCTAGCTAAAGCCACGTAAGACCAAAAGCCTTCATGAACATATCTGACTAGAATAGAGAAAAAATTAAATGTGTGGAAATACATGAAATGATCGGATAAGATATTAGTACATTCAAATGAAGGTGGAGGTGGCATCCATTGAAGATACTTTGGGAAGGGATCATTTGAAATGGTTTTGCCATATTAGATGCAAAATTATGGATGCACCAGTGCTAATCATTGTTTGGATTTAAGTAGTAGGAGTAAAATAGATAGGTAAACTGGAAATGACATGTATTGAAATTGCAAATCATCCATGGATTCAAGTATCATGGCAATCCACAGAACAATTGACTGTATAAAGAACAAATGGAAGAGAAGGATTGGAATTACACATAAGCTCATCTACTTTGTGATTAAAATTTACTGGAGGTGGATTGAATTATATTTTTCAAAGACAATTGTCTGTGGTGATATATAACCTTGTATATTGGATTGGGAAGGAAAACTGAAGATAAAGAAAAAGTTGTTACTCCACATGTTAGACCATGTTTTGTTTCCTTATGGGCGCTAATGTTATAACTCTGGCACTAAGACTTTTCTTATTGCTGATGTGATTAAATGATGCCTGTAATGTGATCCTTAGTACAAATTGTTGGTGTTAAGTAAATTACACACTTTTCCATTTTGTTGAATGATGACATCCACTATCTGCGATCAATATCTAAATGTTGTGTGTGAGAAAGTATAATCATGTAAGCAGGAATGATGGTGTATATTTCTGCAGAATGTGCTCATATATGAAACTTTTTTTGCATTCTAACATGGATTGTTTTGCAGGTTGATTCAGCATCATGTTATTGCAAAGTAGATTCTGGTTTAAAAACAGTTGCTGAGGCAAGGAAGTTTGTTCCAGGATCAAAACTTTGTATCCAGCCTGATATCAATCCTAATGCACACAAGAGCAAAACCTCACGCAGAGAGAGGACCCGAGTCCAACCACCACTTCTTCCTGGTCTACCTGATGATCTGGCCATTGCATGTCTGATTCGAGTTCCTCGAGCTGAACATCGAAAGCTCCGTCTAGTTTGTAAGAGATGGTACCGCCTCCTTGCTGGGAACTACTTTTATTCTCTTAGGAAAAGTCTTGGAATGGCAGAGGAGTGGGTTTATGTCATCAAGAGAGATCGTGATGGAAAGATCTCGTGGAATGCTTTTGATCCTGTCTATCAGATCTGGCAACCACTTCCACCAGTTCCTCGTGAATATTCTGGGGCCCTTGGTTTTGGTTGTGCTGTTCTAAGTGGTTGCCACCTATACTTATTTGGAGGAAAGGATCCACTAAGGGGGTCTATGAGACTAGTCATTTTCTATAGTGTCCGGACAAATAAATGGCATAGGGCACCAGATATGCTTCGTAAGCGTCATTTCTTTGGTTCTTGCGTCATAAATAACTGCCTGTATGTGGCTGGTGGAGAGTGTGAAGGAATCCAAAGGACTCTCCGCTCAGCCGAGGTTTATGACCCTAACAAGAACCGGTGGAGCTTTATTTCAGATATGAGCACGGCTATGGTGCCTTTCATAGGTGTGGTTTATGATGGGAAGTGGTTTCTAAAAGGTCTTGGGTCCCACCGTGAGGTGATGAGTGAAGCCTATGATCCAGAAACTAGTACCTGGACCCCAATCAGTGATGGAATGGTTGCTGGTTGGCGCAATCCTAGCATCAGTTTAGATGGACATCTCTATGCCCTGGATTGCCGGGATGGCTGCAAGCTTAGGGTTTATGATGAAGCCTCTGATACATGGAACAAATTTATAGATAGCAAGCTCCATCAAGGGAGTTCTCATGCTCTGGAGGCAGCTGCTCTTGTTCCTCTCAATGGGAAGCTTTGCATTGTGCGGAACAACATGAGTGTTAGCCTGGTTGATGTTTCCAGTCCTGACAAACGTGTAGAGAGTAACCCTCACCTTTGGGAGAATATAGCCGGGAGAGGTCATCTCAGGACTCTTGTTACAAATATATTGTCAAGTATAGCTGGCCGAGGTTTGAAAAGTCACATTGTGCACTGTCAGGTGCTTCAAGCATGAGAGCCAGATGCATTTTTGCTATTGCTCGTCGTAGACTATCGGCATTTCCTTCAATTTATCATGATAGATAATCACAATCGCAGTTCATTGATCATTAGGACCTGCTCTTCCTACACCAGAAAGCTGCCTATTCTCTGTTCATGTTCTGCTATTTATACTTCTACCAAAGTTGAATCAACAGTAATCTGTCTTGGGTTTGGTTATGATGTTCTCACAACTTATTGTGAGATTTGGAAGTGAAAGTTGACGAGCTTAAAATATCCAACGACATATTCACATCTAAGATTGATACAGGAAGCAGTGGTGCTTTTTGTGATGCACAAAGCCAACAACTTCTTAGTAAGATCATTCACTGTTGACTTCAGTGATATATGAGTCCATTTCCTTGCATTTATGAAGAGAAAGCAGATACTTGTAAATCTAAGTAATTCTCTATGGCCAAGTCCCTTTTGTGGTGGGATCTTTCATTGGAGCATGTAATCTTTAGTATGCTTTGATAGTGTACATGGGGTTATTTGGAACGAGTCAATGTATACTTAGATTACATCTCAATTGCCATGGATCAACTATGCTACCCATTTGTTCTGCTACTTTAAAGATGGATCTGATGCGCATCATCAACATCTGCTTTGTATATTGTTAGCCTTCTAGAACTTTATTGATCATGAAACTGGTCAGTTAATACTTTCAGTTTCACCATTAACGTCAATCAGGTGCTGGTTTAGATCAATCCAGACCCTGGAAATTTGGGAAGGGAACCTTTCATTATAGTAGTGTGAAGTCTATTACATGAAGAACTGGAGATGATTTCATCTTCATAGCTTATTATCTCTTACCAATGCTGAAACATTGCTTTCTGCTAGAACATTTCCAATATGCTAATGGCAAATATGGTTTAAGCTTCTTGTGTCATCATCTCCTTACAAGCTTCATTGAATCGCCAAGCTGAATTTTCAGATGATTATGGAAGTTCTTGATGAAAGTGTCTGCCAGGTCATCGATATCTCTTCCCTCGTCCTCAGTCATTCTCTGCCTCCCTGCACTCCCTTTCCTCTTTGCATCACCCCCCATGTTCACTTCATTGCTTCCGTGAATAGGAATCTCTCTATCAAACTCCATTATAGCTTTCCTCTTTGCATCACCCCCCTTGTTCACTTCATTGCTGCCGTGAATAGGAATCTCTCTATCAAACTCCATTATAGCTCAAGCCTATAGGGAGATAGAGAGAGAGGATAAAAGAAAGGCTGAAGAGATGTTCTGTGGTAAAAGAGCTTGTGTCTTGTGACGATAACGAAGAAGCACAACCTTTTTGTAGGTAATCTAACTTAGAAACACGAGTTTTGCTTGTATAAAAGCAAAAGATGAGGGTTGAGAAGTCTCGGTGTACTGTATTCTTATTAGAAAGAAAGCCTAAAATATTCGGAAGAAAAGCTAACAGTATCACACCATATTTCGTAGTCCACTAGCTGGAAAAAGGAACTGTTCTCTGTGTAATCACGTTCTGTTTTGTAAAGATTAGAAGTGTGGTTTGGTTGAAAGTATTTTTTACTTAATAATATATTAAAATAATATTTTTTTATTTTTAAAAAATTATTACTAAAAAAATATTAATTTAAAATAAATTTAATTTTTTTTAAAACATGAAAACAAATAAAACGTAGCAGTTAGTAGACATAACAGTTAGTAGTAGAAGAACAACCGGATTCTTACGTTTTGATAACGACAGATAAAGAACATACTTAGAGCATCTCCAATGCAAAAAGCTAAATTGAGGAGCTTAATTGATAAAATGACTTTTAGAATAGTATAAATATAGCTTTTTTGATTATGTGCATTCCAATGGTAAAAAGCTATTTAAAAAAGCCATTTATATTTTAATATATTTCATATTAAATTTATTTTTATATAATTATATAACTAATTTAGATATTTTATATATAATATAATTATGATGTTATTAATTATATAATTAATATGAGTAATTTATAAAAATAATATAAAATTTGATGAAATAATATGAAAGTTAAAAGATATAATTTAAAATTATACTTAAAATTTATTTATATGAATATTTTTAATTTTAGTTTTATATGTTACTGTTAAAAATTTAATTTTTTAAAAGTAAATTCAAATTCAAACTTTAAAAAAAACCATCAATATTTTAAATTTGGATTTTCATTTTTTTTTTAAATTCATGCTTTGAAAAAATGACCGCCACCATTTTAAATTTTAAAATTTAAAATTTTGAAAAAATGACCGCCAACATTCTAAGATTTCAAAATTTGAAAAACTAATCCATTTATAAATATTCTCATATACCTTAACATTTTTTCTCATCATTCCATTGTTCTCTCCAATCAAAAATATATTTCATTAAAATTCATCATGAATCATTCTAATTTTAATTTTTATGATGCTTTTGATTTTGATGATGATACTCCTATATTCGCTTTTCAAGTTGCTGCTGCTGTGGTTGCTGAAGAAGAATCGAATAATCAAGGGCGGAGAACAGGGTATCGTGGCTCTATTATTGGCCACAATATTGTCAATCGTAATAAAAAAGAAGGTGAGTTAAGGTTATATAATGATTATTTTGCTGAAAATCCTAAATTCACTGAAACTCAATTTCGAATAAGATTTAGGATGAGATATTAAATCATCACAAATATCAAATTAACAACAAAAAAATCTACAAAATCAAGAGATATTAAAGAGTAAATATAAAAAGCTTTTAAATAAACATTCCTTTTAATTTCAGCTAATTAACACAACTGATGTTATTAATTAACCAGAGAATAATTGATTCTTGTTTTTCTAAATTTGAGAGAAGAGTGAGTTTTTTTAAATTTGAGAGAAGAATGAGGTACAATACAAGATTAAAAAAAACAACTTTCTTTCCTTGCTTTAAAAAAAAAATAAACACTGTTGATCAACGATTATAAAAATAGCCGTTGGCAACGTTAACTTAATTTTGCCTATTCTACAAGAACTTGTAGAAATATCTCTTCTTAAATTAAAAAGCTATTTTGGTTTCTTTATTGCCTGCTCCGTTGGAATGACTTAATAAAGAAATTAAAGGTAAAAATACACGTTTTTGCATTTGGCTCGGAGATGCTCTTAGGACCAAAATCACTAAAAATACTGTTGACCAACGACTATAAAAATAGTCGTTGGCAACGTTAACTTAATTTTGCCTATTCTACAATAACCTGTAGAAATCTCTCTTAAATTAAAAAGTCATTTTGGTTTTTTTATTGAATGATTTAATAAAAAAAATAAAGGTAAAAGTACACGTTTTTGCATTTGGCTCTCCGTTCCTATCTCCACCGGAGATGCTCTTAGGACCAAAATCACTAGTTAAACTTGTTCCATGATAATATAACTCATATGACTTGATTTTTCATTTGGGGGTTTGAAAAAAGAACCTGTTGGCCCTCCTCCAAAGGTATTTGCCCATCTTAGTTTCGTGATCTCATGGTGGGTTTTGTCCTCAAAACGCGTTGCTCGAATAAAAATAAAATAAAATAATGAAATCTACAAGCTTTCTACGCCGGGGCGGAGGAAAGATGACGTGGGATAGTGGATATCATCAGTTTCTACAAAGCATTTTGGTTCCCATGTGTAGATGAGGTCAGATTAAAGACGTGATAAGAATCACAGTCACAAGATGCTTATTTGAGGGAATCTGCTAAACCCAACGACATGATCATGAGAAAGAACTGTTCTTTTTTGCATGAAAACTCATATTTTTACTTTAGGGACAAAAGGAAATTAATGTCAGTCCATGTTCCTAGGATTCTCTTTCATGTTCATATTAGTTGAGAAAATCTTCCAAGTTGATATTGCCAAGAAAAATCCTGAGCTTGAAAATGAAACTGGAAAGTTAGAACACATCAAAACACCATAAAGAAGAAGCAAAAAGCCTAAAGAAAGAAACAAAACATAACCAGGAAAAGCCAAAACAAACCTGCAGAGTATGAAGAAAAGTTGTTTCCATCACTAACTAGACAAAAACTGGAGGGCAGAAAGCATCATGCAGCAGCCAACATGGAATAAAGCATCTGATTAAGTAATTAAGCAATTTCCACAGCTAATTGTGAGTTTGGGTCATGTACAGCATCTTTAGCTGTAACCCATGCTTGATCATTTCTGCCTGCGTAGAGACAAACGGCTCCCACATCTCTTAAAATGTTCTTGTCTTGCCATTTTTCAACATTTTAAGACTTTTTAGATTGATTTGCCCACGATTTTAAAAATTAGAAGCATAATGGCAGCAAGAATCAAATCAGTGCAGTATCTTCCGAGCAAAAATATAGAGAGCAACATTGAGCTATAAGAGGATACAATATTTTAGTTGGTTTTAGATGCCCTCCTTCCATTCCTAGTCTTATATTCCTAAAGCATGATTATATCAGTATTTATTACGCTGTAGAATTTATAAAAATGTTAGCGTCGTGATATTTGAACTCATAATAGTTAAATCCGGCCATGCTAACAGGTTGATTTGAGTGGCCAAATTTGGTTTTAATTGTTTGAATATATGATAAAATTCAGTTAACTCAGCTAGATTTTTAATAAATCTAGTTGACCCGACCAAACTTGTTCGAGTGAACACTGAGAAATTTTTTATAAGAAATAAAGAAACATTATTATTTTAGTAAAAAACCTGTTGACCTAAAACCCATTTCTTTTCTTGGGTTAGTTTTCAGGTTTTATGTAGCAATTCTAATCAGATTAGGATTTTTCAATTGACACCACAACAAGATATAGTCCATTTAAATTTTAAGTTACAAGGTTAGGATATTTTAAATTTAAATTTGAATATGTTTAAATTTCTCTTTTATTATATTTAAGTAGAATTCTAGGCCATGAAAAAACTTAGTTGAAACTTTTATTAAATCATTGGAGACTCGGGTTACCTGAATTTGCTAGAAATTTTTTCATCTTTTTCAATCATGTATTGTGAGTCAATTTTTTTTTATTCAATAAAATTGCTATTATTATCTATCTGAATTACGAGGTTTGTGACATTTTACTATATATGGTTTGGTTTGATTCAGCTTCGATCATTGGCACGAATACTCGGCAAAGAAGCATCAAAGAAACTGTAAAATATTTTCTTTATAAAACTTTATTGATCAACATGATCATTACAATTACATTTCGATCGTCTAGCAATAAAACTTTTCCAAGCTATCCTGACATGCCACACAACTGATCAAATTTTTTAAACTCCCCGGGAGATCATCCCCTGCAAGCGTTTGAGCGAGTCTTGGCGTTGAATCTTTAGTTGATGGCGGAAGTTCTTAATGAAAGCATCAGCTTTTTCATTTATATCTTCCCTACCGTCCTCCATAACCAACCTGCAGTTTCGCATCCTTGTTATCCTCCTTTCATCACTTGTCGTGCCATTAATGTTAAGATCATCATGCTTCGCAACTTCTTTATTATGTTCCATTCAGGCTGCTTGGCTTGTCAAGAAGGGTTCTTCTAGCTAGAGAGAAGAGAGGTATAAAGAGAGAGGTCGATGTGCTCGGGAAATGAAAATCCTCGTGTGATGGTTAGGGAAAGAGGGCATAATCCTGAATTTATAGGCATAGTAATCTACACTTTGAAGCATGTTTTTGACATGGGTCAAAGCAGAGGTAAAACTCAAACAAGGTTTGATAAGGGTGTTCAGATTTGCTTGATAACAAAACGACAAGTGAAAAGAAACAATTAAAGGGTCGCTTCGATTTAATTATTAGCAAAGTTGCGCGCTTGAGAGGGAACCTTTTTTTTATTTAATTCCTTTTAGCCTATGCTTTCTATGCTCATGTTTCGTGCAGTATT
>Ga0325410_1005963_pt1 | contig 13414 bp, 12 predicted proteins | sample PopdelMetagenome_16_FD_206182 | JGI IMG/M metagenome (GOLD analysis project Ga0325410, IMG submission 206182) | Populus deltoides microbial communities from Bellville, Georgia, United States - Xylem-PdIQD-R3 | ecosystem: Host-associated > Plants > Phyllosphere > Stem > Wood/Secondary xylem... | reverse complement strand
TCGGTGGCTAGCCTGTAGCCATCTGTTGTTTTATGTTTCTGTTATCATTGTAAATCTGGGGTATGCCCCTTATAATGTTTGTATCTTCTTCTTTTAATACATACGTCAACTTACCAAAAAAAAAAGTGTTCTTAAAAATCAATGGGAGTTCTAAAGATCAAACATAATTTTTTTTTTGAAAAATAACAAAGAAAACCAAAATTCTCTTAATACCCCCACACTTAAAGCACAACATTGTCCTCAATGTTGAAATAAAAGAAAAGGAATATAAGAGAATAACAAAGATAAAGTAAAATATGAAAAATAAAAGATAAGGGAAAAAGAAAGCAAATCTGAAATTTTTTTATGCTGGGTTGCCTCCCAGTAAGCGCTTTTATTTTTATGTCATTGGCTTGACATGTTGCATGTTCATTCTTCATAGATTGGTTTAGCTAACTCCACAGAAGCGGTGAGTTCTGTCATCCAACTGTCATAGAAAGGTTTCAAGGGATGCTCATTGACCTTGAATACTTTGTTGGTTTCTAAACTTGTAATTTCAACTGCACCATAAGGAAAAACATTAGAAACAACAAATGATCCAATCCAACGAAAGCGTAACTTTCCAGGAAAAAGTTTCAAACGCAAATGATAAAGAAGGATTTTGTCTCCAACATGAAACTCTTTTCTTGTAATTATTCGGTCATGGAGACTCGTAGTCTTTTCTTTGTAAATCATTGCATTCTCGTAAGCATCATTTCAAATCTCTTCCAATGTGGTTCCAGTCTTTTTGGGTACCAAAAGAATAGACGCCACCCATTCACTGTCCGTGATGGAGAGAATGACTTTTGCATCATGGGGGACAGTTTACAAAGCTTGCAAAGCCAATGTTGATTTATGCACGTTTTGGGGAACACATATATGCCTCTCCACCTCTTCTATCTTGGTAAAATCATAGTCATAGCTCAAAGCTACGCTTAATCCACAAACTTGCTGCACACACTTATCAACTTGGTCATAGCATGTGATAGAATAAACATTGCTATAAGGATATGTCATTGCATCATGAAAATTAAATTCTATTTTTTCATCTCCTACCTCTATAGACAAAGTATCCTTACCACAATCAATCTTTGCATTGACAGTTTTCAAAAATGGTCTCCCAAACAATATAGGAGTGTTGTTTGAAAAAAATAAGTTTTGATTAATTTGATTTATATTAAAAGAAGCTTATATAGAAGCTTTCAGACATTATATAAAGATTAGAATAAAAAGATTCAAATCTACTAATTTTGACCTTTCACTACTGTCTTGGCCATAACTAGAGCTACATAATAATTTTTTTACAGTGACATATGGTAGACCTAATTCATCAACACGAGTGAGAACTTATCATTTGAAATTGGATTTCAATTCTGCCAATATATTATGAAATTTAAATTTAGACTTGTTTTAATTAGTTAGGCAACTACTTGTTTATCTTTTTAGTTTATTATAGGGCCTGCAATCTTTAAGAGTTATTTGGGTTAAGTTTTATTTTATTATTTTAGTTATTTTAGATTTTTAGTGTGTTAAGGTCTATTTATCAAGTTTAGGTCCATTAAATCAAATTAAGGTTAGTTTTCTAATATATAAACCAATTGTTAATATTATTTTAGGATTGATGAATTTTAATATAAGATTGTCGCATATTGTACGCCTTTTTTCTCTTTGTGTAGTTGAGTAATTTTCATACTAAGTTCTTGATTGAACTCGCAAACTCTTTGAAAGATTGATCAAAATTATTGTGATTTATACTTTTCATTCGTGTTTTATTATAGGTATAGGGTGGGGGTGATTAATTGTATATGACTTTGGTTATTCAAGGCAAAGTTCTTATTGGGTTAAATTGCAAACTTTTTTTCAAATCTCAAATTAGCAATCTAAAGGGCAATTCCATATTAGTTTGGTATCAAAGCTTGGCTAATTTCAAGTTATATCTCTTTAACTTTCATTGTTATGAGTAATTATAGGTTTTTTTTAGATCTTGCTATATCTAGGGTTTTTTTTTCTTGGTTTCTTTCTTTCGGTTTTGGCTATTATAAAAAAAAATGAATCTTGATTAACTTTTATGTAATCATATAAAAACATGGTAATCATGTAATCATTATAAAAATCTGAAATGCATACTACGCAAATATATAAACTTGCAAAAAAAATATAGGAAAAACAATCTTAGCATCCAAACTAAATAAGTATTGAAATGATATTTAAACAAAATTAGTTTAAAGTATTTACTTGTTGAAGTCATTAGAAGATATCCAATCTGAAATTTTGTTGTTGTTAGGGATTATTTATTTTTATTTAAGGTTTTATTGCTCATTACTTGGTGAAAAATGACTTTTTTTAATAAATCTCTCAGGATTCGAACAACTCCTCCTTGATTAGGTCTACTCCTAAAAAAATCCAACAAACTCAAAGGAATAATACTCAATATTTTTCTACAAAGACTGAACAAAAACTCTAGAGTAGAAAGAAGGAATAGAAGAACAAGTCTTTTAAAAAACCAACAATAAAAAGAGAAAATAACTCAAGAAAATTCTTAGATCCTTTTCCACCAATCCATGACACTTATTTATAGGATATGGAAACCAAAATATTAATACTCATAATTCATGAATATCTATTAATATTCATGAATGTTCTTAATCCATGAATTATTCATAATTCATGAATGTCCATAGATCATTAATTACTTATAATAACATTTATTTTCATCACATAATTAATGTAATGGTTCATGTACTAAGATAATTTAAGGACTAAAAAAATTACTGATCAAACATGAACTTAATATGTGATGAGAATGAATTTTATTATACAGGGACTTAATAGAAAATATTATTCATTATCCAAACCTAGTCCCCAACTCATGAGCCCATAAACCCATTGTCTAATCCGCAAAGTTATTTTGGGTTTGAAACTTGTGTTATCGAAAGGTTATTTGAGAATAATTTCTCATTCATTTTTAATTTGTTTTTAAAAAACATGTTAATATTTCATATTAAAGTATTTATGTTGGATCACAAAATCCAATATGGTTTTAACCGCAAATGTAAGTAGATCTCATATATAATTTTTTCTTAAAAAGCCTATTACATGTTTTATAAACTAATCCCAACAATCTCACATATGAATAAAAATTGCTTGATCAATATATAGACTCAAAGAATTAGAAGTGAGAAGCTAATTTGGTAGCTCACTATATCAAGAGAGATAACCTTTGGCTTTGAACTTTTCTTAGTAAAATACTATCAAATTTACTCGTTAAATAGTGAATGTAATGTCTTGAAATATTATGTTTTTTATGCAAATCAAGACAATAGTATTTGTATAATTTTCCACCTGGAGTTTCCTTAGGTTCTCAAAGTTAAGTTCATTTTGGCCCTGAACAACTCCTATTTTCATGAGTGCTTTAATAATTTAGTCTTTTTTAAAATTCTTAAAGAAACAACCATATTTCTCACTTATATAGGTAATATTTCATTAAGAGTATTTTATTATACTCCACTTGATATACCAAGATATGAAAAATTATTAAGAGCACAACTCACCTTTTATCATGTTGCAGCTAGCACCACTTTCATCATAGGAATAGATAAGAAATGATAATTTTTAAGTGCTACTGAGAATGTTATATAACTTAGTTTTTCATTTGAACCTAGATGTTGGGATCTCTAGTCAATTAGGTATTGTTACCATCATTACACTCTTTTATCTTTAAAGGTTTTAAGCTCATCCCCTCGATAAATTATATACAAGTTCTCTTGATAAACTTTTGGTTAACAGATCCATAGTATTTTCCTTTGACTTTACATAGTTAATTGAAACAATTTCATTTGAGAATAAGTGTTTAACGGTATTGTATCTACAACATATATGTCTAGACTTCTCATTATTCATACTGTTTTATGCCTTAAAATTGTATATTGACCATCATAATATACACAAATTACTAGCATTGGTTTTGGCCAATATGGAATATTCTCTAAGGAATTTCAAAGTCATTTGACTCTGCCTAGATTTATCAAGGGCAATAAGTTTTGATTCCATCATGGATCTTGCGATACATGTCTACCTGGAGGATTTATATGATATAATTGTTCCACTAAATATGAAGACATATCCACTAGTAGATTTTAAATATGTAGTATTGGATATCCAATTAGCATCATTGTACGCTTCTAGTACTCTATATAACCAATATAGTTAACTCATAGTTCAAGATGTACCTCAAATATTTGATTACCATTTGTATTGCTATCCAATGATCCATACTCGGATTACTAGTAAATCTTCTCAGTTTGCTAACTGAGTAAGCAATATTAGATCTTGTGCAGTTCATAACATACATTAGGTTTCTAATTAGTCAAGAATATTTCATTGATTTATTCTCTTACATCTATTCTTGGATAGATGTACATTTATATTAATTAGTGTTTGACAATGTTGTTGTCACTTTTAGAAAATTTATCGAGAATTTTCTCAACATAATAAAATTGGGACAATGCTATTTCATCAGATCTCTTAGAAATTTTTATTCTTAGTATGACATCTACAATACTTAAGTTTTTCATGTCAAACTTGTTAGGTAGCATTTTCTTAGTAGACTTGATCATGTAATCATTGTTGCCTAGAATTAGCATGTCATTAATATAGAGATATACAATGACATAAACTTTATTTATGTTTTTCATATAAACACATTTATCAACTTCGTTGATTTTAATCTCTTGTAACATAACTTTGTTAAATTTATCATGTCATTGCTTAAGAGCTTGTTTCAAACCTTATAATGATTTAAAAAGTTTACAAACTTTCTTTTCATGTCTATTGAAATCAAATCCATTAGGTTATTCCATATAGACCTCTTTGTCTAGATCATCATTTAATAAAGTTTATTTTACATCCATTTAATGTATTTCAAGCATGTTACTAGGTGTGATGACTATTAACATTTGTAAAGAAGTTATTTCTTATACATGTGAATATGTATCAAAATAATCCACACCTTCTTATTATTTAAGTCTTTTCATAAAAAGTTTAGCTTTATATTTATCAATAGTACCATGAACTTTCATTTTTCTTTTGAAGATCTATTTATGAACTAATTGTTTACTTTCAAGAAAAAGATCCACTAGTTTTTATATATGATTATTCATAATGGATTCTATTTCACCATTGACTGCCTTTTTCCAATAAGAAGCTTTAGAATATGACATTGCCTCAGAATATGTTTGAGGTTGTTTATCTAATAATTAAGTTAGGAAATTAGGACTAAATGTTTGGGTTATTTTTTCCTTTTACTTCTTCTATGCTCAACTTCATCATCTTTTATTGATGATTATTATTTAAGGTAGTCTCAATCATTTTCTAAGTTAATGTTTTTCTTGTAGTTCCTTAAATGGAAACACATCTTCAAACAATGTAGAATTCACTTATTCCATAATGGTATTATGATGAATATCCTTAATATTTGACTTGTGTATAAAAAGTTAATATGTATTACTATTGTAAATATATCCGATAAATACACAATCTATAATTTTAGGTTCTGTCTAGATCTTTTTTAGGATTAAGGATTGCTACTTTCATAAGATATCCCCACACTTTGAGGTATTTATAGGAAGGTCTTCCATATCTCCACAATTCTTATGGTTTCCTCTTTAGATTCTTATGGGATCCTTTGTTGATATATAATTGGCAGTCATAATGCCTCTCATAAAAAGTTTTGAGGTGCTCCAGAACTTATCAACTCATTCATCATTTCTTTTAAATTACAGTTCTTATGTTTTGCAATGTCATTTTATTGAGGTGAATAAGGAGCTATAGTTTAGTGGATAATATCATTTTAGGAAAAACAATCATTAAAAGGTGCTTTGTATTTTTCACTTTTTATTATCTTTATTTTCTTGTTAAGTTGATTTCAATCTCATTATAGTAATGCTTAAATATTTTAAAAGCCTCATCTTTGTTTCTAGACAAATAAGTATAACAATATATTGTGCAATTATCTATAAAAATAATATAATACTTTTTTTCACATCTAGTTTGCATAAACTTTATATCACTGATATTTGAGTGAATTAAATCTATAAGTTCATTGTTTTTTTCAATTGAATAAAAAGAAGTCTTATGAATTTTAATTCTACACAAATCTTACATTATGATTTTTATAAAAAAATCACACTTGGTAATAAATCAAGATTTATTAAAATTTTTATAGAATTATAATTCATATGACATAATTTGTCACGCCACATGTCACATGACTCAAGTAGATAAGAAGAAGAAGTAATATTATTTTCCTTTTTTTTTTTCATGTTAACAATGGTCATTATATGCATTTTGAAAAGGCCAACTAAGATAGCCTTCTCCAATGAACTTTCTAGTATTAAAGAGTATAAATTTATCACTTTTAAAAACCAACTTAAAACTATTTTTGCTCAAAAATAAACAAGACATTAAGTTTATTGTAATGTCAGCCACATGAAGCACATTGTTGAGGGTTAGAAGTTTTTTTAATGTTATCTTTACAATGACCTTCCCAATACTTAGTGCCTTGGAGGTTGATGAATTCCTCCATGTGCAAGTTTTCACCATCCACTTTTTTACAAGTGGAAAGCATCATTTTCTCGATGCAAATATGTTTTGTTGCCCACACTACTTGGAATTTTTTATTAGGTTGATTTTGGAAATAACAGTAGATATATTTATTTTTTATACTCTATCATTGATATTGGTTTCAGTAGTCATTCCCTTTCTTGAGTTACTTTGTTGAGCCTTATATTTTCAACCCTTAGTGAGGTACCTTATATTGTTGTAGATAAAACATTTATAATCAATACTTTTCCTTTTTCTTAACAAGTATTGTCTTAGAGGCTGCTATATTAGAAGAGTTAGCTCTTTTTCTAGACAACTTATTATTATAACCTTTAGCCTCAAATGAGGTCTTTAACTCATATTACCTTGCTTTTATGCTGAAAATAGTTCTTGGACATTTTCTAAGATGATGGTAATATTTCAATAATTATAGCTACTTGGAATGATTCACTTATAAATATATTTTTTTTTCATAAATACTATGCATGGAATGTTGAAACTCTGGATCTGAACTCATAATGAAAATTGAGTCAATCATCTTGAAATCTAAAAATCTGTCAATTACAAACTTTTCCATATCGAAAACTTTAACGTTGAACTTTATGACCAAAGCTTTTCAAAGTGCCTTTGTACTCTTAATTAAAATATACTTATTATATTGTGCATTGTTCCATTTATTTAAGATGTTGTTCTTGCATATAAAATTACTTTGATCGTATATATCTATAGCTACTACAATAATGGAATTGAATTTATTATTAGACAACTTTGCCATATTTTTTCTTACAAGAACTTAGCTAAGTTCAATATGGTTACATAAAATAATATTTCATGTTATCACCTTTTAAAGTTAAATCCATTAAACTTTATATGTTTCTTATCATTCACCATAAAAGGTGGTGGTGGAATCCTCCTTACCAAAGTAGTAATTGTCGAAACAACATTAGTTAAACAACCAATTCTCGACATAGCATCATAATAAATATAATTGAAACATTTATCATATATAAACTAAACAAAAAGCATCATAGAAAATTTACATGCATCATACTATTTTAATATTGTTTGAACAAAAAGTATACCAATGTAAATTAGTATATACAAATTAAACAATTAGCATGCCATACAAGGTTGTAAATTTACATAAATAAATTTAAAAAAATGCATAAAACCAATTAAAGCTTAAAGATTGTTGTCCAAAATTCACAAGTAAAGATTAGACGAGTAAGAAAAATATATTCAATATATAATCATGCAAACATATATAAACATGGTAATCATGCAATCATTACAGAAATCTAGCATGCATACTAAACAAATATATAAACCTGCAAAAAAAAAATAGGAAAAACAATTCCAGCATGTAAACTAAACAAGTATTAAAATTATACTTAAAAAAGATTAATTTAGGGTACTTATTTGTTAAAGCCCTTAGAAGATATTCAATCTCAAATCTTGTTGTTGCCAAGGATTAATTATTTATCATTAAGATTTTATTGCTCCTCATTTGGTGTAAAAGAACTATCTTCAATAAAACTCCAAAGATTCCAACAACTCTTTATTTAGGTGCAATTCTAAACAAGGTTCAACAAAACTCAAAGTAATAATACTCAATATCTTTCTACAAAGATTAAACATAAGTTCTAGAGTAGAAAGAAAGAATGGAAAAGCAAGTCTTTAGGAAAATGAACAATAAAGAAAGAAAGAAACTTAATAAAATTCTTAGATCATTTTCCACCCATCCAAGACAATTATTTATAGGACTTGGAAACCAAAATATTAATACTCATAATTCATGAATCTTTATAATTCATGTACGTTTATTAACCATGATGAATGTTTATAGTTCATGAATATTCGTAGTTTATGAAAAATACTAATGAATGTTCATAGTTTATGAATTACTCATAATAATATTTATTATAATCACATAATTAATGTATTGGTTCATGTACAAAAATATTTTAGGAACTTAAAAAAATTACTAAATAGGAACTTAATAGAAAATATTTTTTTATTATCCAAAGTCCAAACTTATAAGCCTATTGGTCCACTGTCACAAAGCTATTTGGATTTGAAGCTGTTTCTATTCCAAGGTTATTTGAAAATAATTTTTCATTTACTTTCAATTTATTTTTTTAAAAAATATATTAATATTTCATGTTAAAATACTCAGATCATAAAATCCAACATGATTTTAATCTCAAATATGAGTGAATCTCAAATATATATTTTTTTTTAAAAGACCCACTACATGTTTTATATCCCAATTCCAATATTTATGATCATTGTACTGACTCAATCCATTTTATGTATTCCATTTTATATACGCCAAGAATGGTTAAACCTATCACAATAGAAAAACATAGAGGTGTTAAAGACTGTAGAAAATTGAGGTTAGCCCCAATATTTTAACTCTCTTGTCATTACCAATCAACTAACAACATTAAGTTCCTTGTTTCTAACTACTAACTATTACCTTTTGTTATTCTTATGTTTCTGGTTAAGTTGCAATATCTAGAAGAGTACTTAACCAATGTGAATGATCATTATTGACTAATAGTTAATGATGGTAGTCTTATGATTTGATCATTAGCATTTAGCTACAATAAAAGAACATTTAGTCCATTTGAAGTTAAAGAAGGAACACCATTTATATTTTTAATGGATGAAGCATCGATTGTAATCTTTAAAGATAGAAATGGATGGTATCCTAATGCCATTGTATTTTATTTATCTCATATTCAACCTACCAAAGCTCTAAAAAAATTCAACAAAAGCTTCAAAGGCTCACCAATACAATTTCAAAGTCCTTTACCTCCAAGGATGTTGAAAAAGCCTATTGAAGTTAGTGACCAATCTTCTTGGGAGTTGTTTTAGTCAAAACTTGTTTTTTTAATATTATTTGCTAATGTTCACTAGAAATGTTTTTAAACAATAATCAAACATTGTAATGTAAACCAATTTAGTTAGCTTTAGTAATATATCAAATTGTTGAATTGAAGGATTTGAGTTAAAAACTTTGAATCCATGTAACTTTTGTTTTCCTTGGGATATTAGTGGTGATGGTGGTGGTGGTGGTAGTATGCTTTCAACATAATTGATCATGTTCAAGGTATATTTTATACATATTATTGCAAACTCAAAGGGTAAGAACTCTTGAATCCACTCATAAGAAATAAACAACTCAAGAAAACCAAAATTATATTTAAAGATTATGAAAACTTGACACAATGATTACTTAAACCAAGTCATTAAAGTTATTGGAATGAAGACTCCAACCCAGCGATTATAAGGAATCAAGAACTAGAAGTATAAGAAAGAATGCCATAAAAATTAATTGATCTTTGATAAATTCAAGACAATTCAATAAAGAACCAATAGGTATGAGTAATCCTCATATAATCACACAAAAGTTATGGCAAAATTAATAATAATGCAATCAAAATTGTAATCCTTACAAAAGAGTATTTATAGTGTTAAACCCTAATGGAGTAATGGGCTGATATTAAAACCCAATTAAAAAGATATAACTCAAAGTATATAAATAAACCAAACCCAAGTCTGAAACAAAAGACTAAAAGCTTCTAAAATTCCCAAGAAAATGACCAAAATAATCATCCTTATTTAAACAAATAGTGTAGTCAACTTAGTTGTCCTTAAAACAAAAGGAAAGGAGAAGTTGTTGATTTGTCTCCTTGCTAATTAACAAAGGTTATCGACTTTAAATTTCCTTGCAAATCATGGAATCCTTGCAAATTAATTACTAAGCTTCCATCTCAATTGTCCATGAAAAATAAGGAATTCTTTTATTGTGCAAAATCCACAAAACTAAAGGAAACTAAATAAACCAAGGTTGCCAAATTTGGATATATTTGCAACCCAATGTTGTTGAAACCTTCGAGCCCATGGACCAGCCTTTTTCTTTGTATAGATCAAACTAATTAAGGTCTAGTAATTAATTTTAGAAGCCTCGAAGCTTGCTTTAACCTAAATATTCCAAATAAATCCATTGCATGCCTCCTTAAGCTTTTTGGATCTTGATTTCATAACTGGTTCAACTAGAACTTCTAATGGTCCTTTTATGTTATAGGCTAATTCACATCATTCCCATTCTTTTTAAAAGGATTTGACTTTAAATCATCACCTACATTAAATGAACAAATATCAGAAACATTAAAAGTAGCATTAACATCATACTTGTCTGGAAGATCCACTTTATAGGTATTGTCATTGATCATTTCTAGAATTTAGAATGGACTATCTTCTATTGACTACAACTTAGATCTCTTATGTGCTGGAAATATCTCTTTGCATATATTCACTCAAACTCAATCCCCTAGTTATAAAAAATAATGTGTTTATGCCCATTGTTAGCTTTGGATGCATATTGATCATTTTTATTTTCTATATGTTGTCGAACACCTTTATAGAGTGTATTCACCACCTATGTTTTTTTACTATCATCTACACTAGGCCTTTCCTCGATAGGTAACAAAATCAAATCTAATAGAGTTAACGAATTAAAACCATAAATAATCTTAAATGATAGATAATCAATAGTTAAATGTATGTCTTGATTATAAGCAAACTCCATAAATAACAAACAATCTTCTTATTTTTTAAGATTCTTTTGAATAACAACATGCAAAAGTGTAGTTAAAGTTTTATTTACTACTTATATTTGCTCATCCATTTATGGATGACAAGTAGTAAAAAATAATAACTTAGTTCCTAACTTTTCCTACAAAACCTTTCAAAAATAGCTAAGAAACTTAACATCATGATATGAAATTATGCTCTTAGAAACCCCATAAAGCATTTTATCTCTTTAAAGAATAAATTAGTTATACTGGTTGCATCATCGATTTTATGACATGATATGAAATGCATCATTTTATAAAACCTATCTAATACCACAAATATAGAATCTTAACCCCCTTTTTAACCTAGGTAACCCTAAAACAAAATCCATATAAATATTTACCCGAGGTTTTTTTTGGGACAGACAAAAAGAGTATAAAAACCATGTGAGAAGACTTTAGACTTAACTTGTCTACATTTAATGCATCTATCACACATGTTTTGCACATCACGTTTCATCTTAGGCCAATAAAAGTGTCTATGCAAAACTTTTAAAGTCTTTCTAATATCAAAGTATCTCATTAATCCACCCTTATAAGCTTCATGAACAAGCAATTCATACATAAAACAATCAGGCACACTAAGTTTATTCTCTTTAAATAAATAACTATCAAGTTTATAAAACTTACCAAACACTGACTATTTACAAGTAACATACACCTTAGTGAAATCACTATCATTGGCATACAACTCTTTCATATATTCAAAACCCAATAATTTTGCATTTATAGTAGAAAAAATAACAAACCTCCTAGATAATGCATCAACCACTATATTTTTCTTACCTTACTTGTATATGATCATATACAGAAAGGTCTCAATAAATTTCACACACTTGATATATTGTCGATTCAACTTACCTTGTCATTTTAATTCCACTTGATATATTGTCGATTCAACTTACCTTGTCATTTTAATTGTTTTAGCGACTTGTGATCTAAATAAATCAGAAATTCTTTTAGTCACAAGTAGTGTTGACAAGTCTTCAAAGTCTTCACCAATGCATAAAGCTCCTTGTTGTAAGTTGGGTAGTTTAATGCTGCACCATTAAGTTTTTTGTTAAAATAAACAATTGGTTGTTTTTCCTGCATTAAAACAGCTCCAATACTCATAGATGTTGTGAAAAGTCTAGTTTCGTCCTTGATTTTTTATTCATTAAAGTTCAATCTAGACACTAAAATCTTTTATTTTTGCATTATTGGTTCTTTTAGTTTTAGATGTTTATGCTTTGATCTTAAAACTTTGTTTTTCTCATGCTTGGGTCCTTGAATGTAGAGAGACAAAAGACAAAGTCATCAAAAAAGGAAGACAAAAGAGAAAGATTTTGGCTGACCACATTCCATCTATAAAAATAGATCGATCTTGGTGTCAACAGGCTCGTTTTAGGGATGAGAGTTAAATGGAGGTGATTTTTTCCTTTAACCTTGTTGAAAAAAGTATATCAATATCACTACAAGATTTCACAGTTTTACCGACGCACCAATTCTGTCGGTGTATGATTATAAGTTCATCGGTGATTTTTTTACCGACATCATCGCCGACGGATTATGTCTGTTGGCTTTACCTTCGTTAGTGATTCCCCATTCCATCGGTATATCGGTCGGAAAAACAAAAAATCATTTCCCGATGGTTTTACAGACAGAATTTGCGCGCCAAAAAAAAAGATTCCCGCTTGAAATATACCGACGGATTTTTATTCCGTCGGTGATATTGTAATTACCGACGGAAAATACTTGTCGGTAATGTCGTCGGTGAGTGTATGAAATACCGACCGAATCTGTCCGTCTGTAAATTCGTCAGTACTGGTGGAAGCTACTGTTAAATTCCGACAGATTAATTTCATCGGTAAGTCGGTCGGTGAGTGTTTAAAATACCGACCGAATTCATCCGTCGGTAAAATCCTTGGTAATAGTTTTTTTCTTAATTTGTTTTTAAAAAATTATTTAGTATATATAATATAAAACTATATAAATTAATTGTTATACAAACCAATTATGCAAATAAAATTTATATTAAACATAAAAAAAAGTTAAATAATATTCATTACAAATTGAATATGTTTCAAGAAAAATATTAAATGAAGTTTTAAATGTAAATAATGTTGATTACAAATTAATATAAAGGTGGAGCTGGAGGAGGAGGAGGAGGAGAT
>Ga0325410_1005961_pt1 | contig 13415 bp, 8 predicted proteins | sample PopdelMetagenome_16_FD_206182 | JGI IMG/M metagenome (GOLD analysis project Ga0325410, IMG submission 206182) | Populus deltoides microbial communities from Bellville, Georgia, United States - Xylem-PdIQD-R3 | ecosystem: Host-associated > Plants > Phyllosphere > Stem > Wood/Secondary xylem... | reverse complement strand
GATTGATTAAATTTATTTATCATCATGGGCTTCGAAGATTTTTTATTATCGGGCTTTAAAAGGCTTCCCATATCTTCACCTAGCTAAATTCTAGTAGCTTTGAAAATTTAGCAGGCAGTTATTGGTGGAGCTGGCATTCTTCTTTACGAGCCAAATGCACCCCTCCCAAGTCCCACCCATTTGTGCTTCTCTCCGGCTCTCCTTCCTGGTAATCTCTCATCATACCCCAATTTCTGCAGCGGGAAAAAGAAATATTACTGTTTCTTTGTTTTCCCGGGGTGCTATTGGAAGCTGAGGATGATCGCAAAGTAGTCGTTAGTTCATTATTGTCTAAGGGGATCATTGAGGATGAGGAGATGGAAAATGATGTTGCTGTTAATGCTAATGTGGAGAAATTATTCTCCGCTAAATGATGTTATATGATTTCCACAGCATTACAGGTACGCTTTCAACCCGTCTTTTCGATTCTGTGACTTATAGTCCCAATTCCCGTAACAGATGTGTTCATATGTGTTTATATCCGTTTATCTTGTACCTTGTTTTTGCAAATTGAAATGTTGATTTCAGCATTTGATGGTTCTGAATACTTGAACAGAAGCTTGCCTTTTCTTTTGCAATTAGTCATGGTTATTCCCGCAACTAAAGTTTCCAGGGAGATTTTCAGTATTTCCATTTTGGTTGTTTCATCTTCCTGCGTTGTTGTTAGCCTCGATCAGTTGTGCATCTAGTTTCATTACTACATCTTAAAGGTTGAATATGAACTTCGTTAGTGCAAGCCCGAATCTCACTCTTTTGTTGTGGCTTGGCTTGTTAAATGCTTCACATAGTTTCAATATCAGTTGCATTTGCAAATAACCTGAACTTGAAATGATCCTTTTTCTCAATATTAACAGCAAGCTAGCTAAGCCGGAATTTGTTCTAATTGAAAGTATCCCTTCCAAATCATTTCCAGCCCTGCGCATTTACAGTGCACTATTATATTTGATAGTATAGAAAGCTTACTTCACATAAGTTTTTTATTCAAGAACTTAATGTACACTACCGAGAGAACCATGCTACCCGAGTGAAAGAAAAGGAAGTCAAGAACGTAAAGGTGACACATTCCATTCTTTTTCCTTGTTTTTCTTGGTAAGATGTTACTGCTAAACTCATCCCTGATATCCAGGGTCACAGAACTCTCCTCCGAGATCATCACAAGCCTCGTCTAGGAATACCCTGTAATGAAACGAAAGAATCCTTGTTAAAACCTCAGATATTTTGTTCAATTCTTGTCATTGCAAATCTTTAAACTTGTAAAACTAAAGATGGGGTCCTGAGATCTTACGTCTTGGCACTGTTGTACTCTAAATATTCTCTATCAATCTGCTCTGAAGTGCTGGGAGTGGTACTTCTGGCATCTGGTTCGAGCTTCACTTCCGGATACATCTCAACATTACAAGCTTCTCCTCCTATTGTCTCACAAGCCTCAGCTGGAAAAACACTGGACAAAACATGTAATGAAACTATATTGTTAACCGTAACTTTTAATGTTGAAGATAGGAAACTGAGGGTGATGGAGAGCAGAATTTACGAGGTAAAGGAGCTGTAATCAACTGTTGAAGTGTCGTTTGTCACTGGAGCACTTGCTTTGATCGGGGAACATTTGGAGGTCTGTAACCTTGGGACGACCCTCCTTGCCGAAGCTAAACTTTTGTTAGGTGTTACAAGAGGGAGAATTGATGGTGTAAGAAATATGGCTGCCTGCATTTTCTATGAATAGTGTGGGATCGGAGCTTGAAGCCACTGAGAGGAGAGGGATCTGTATTTCTAATGTGGTAGTTGGATGATGACCATGGACAGCGGATAAGGTAGCCAAGATTTTTTTTTGGAATGGATAAGGTTTGATTTTTATTTGACTGAAAAATGTGGTGGTAAAGGTTTTAATTTTTAGAGGGCTTGGCATTTTCAGCCTCGAGTATCTTGCTCATTTAATATTTCAAAAGTTGACAAAAGATCAATGGAAATATTCATTAGTGTGATGTTTGTAGTTATTTTTTAAAAAAAAATTTATTAAAAAATAAATTAAAATAATATATTTTTTTATTTTTTAAAAATTATTTTTAATATAAATTCTTCTAAACAATTTTAAAATTTTAAAAAATACTATTTGAAATGAAATCCAAAATAAGCCGGGCCCAAAATCTTAAACCCACAGATTATACCATGGATTTTGATTTCAGAATTTTTTAGTTTCTATGTAATATTCTGAAAATCGCAAAAAAAAAATTTGGTATAGTTGATCCAGTGGCGGAGCGAAATTTAACAGGTTTTTATTTTTTATTTTTATTAAGGTTCTAGAGAAAGGTTAGATAAATAAAAGAAATTATGGGTTAATTAATTTTTTTCAGAAAAAAAATTCATTAAAAATAAATATAAGAAGTATCTTTTGAGAATAAATGTGAGTAATCAATACTTAATATACGGAAACTATAATGAGAAATATTAAACTATGAAAACATCTTTACTATATTTTCTTTTTTATTATTCCTCTTAAGTATATTGGATTGTATCCAACGCATTAATTTTATAATTAATATCAATTTTTTAAAAAGAGTTTAAATACTTGACTTAGAGCGAAATTGACATGTGAAAAATAATTTTTGGCTTTGAGTAATAGTATAAGAGTTATTTTTTATAAATATTTTATGACAAAAATTAGTTAAAGTTAGAGATATGTGTGGTATAAATGATTTAAAATAATTTTTTGAAGGAAGAAAAATGGTATAAGTTAGAATCCATATATTAAAATTTAAAAATTTTAACTTTTAATTAAAATAAAATTTTGGATACAAGCATTAATAGGATTGTGTGCTAGTCAGTATATCGAAGAGTACGAAATAAGGAAGATATGAATTTGGAATTACTAATCAATCTGCAGAAACAGTTGCTGAGCGATCGATTGATAATCTTTTACACTTGTGTTATCTATTGTCAAATTCACAATGATCAGAGGAGCAGTAAGTTCCAATTTTTAATTTTTCTGACAGAAACAAAACTTAAAGAACCAGCTGCTGGTTTCACATCAATTCATGTTTCTCTAATCGGGTTCCTTGCCTGAGCTATCTATATCTTGATTCACACTGTATCAAGTCATCTGCTTCTTGAACTTGATTGCTATTTTATTAGGTTTTTGAGTGGGTATGCGTACCGATTATGCATGTGGATTGGAAAAAAATTCCCTAATCTTCAGATATTCATGGTGCATTTCTTGAGACAAATGATTAACAACTGCCAGCTTATTAGAGCTCTTCATATCAAAATATGAACTTAAACTATGTTTTATTTGCCAGAGATGGTACCAGTACTATAATTCAGAAATAACACGAGAAAAGTCAGCTCACTTGATGACGCAGCTGGGCTAAACATGGTAGAGTTCTATCCAGATCATGTGTTTCCTCCTCCAAACCTATGACCCAAGAAGATAACCGAATGGGAGAAATTATATGCAAAAGCATCTGCAACATCAGCTGTATGTAAAGTCCTCATAAGCATAAATTTCAGGGTTGGAAGCAGTGAACAACCAAGCCAATCTGCATATGCTAGGACGACTGGAAGAGAGAGTAGCGTTCATAGTTTATCTGCACTTCATCTAAACCATTAGATTTGCAACTTGCAAGTTAGTATTTCAGTTGGTCTATGGCTGTCAGATCTGCAGAATCGTATCGGTAAAAATCAACATTGCCTCCACCTAGTGAAGATGGTTGTGAAATGTCAGGTTCATAGCTCAGTATTTGCACACAACCAAGTGAGTCCCTCCAGATATTCTACGTGAAAGCAATGAAGGAATTTCAGATGAATAGATATTTGTAATTTCTGGATTCTGGCCTCATTTGATTATAACAATGGCACTGGATCTATCAATTTGTAGCAATTCTTTGTTCGTTGTGGATTTCCATTTGACCACAAAGGGACTTTTTTCTTCCACGCACCATTTCTCTTCCACAATCAACTAAAGCCATTCATAACACGAAGAGGGCAAAAGAGCTTGTTACGCAACCAACATGAAATTCACACCCAATCAATGTTCCTGCCCCAAAACTTGTGATATTGGACTTCCACGTTGCCAATCTACGGTAGATTTTCTCGATAATAGCATAGTAAATTGACACAAGTTGGCTCTGATCTTTTATGAGCAGAACACCCAAATACTTGCTCATATTTCAAAGGCGAAAGGAATGCCAAGAATCGCTGTGATCCGGTTCTTGAAAGAGACATGAACTGAAGAGTTTATATAAGCTTTAGACTTGTATCCAATTTCCCCATATAAGAGTCTAGATTGATCAGGTGGAACTTGATTATATAATACAGCTGCCAGGAATTTATCCAGTCTATACTAAACATGCAAATAAAGATTGTCATCGTCTTTTTTTTTTTTCTTGTTCTTATACTAAAGTTATCTCGAAGCAGATTTTTCATATTTGCAAGAACCCATAGACCCGTGTGCGACTGGAAAGCAGAACTTTGAAGAAGTGCTATTTTCTAGCTGGACTGACTATAATGCGCTAACTAGGAATGCAGCAGATATGAATCATTTATGCTAGATTTAGGCAAGAATCACTCTCCTGCAATCATGCCAGCACAGTACATAATCTCCAGACAAACTCCATCTCCTAAAGAATCACTCACTCTCCTGTAATCATGCCTGCACGGTACACAATCTCCAGCTGATCAAGAATCACACTCCTGCAGAGCCGGCCAGAGCATATGGGAAACCTGGGCAATGGCACAAAGCTCCCGCCGACCCCAAGAATAAGTAAAGCATATTTGTCAAATATGCTTTATGAAATGAAAATTGCCTCTATTTAACAAAAAGCCTCAAATACAAAATGAAGTTTGCTTAAGGACTCACTTGTCAGACATACATAAAAAATATTTTTTATATGTTTTTAAATGTTTCATTTATAATTTTGCTCAAGCCGGCTCTGCTCTCCTGCACAATCTTTGCTGCTAGACAGAAGCTTTCTATGCATACTGCTCCTTCTATTGTATAAATATCTGAAATAAAGCAATACAAATAACCCTAAAACTCATTCAACCACTAGTCTCCTTAAGATTCAATGGTGTTAACCCTTGTGCTATATTCAGAACAGCAAGTCTTAGTTATGGCCATTGCTTTCACTATCTGTTCTGGAATCAAGAATGTCCATAAATATTGGAAGACGGGACTCATGGAATTTTGTGACTAGTCAACACTTGAATTCATGCCCAAAGTCATCCTTCGATTCAACAATCGAGGCTAATTTTAGACGAGAAGAACACCGGTACTACAGAATTGAACCACGGAGTTATGATAGTAGGGATCAATTGGCATTTAACAAGGAAGATTATATAACTCGAAATAAAAAAAAAATGCTGTATTTATTTTATACAAGAAACCAATCATACCAAACCTAAGAGAGCACAAGGCATGGATTTTTCAAAACTAATTGAAGTCAGGTGAGAATTTTCGCACCAAGACCATTCTCGATAGGGGGAACTCCATAAGTAGATTATTTTTCCACTGCTCGATTGTTGAAGATGATATTGAACCGTAAAAGGAATGATATGGTGCAGATATCACCCTATCTCTTCCAACCTCTAACTCTTCAAATGAGGGCATCTCTGCGATCACATGAACCCCACATTCTTTCACTGCATTATACGTGTTGGTCAATTTCACAGAGAGTTCCAATTCCTCATCTCCGCCATGTTCTTCCATTTCCATCTCACTTATACTTACGTATCTTATCCAACCTCCACGACGCACAAAGCTTGCCAGCTCTAAGGATTTAAACAATTGAATACCGTTGCTTTTATTTTTTATAGTAAGCTCACCATCCATGATACTGACATTTTCTAAAGAAAACCAAAGAACCAAGCCCTGGAAAACTGGAGGGACATGAAATGATAATGAAGATCCTTCTCCATGGAAGCTCAACCAACTTGGCATCGTACCACCATCGAAGTGAATCTGATACCCGTAACCACCATTGCGCAATGCCTGTAGATAAATTGATTTTAAAGAATGCTGAAATTTTAGACACTGCGCGCGCGCACGTATGTATGTGTCAGTGTTTATGTGTGTGCAAGATAGACGAAGACAGTAAGTACCTCAACAAAACTCTTCTTACTGTTATTTGACAAGTCGCAGCAGCCACTAGAGAAGATAAACCAGCCATGGTTACTTAGACCTTCCATGCCCTGAATCTCTATTAAGTTTCCGCACCCTTCTAGAGACAGAATTGGATTTGTTTTTGACTGGATTGGCAGACATACTCTTTTCATTGACGTACAAGAATCTGCATACAATTTCTCTAAACTTGAAAGAAGCTCTGAAATTGATACAAGATTGCTGCAATTCTGAACTCTCAAATGCTGCAGCTTAGTAAGGACGCTGATGCCAGAAGGCAGACTGAGGAATTTGTTTCCCGATAGATTCAATTCTTGGAGAGAGGACAAGCCTCCAAAATAGACACAATTAGTTGCGCTTTCAGACAAACCATAATTAGCAAGTTTAAGACGCTTCACTGATCTCCAATCAATGAAAGAAGTTGGCAAGAAAGGTTGCACTCTTAAAACACTTGCTGAAATCCATGTTGAAATTGGTGAAGGAAAAGATGTAGATGATAGCGAGTCCTGATTGAAATTGGATACACGCAATGACAACTTCCTCACATGCTTTAAATGTCCAATTGAAGAGAGAAATTGCTCATTCTGAATTTCATCAGCTAGAAGCTAAGTTAAGGATTCAATATCACCCATGCGCTCCAGTAACTTTTCAAGTTGTGAACACCTTGAAATATTCAAACTTTCAAGAGACTTTACATCACAAATGCTTTTGGGAAGAATCTTTATCCTCCAACATCCTTTCAGATTCAATAAAACAAGGCTCTTCAAATGTCCAACAGATTGATGCATCTTAACTAAACTCGAGCAACCTTCAAGCATTAGTTTTTCTAGGCTTGAGCTGTGTAAGTTTGGTGTTTTAATAAGATGCTTTGAATGTTTGAGATTAAGAATTTTCAACTTGTTGAGAATCTGCCAGGTCAGTGAGAAAAATAATAAGAAGACTAATCATAAAAATGGCAACTTGAAAATATAAATTGTATCAAGGACAAATTTTGGAGGATTGTAGCATGTTTAGCACCTTTTTCTCCTTCCATAATTCTTTGATGTTACTATACTGCATATCAAGAATAATTAGGTTGTCCAACATCAACTCGGATGGAAAAGATTTCAAAGGGCATTCGAGCCAACAAATCCATATCAACTCTTCAGAAAGCAGTTTGAAAGGTCCAGTGAGATGTTACACTCCATTGATTTGGAGTAACTTCAAGAATCTCATCTTTGTAAATGATCCTGTGCTAAGTGATTTATCTTCTGATGCTCTGGCATCCAGCGCTAGACCCTCTACCACTTCCGTTCCCTAAAACACCAACAAAATTCAATTGAACTTCCAAGTGAATGTATGCAAGAAGTTTGAAAATAAAGATAAACTTGCATGATTTTGCTTTTGTGTAAGCATTTAGTTATTACCATATGCTTGTTGAGTACATTCCATGCATCCTCACGTTGCCAAATTCGGCTGCGTTTTCCAGGGTGGCCAGGTGACTCTTTATGAATGATGTCCCTTCCCATGTCTCGTAATAGATCATGCATGCTTATCTTTCCAAAAGCATCAACTTTAATCAGAGACCTTTCACTCAGAGTTCCCAAATCATCTTCTGGATTGTAACCACAACGGGCTTCTAGTACTTTTGCTACATATTCTTTATTTCTACCAATAAAAAAGCATGCAATATCAAGAAATGTATTTTGCAGTTCATGGTCATCCAGTGAATCAAAACTTATTCTAATTTTTTTCTGAATTTCACGGTTTGGAATTTTTCTCAATTTGTCAATTAGACATTTCCATCTAGCTCTGTTTTTCCCGGACAAACAAGAACCTAAAACCTCAAGGGCTAAAGGAAGTCCTCCACAGTAATCAACCACATCATTCGAAAGCTCAACATAATCTTTGCTGGCTTGGAAGGCATGCCAACTGAAAAGCTGAAGGGACTCATCTCGTTTCAATTCCTCAACCCGATATGTTCGATCCACTTTAAGAAGCAAGTGTTCATCTTTAGTCGTGATTATTACTCTACTTCCGGGACCAAACCAACTTCGCTCTCCCATCAAATCATTTAGTTGGTTCTGATGAGCCACATCATCAACAACAACAAGAACTCTTTTGTGACAGATTCGTTCTTTGATCAGAACCATTCCTCTAACAACACTACTGATGTTAACAGTATTTTGTTTTAAAATATCATGAAGAAGTTGTTCTTGTAAAATAACCAGATCATTAGATTGTTCTGATGTTTCATTGATATTCGAAAGGAAACAACTTCCTTCGAATCTATAGCAGAATTGGTTAAATACAACTTTTGCTATACTAGTCTTTCCTATTCCTGGCATCCCATGTATGCCCACAATGCAAACCTCATCTGTTGCAGTACTTAGGAAGCCACTAATATCAAGGACAAGGGGATCAATACATACTAGGTGAGTGGCAACATTTATGTACTTGGGATCCAATTTATTCAACACATCCTTGACAATCTCTTGGATAAATTTTGATTCGTGCCTGTCCATAGACAAAAGCAAGTCATTAATAGAGAGGCAATAAAACCTCCTAAGAAAATATTTTATTGTTTCATATGGTAAAATCTAATGTATGATTACTCCGTAAATGTGTGCAGGTGAATCTTGGAGAGAAAGGGCATACCCATTTTCCATATCATTGAGATTCCATCCAGATAGCTAGGTTTCCAGCCTCCTCAAGAGCTTTTCTCCACTCCTTCACCTTCTCTGTAAAAACCTCTTCATGTCTATGAAATGCTTTTGCAAAACTGCCTGTCTGTTTTCTCACTTATGAAGGATCAATGTCATAGAATATAGGAAGAACAATCTAATCAGTTTTTCTATTTTTGCTCTCAAGAATCTCTACAAGTTCATTAAGACACCATCTAAAAGAAGCATATCCTTCTGAGAAGACCACTACAGATATCTTTGATTCTTAAATTGCCTTGTGAAGATGTTTGTGTTAACCACCTATTGCAAATTGGCACTGCTGGCACTGCCAACAATTGTGAGAGTCAATGGAGAAATAAGGATACACGAGATTCTTGGAGAAAAAGGGTGGTGACTCTCACAAACTAGCATCAATTATTGGAGAGAGGTTGAGTGATCTTGGAGCTCTAACGGCAATATTTTTAAACCAAGATGACAATCCAATCAAGCCTATAACTTCGGCAAGTTCAAACTTACAGTAACTTTGCATGGTAGTTCAGCTTACAGGGATTCTCTACTGTCAAATTCCCTATTATCAAGCTATCATCGTTACAAAATCCTCTGCCATGAAGATATCATCATAATAAATCAGCACTGTCATCAACCAGATTTCATGAGATTTTTTTCCTTTTATTTTACAGCTGAATCATTGTATCTTATAAGTTTAAATACTTCGCTTGTACAGCCTAGTTGTTCACATTGAAAAACAAGATGAATATTCATTTACAAAACGCTTTGTCAGCTCAGTTTATTTTTTTTTTATGGTATCAGAGCTTTTATGAACACTAGGTACAACCTATCACAGATACTACAGCTTATCCTCTCTTCATCTTCTTTCTTATCTTCCGCTCATTTATTCCACAATGACTACCTTCTCACTCAATGTTGGGAACTTCATCACCCTCCGACTCACTCCAAACAATTACCCCTTGTGGCATGAACAAGCACTGGCTCTTATTGAGAGTCAAGAAATGGTCAGGCATCTCACAAATAAAGATCCTGCTCCAATAAAATACATAAATATAGAAAACTCAACCCCATAATTAACAGATGCTTTTATAGCATGGCGAAAGTCGAATCGTCTCCTTCAAGGGTGGATCATTGGAACACTCTCAGAGGAAACTCTCGGACTCGTTGTTGGTTCGACACAGCTCATGCTGTTTGGGAGGCTCTCAAAAATGCATATGCGCAAGACTCACAAGAACATGAGTTCACACTGTGAAACAAGTAGCCTACCTTCGAAAGGAAGACAAAACAACAATCACAGAACACATTCGAACCTTCAAAGGTCTTTGTGACAACTTATCAGCCATTGGAAAGCTCGTACCAGACCAAGAAAAGGTCTTCTGCCTTCTCACCAGCCTTGGTCCTCATTATGAAACATTCATAACAACCATGTTGAAACCCCCCAGACCATCATACTCTGAGTTGGTCTCACAACTCCAAAACTTTGATCAAAGGCGTAATTGGTTCTCCAATCACACAGACATCACAGCTCCTTCTCTCACTCATCAATTGGCTTTTTATGGACAGCAACAACAACGTTCACAATCAAACTCTTCAGGCTATCGTGGACCCTCACAAAAATTCACTTCTAATGGTCGTGGATTCCAAGCCTTCATAAAAATTCACTTCTAATGGTCGTGGATTCCAAGCTCATTAGTGAAGGGACTCCTTTTCATCAAACTCACAACGTAGACCTCCACCACCTTATGAGCGTCGCATGACACCAGCAGAGAGGGATAAATATAGTGATCAACAATGTCAGTATTGTGGGATGACAGGCCATGTTGCTAAAATATGCTGGTGCGTACCAAATAAACCCGCTCAACAAGATGAGATTCCACAAGCACTTGCAGCACTCACTTTGGACACCACCATTGCTGACACTGAATGGACAACAGACACTGGAGCTTCCAACCATATGACAGGTAAGCCAGGTATGTTAACAAACATTCGTAAATACTCTGGTGCTGACTCTGTGCTAATTGGAGATGGGTATTCCATGCCAATTCTTGCAATTGGTGATACTTGTATAAAACAAAAAACACCTGCCTTCCTCTCAATGATGTTCTACTGGTTCCAAACTTAACAAAAAATTTACTTTTCATAAGCCAACTAACTAATCAATTTCCTGTTGATTGTGAGTTTTCTAATTTTGATTTTTGTGTTAAGGAATGGGAAACAGGACAAGCAGTGATAATAGGAAAACGCAAGGGTGATCTCTACGTACTACCTACTTCACCAGAATTGTATTTCTCTCTGGTGCTGACTCTGTGCTAATCGGAGATCGGTCTTCCATACCAATTCTTGCAATTGGTTATACTTATATAAAACAAAAAACATCTGCCTTACCTCTCAATGATGTTCTACTAGTTCCAAACTTAACAAAAAATTTACTTTCCGTAAGCCAACTAACTAATCAATTTCCTGTTAATTGTGAGTTTTCTAATGTCGATTTTTGTGTTAAGGAACGGGAAACAGGACAAGCAGTGATAATAGGGAAACACAAGGGTGATCTCTACGTACTACCTGCTTCACCAAAATTGTATTTCTCTCATCGATTCAAATCAGGCACAGTAAAAGTTTGGCATCAACGTCTAGGCCACCCACAGTCTTTAGCATTACAAATGCTAAAAAATAAAGGACTTATTGATGTCGTAGGGACAATAAAATTACAACATCTTTGTGATAATTGTCAACTAAGAAAACTTAGTCGTTTACCTTTTTCTAAATCGAAACATACAAGTACTGGTATCTTTGAAAAAATTCATTGTGATTTATGGGGATCAACACCTGTTTTATCAATTGCAAAATTTAAATATTATACTTATTTAGTAGATGATTTTTCTAAGTATACTTGGATTATTCCCTTGCGTAACAAATCTGATTTTTTTAATGCATACTTAGCTTTTGAAAAATATGTTACAAGACACTTTAACAAGCAAATTAAAATATTTCATTCAGATGGAGGTGGTGAGTTCATCAATTCAAAACTACTGACTCATTTTCTTTCTACAGGCATTGTTCATCAGATATCATCACCATATACTCCTGAGCAAACTGGTATAGTTGAGAGGCACCATAGGACCATAAGAGAATTAGGAATGACTATGTTGTTTCACAGTGGAGCACCCTTATTCTTATGGATAGAGGCCTTCATCACGGCAGTATATCTTATGAATTGCTTACCTTCTTCTGCTCTCAACTTTGAAACATCATATTTTGCACTTTATGGGACACACCCAAATTACTCCTCATTCAGAGCATTTGGATCTAAATGCTTTCCCTATACTTGGGATATACGAAAACACAAATTTGATCCAAAAACACTTCCATGCATTTTTGTAGGTTACAGTGAAAAACATAAAGCTTATAAATGTTTTCATCCAACAAGTAAAAAAATTTTCATCTCTCGTCATGTTGTCTTTGATGAATTAATTTTTTCATATAAGCCTATTAAAAAATCTTGCAAGACAGCTAATCAACCACAAGTAACTAGTATTTTTGATTCTTGGTTACCACATACTAATATCTCTTCCTCTACAGGAGTAATTACGGACTCTGCCTCACCTCCATGTCAAAGTCTGTTACTGTCAAATGATATTAGTACTCCACAAAACTTCTCCCCAGCTCCAAATCCCATAGAGTCACAACAGCAATATCCTGTTGTTAAGTCATAGACTAGTCCAGAGATTAATGCCGATAATGGGTTTGCTCACAACACAATTTCACCAGACACATCTCTATCACAAGGGTGTCAAGAGTCTCACGGGTCAGCACAAGAAATTCCTCTTCTGATTATCAGTGAAACACCAGAATCCTCCCCACAAAATCTTGGTTCTTCAACACCGTTGGCTCATTCCATGGTCACTCGGTCTAAACAGGGTATAGTAAAGCCAAATCCTAAATATGCCTTAACCACCAGCACCTCAGCTAATATACCCCGTGAGCCCCAGAATATTAAAATTGCATTGGCACATCCTGGTTGAAGAGCAGCAATGAAGGAACAGCTGGCAGCACTATATCAAAATGAGACCTGGAAATTGGTTCTACGAACACCAAAAATGAATGTCATTGGTTCCAAATAGGTGTTTAAATTAAAGCTCAACCCAGATGGTTCTCTAGATCGACTTAAAGCATGTTTAGTTGCAAAAGGGTATCATCAAATTGATGGAGTAGACTACACCGAAACCTTTTCTCCGGTTATCAAACCAGGAACAATACGCATGATAATTACTGTAGCTCTTGTTCAGAAGTGGCCCATTCGGCAATTGGATGTAAAAAATGTTTTCTTGCATGGTTTAATTTTTGAAGATCTTTACATGCAACAACCACCAGGAATGGCAGACTCTCAACATCTGACACATGTCTGCAAACTACAAGGAGCTTTTTATGGCTTAAAACAAGCACCACGTGCTTGGTTTGATCATTTCATTGCATTTCTTCTTAAATATGGTTTTTTCTGTAGTTTATCTGACCCTTCATTGTTTGTTCTCCATTCAGATTATGGCTCATTGATTTTGCTCCTTTATGTAGATGACATGCTGCTCACAGGATCAACT
>Ga0325410_1005959_pt1 | contig 13423 bp, 5 predicted proteins | sample PopdelMetagenome_16_FD_206182 | JGI IMG/M metagenome (GOLD analysis project Ga0325410, IMG submission 206182) | Populus deltoides microbial communities from Bellville, Georgia, United States - Xylem-PdIQD-R3 | ecosystem: Host-associated > Plants > Phyllosphere > Stem > Wood/Secondary xylem... | reverse complement strand
AAAAAAAAAAAAAAGTGTTTGAAAACATTGAGCAAGTTTGTGCGTAGCATTACTGCTCTGGGCAGCCGGAAAATTAGAAATTAATTTTTTTAATATTTTAATATATTATTATCAAAAATAAATTTTAAAAATAAAAAAATATTATTTTAATAAAGTAAAAAATTTTAAAAAAACTATAAAAAAGTAGAATTAATTATTTTTAGAAACTATATGTTATTCTTCTAATTATTTTTTAGGTTGAATAAAACTTCTAACAAATTAGATTTTTATAGAAAAGAAAAGGTTATATAAAAAATAAAAATAGATATTTTAATTATAAAGTTAATAAAATTTTCAAAATATTTTAATAAATACAACCAAACTGAATGTACAAATTTAAATTTAATGATTAAATGGTGTTCCAGGTTGAATTGAATCAGCATCTTTTTCTAAACTTAGCCCTTTCTTTGTCCTTTTACTTTTAATAGTTAATCACATCAATCAATCTTTTAAATTGTGAGATATGCCTGCATTTAAAATGAGCATTTACATAAATTAAAGTTATCTTATATTATCAGATTTGTTATTATAAAACATGCTTAAGTTAGGGAATTTAATGACACTTTACATGATATAAAGCCTTAATGAGAATGCAGTTTTAAGTACCAATCATGCACAAGCCTACCTTTATAGGCCCACACACAAGCTTTTTTTAATTTGTTTTGGTTTGCTTTATATCAGATTATCATGATCTCAAACAAACATCACAACTTTGATTTATGCTTAATTTTATGATTTTTTTTTATTTTTATTATCATATAATGAAGTAAAAAATAATTTTAAATAACAAAGTTCTTAAACTTGGAGTTCTTAGCTCAAACCATGAATTTGACAGGTTAAGTTGTAAAGCTAAAATTGATTAAATATGTCGTCATTTTAATATATATAAAAAATCATCTTGAATATGATAAATAAGGTTAAAACACAAAGAAGCTTAAAATTTTATTTTTATTTTTAAAATATTAATCTAACAAAGTTTGCCTCTCTAGGAGGTTATGAGAAATTTTATGGTGTTTAATCTATAACTAGTGATATTCTATGAGTTACTCTTTTAAACCTATTATAAAAATAGAAATAGATAAAATAAGAGAGAGAAACACTATATATAGGTGTTCTTATTATTTTTTGTGGGACATGAATTTTATTTTCTCTCTTCTTTTTGTATATGTATATTTGTTTTCAAAGTAAAACTCATAGAGTAACTAATAAAATACCACTAGTTATAGCTTGAGCACCATAAAATTTTTTACGGTTTACAATGCCTTTAAATAGACTAAAAAACTAACCTAAAATATAAAATAATAGAAATAATGTAAAAAAAAATACCAAACTACATGAATCCATCTAATTTTCCTGTTTTTACTACTCTTTGTTTTGTTTGTTCTCTTAACCATTGTCTTAGTTAATGTTTGTTTTTGTATTTGTAATTGCATTTGAGTGTGTTTGATTTTAAAAAATATTAAATTTATGATTTTTTAATGTTTTCTAATTATTTTGATATATTAATATCAAACATAAAAAAATCTTTAAAATTATTTTAATATATTTTTAAATAATAAATACGTTTAAAAAAATATTTAATCATAAGAAGCCACCTTCTTTTGCTTAATTTAATCTGTTTGTCATTTTATATTAAAAGAAGAAGAAGAAGAGAAAAAAAGGAAGGTACTAATTTAAGCATAGCCTTTTCTTTTGTTTTTTTCCCTTGATATGACACGCTCTACAATCATTTTTATTTGTTGATACCTTACCCAAAAATACTGTAAGTGAAAGTAGTCGGTAAACAATTTAGAGCATGTTTTGGATTATAATAATAATTAATTTTTAAAGTATCTTATATTTTAAAATATATTGAAATAAAAATTTTATTTTTTAAATTTTATTTTTAACATAGGACAACAAAATAATATAAAACTATTAATTTAAAATAAAAAAATCTAAAAACACTTTAGGCACTCAGTAAAATGATTTTTTTATATAAAAATTCATCCAATACTAAGGATTACTTAGCATGGCCGCCAATGATAGGGGTGAGAATAAAAACTAAAAAATTTATTAAATTAAGAAAATTAAAAAATTTAATTAAAATTAAAAAAACACTTTATTTAAAAATATTCTGAAAGTTCAATTTCTCAGTAGCTAAGCCTATAGATAGTGATTTATTTGAAAGAGATAGAATTAATAAAGTGTTTGACGGTGAAAAATGATAAGAACTTTCAAAAAGTAACAAATTTCTACGTAAATGGTAGTTCAACATATAAAAGAAATTCCACCAAATTAACAGCTACACTTAATGATTCCTGTTAGTATTTAGCTGCTGAATTTATGGAGATAGAATAGTAATATTTTCCTTCCTTGCCTTGTGTAACAACTAAGAATGTATGAGTCTATATATACTTTCTTAGTCAGTGCAGAGATGCACTAGTGAAAATTAATATAGACCTCCTTTTCTTATAGCAAATCTATTTTTTTTCTCTAAAAAGAGGGTGAAAGTGCCACTCTTCTGGTCCATGTACCTGGATATGTCATTCCACAAACTTTGTCAAGACGATTATCGAGTCCATTAAACTCTATCTCATTGGATTCGAGCTGCAAAAATCGATTTCTCTTCATTGAAAATTGTTGTAGCATGTCTACCCTCTAGACTTGTTTAAGTATATCATGCACTTCCTGAGATTATAAGCTTGTCAGGTATCATCGCCATCAAAATATGTTGTAGCGATAGCATTCCATACGACTTTCCCCGTTGGAAATATGATGTGGTTACTTTGGATCCATTGAATTAATCAGTCATCCCTTCACCACTGCATTTTCTATTCTTTCTTAAAAATCCTCTATTGTAAACTCATAAAAACTTCTCGATTTTTAAATAAGTACCTGAACTAGTCTAAAAAGCTGAATGAGTCATCATAAACACTTGATGATGTGATGGCACTTGGTGATTTTTTTAAATTTAACCCTCAAATAAAAAAAACTTTTTCAACCTTCATTTATTTTGATTTTGATATTTATTCTTTTAATTAAAATTTTTATTTAATATTCTTTTGCTTCCAATCTAATGACTCGAGTCATAGATTTGGAATGTTGAAGCGAGTCGACATTTTTTTTACTTATTTTCTTTTCTAATTTTATTGTTCAATATTATTTTTTATATATAAAAAAATCAGCTTTGTGGTTTTCTTTAATTTCTTTTCTATCGGATTATTCTAGTCTCATGAACTGTATCACAAGTTTTGCAAGTTAACCTTGGTTGGCTTGTTACCAAGATTACATAATTATCACGTTAACTCGGGTTTAATCAGAACTTTTTTTTTAATCAAATTTCATACTTTCAAGGTTGGTTTTTTTTCTAAATTATTGTGCTCTTTATTTTTATAAAAACATTTATTTGTTTACTACCGTTGCCTTTTTTTTTTTTATCGTCTAATTAAACTAGAACTAACTTATGAAACTTGCTCATATATGTAACTAAAATAGTTTTTTTTTTTTTAATGCAATTGCATCACCTAGACTATATCACTCGCTTTCTCTTATTTTTATATTTTCAGTTAATATCCTTTCTCAATAAATTTTAATTTTGTTTTGTTTATTTAGCCTTTTAAAATTGAGGGTTTTTTTTTTAATGTTTTGAATGTATTTAATTCTTGAAGATATTATTTTAATTCATTTATAGTTTTTTTTATATTTTACATGGATGAACTTCATTTTAAAAAAAAAAAAACTAATTTAATGTGCAAGCTTACATTGTATTTTATTCAATTCTTATATTTTATTCGATCAATTTCTTGTATATTTATTTTTATTATTTAATTAAATAAAAAAATTATTTTAATAAACAAATTGGGTAAACACAACCGAATAAATATCTCATATTATAAAATCAAATATCTTATGTGCAAGCTTGTATTATATTTTATTCAAGGCTTATATATCTATTTTCATTATTATTTGGTTGAATACAAAAATTTGATGAACACAACAAAATAAATATTTCATGTTAAAGGGTCAAAATTCTTGATTAATATCTCTTGATTTTTTTTACTTTTCTTTTCATTTATTTACACAAATATTTGATATACTTATATAAGCTTTTAGATTTGCACTTAAGAAAAAAAATGTTTAAAAAACCGTCGATAAAACCTGCATATCACTTTCTTTTTTTAAAAAAAAAAAAAACTTCAACCTATGACGCAGAGCTGCATCAAAAAGCTATAGTAAGAACTAAGACGATGGAACTTTAAGTAGTAGCTAATCAAGATATTACTGTAGGTAAACAAAAACCACATGTAACTAGAGTGAATCAGGATAAATAGTACTTGATAAATAAAGGAGAAGGTAAGTACTGGTAGGTGGTAGATTACACCGGTCGGATAGCAGATTCTGTAAATCACCAGTCCAATACATCTACGACCACCTTCAAGTCATAATGTACAGAGGCAGGTGGTCTGTGTCAAGTCATTCCAAAGGGTTAACAAATTGATATCCATGGATCATTTATACTTCAGCACTTGGTGTCTGTCTGGCCATCTGTCAACAGCAATTAGTTCACGTTAAAAACTCCACAAAGCACATGACAAAAAAGAGTTCTGCATGGAAGACTCATCAAGTTAAAAACAATCTTGGCCTAAAACTGAAGTTTCCCTCAAATTTGAGAGATGTTGTTTTTATAGCATTTTCTTCAAACAAGAACTTTCATTCTGTGTGAATGTAATGATCACAAGAGATTTTTACCAGCTGGACTCACCGTCCCATTCAGCATTCAAGATACGAGCCTGGTTTGCCAGATACTAGTAGTCACAAATTTGGCTTTGGTTGGTCGGCATAGAAATCACTTGATGCAATCCAAGAGCAGGGATTATTTTCAATATACTTTTAAGACTTGTATTGTTATTTGAAAATAGTCTATCCTCCTTGCATTGCATCATATCACGACAAATAGCAATCAGGCAGCAGCTCATGTATATGAGGTATTGATCGTATCAAGATCATACAAGATTGAATTTGGAAGCAATTGTCAATATAGCAAAGGCATTTCATCAGGTGGGTGATTAGAAATGCAATTCCAATAGGAAAAAAAATTGCAGATTTAAGGTTGCATACATTGGGATGAGGATAGAGGTACTGTTTGTTCAACAAGGTCTGAATCAACTAACTCATTTATCTTGATGGTTGGTGAATAGAAACCCTAACACAACACAAAATGTTTGTAGACTCCTAATACAACAGACAAGCTGAAGATAATCGTAACAAATTTTATTTTATTTTTTCTCACAAGAGAAAATTGTAATAATTTAAGTAAATCAGAGCTCATATTTACACAAACCATAGCTTACTATTTTATAGCAGAAAAACTGACAACGGTTAAAAAGGCACTAGTAATGGCTTATTTTGAGTGAGATTCTAAACCACCCCATCCTGTCAGATTTCAGTACCAAATAAGAAAGTCATTTTGGTTTCATTTGTTGCATGAATTGCCACCCATGATAAATTCTTAAAATTTTGAATGAGGTTTTATCTTTATCAAATATATGCGCAGTACAGGTCAGAAACAACTATAACTTCATGGTTCCAACCCCTAAACCCTAAACCCAACTCACCAACAAATGGTTTTCAATTTTCTAATCGTAACCCAATCTAGAAATATAATGTGATAAACCAGGGAAGGATTCAGCTTTGCCAACCTCCATAGGCTATAAAATTAAATGCTTCCTAGATTTCATACCTTGGTTTAGCAACCAAGTCGTAGAGTCCTCTGCCTGGGTAGACTTCTCTTTTGAAAATTCTGTATCAGAGTTTGGTGCATCAGAGATCATATCATCATTCAAATTCAGGGCAGGGGCCACTGGTGGTTCTGCATTTTGAGGAGCCTGTAGAAAATCCAGAAAAAAAAATGATGGTGAATTCACATTAGACTACCGAACATGAATAATTGGTTATGCACTCGACATTTGAATGAATGTCATGATAATGTATGTCTGGACAATCTCATGATAAAAATTGGTATACAAGCAAAAGCTCTTTGAAGCTCCAGGAGCAACAAGGAGATGCATGATTAAACCAGACATCCCATGATTTTTAGCAAAAAGAGCTGGCTATTATGCATATGAGAATGGTTTTAAATAACACCTGTTATTTAACAGTATCGGAGGACCCATTACTGTTATTCAGTATTGTGGTGCCATTAACAGTGTTCACAACAATAATGACTATAATGTCATTATATAGCATTATTGGCTGTTATTGAGAATATAACAGTGCACGCAAACACACAAACACATAGATATGTGTGCGTGTGTATTTACATTAAGCAAATTATCAATAAAACATTTCATTAATGTAAAGAGTCCAACTTTGTTAACAAGTCATATTTAATAAGAAAAACAAGCTACGAATATATTCCACACTTCATTCACAATCGCTCCATCAATCTTGTGCAATGTTTATCACAAAAAAAAAAAAATCTCTCTGCAAATTCAATACAGGGCACCATGCTTGAACCTATGCAATTCTGAGCATAGCATTTGAAGCAGGCACTAGCCTAAAAAGAACAAAATTCAGAGTACTCAATGAACAGGCAGGATACTGAACAAAGAAAAAAGGCAAATAGGTCTCAACCTCATGGGACTGATGAACATTAGAAGAAGCCAGATTCTTCAAATCAGGGACAGCAGCAGCTTCTGTCTTGGGTTCCTGTGCTGTGGATTCCTTCTCACGAGCATTGTCTGGCTGCATGTTTTCTACTGCATCCTGCTTGAGGGTTTTAGAAGTTTTTGGTTTGCTGTTGTAGTCACCATTCAATACCACACCAATTTCTGCACTTGCCCTTTTCCTGATATGGGCATGTAGCAAAAATAAGCACAAGTTTCATGGGAAATGCAGTGATTGCAATAACTGCCAATTAAGCAAATACAAAAACACCATATGCTCACCTGCTGTTATTGTGGTTAACTATCTGGGGAGAACTTGGCTTGTTGGAAAATAATATTCCACGTAGAGGCTTTCCATCTACAGTGGTCTCGATGGTATATCCATGTGGAAGGCTTTCAGTAACTTTGGCTTGAAATGTCTTCTTCCCTTGATGAAGTTGTCTTTGATTCAATGGGAAATTTTCTCTGCCTGCAAATAAAAGCACAAATTTTGTTAGTATTCAACTCGCATGCCCTTTTAAAGAACAGTTCATACCATGGCCATTAACATCATCATGAAACCTTGGCCACACTGGCCCAAGTGCTAGTCTTATCATGTTACCATCAAGGTAAGTCATAATTGGCTTCTCTTTGTTTTCAGCTGATATAACATCATTATTGAGGTCTTAAACAACATACTGTCATGCTAATAAAAAGAATTAGTAACCAGGAAAAGGTTCACACCTAACTTGATTTGCATGCTTAAAGTTAAATCACGAACAGAATGACTCGAAAAGCATCAGTATACTTATCGCCAGGAAAGTAAATAATAAAGTTGCAATAAAGGGAATCATGCAGAAATATAAATGTTGGAAATTGGAAGCATTTATAAATTTCAATGCACAAAATTCCCTTTTGCCACTGTTGGAATATTATGTGGTAATTCCGGAAACCACAATCTAGAACTTTTCAAGATCCAGGAAAGATGCCAAAGCTTTTTTCCATAATTTAACAATGCAGTATTGCGCAGATTATTCTTGAAAGTTTAGCAACTCTGGAAAATTACAGGATATAAATTTCTCACCTTTTTCCCTGACCTTTCACGCAAATTAAAATTCATTTCAGATCTACAACTAGTTTGCAAAAGCTCCCTTTTTCTTAAGAAGCATATTAAGTGTACAAATCCCAAACAAATTTCAATCAGTCTGAACATTTTTGTTGATGCCAAAAGACTCCAATCTCAGAAAGGAGATTTCAACTCAGGTCATGTAACTGCAGCCTGATTGTTTTGTTGATGCCAAAAGACTATCTGATCCCAGAAAACACAATGGCATTCAGGGACCTTATATGCTTGTAGCTGTCCAAAAATGTCACTAACTTGTTCTGAATAATCACTGCCATCAAATGCCTTTGACTTGTACACAGTTTAACCCCAATCAATAACAGGCCCTAAACCTTTCTTCGCTGCAAGAAGACAAAGTCATCAGAATTCCTTGATTAACCAGCCAAGCAACAGTAGACATTCTTTATCTGTACAATACCAAACCTTAGGTTGACTATATCTCAACTACCTTCCAAATCAAGACAAATAAACTTGTTCTTCATTCTCATTTGGCCACAGGGGGTGAGAGCTACCGGTTAGAAATTGTCCTAGCCTCCTAGGGCAATGGCATTATAACTGATTTCACTTTCATAAAACTCTTCCTTGCCAATACCGTGAATCTTAAAGCATTATAACCCCTCTTAAGTGCTTAAAGTTTAGCCCATCATGAACATACTACTTAAACAGTCAGTGCAGCCCAATACATAATGATAAGAAAAAATGTATCACGTTTTATTACAGAACAGCAGTCTCTGAGTAACTGGGCATGCTTAAATACTAGGCGATGGATACGAGAAATGGTTATGAAGATTGGGAGAAAGACAAAAGGGATGTAAGGTAAAAAATTATCTCAATCCAATTGTGCACATCTTAATAAAACAAAACTACCAGGAGGGATAAAAACTAAAAAGTTCAACCATATTCTTATCCTCTGTTTAAATAGCATAGAAGTTGCATTTTCCATTGGAACTAGAAAACCACGATGAGCCCTTCGTCCTGGTCCATCCCCAAATTGATAAGAGCATATTTCATGACTTACATTTCCTGCAGGAAGATTATTTCATCTTATCCCCAACCACTTTCACATAAAAAGAAACAGAATCTTGTTATCCCCAATTGTGTTTTTGAGCTTGTCCCCACTCCATTTCACAAAAGAAAAGGAAACATATCATCCATTTGCATGGTGAATAAATCCTCAATTGTGCTTTTGGACATCATGCCAGTAGTAAATAAGGATAGAAGAAATTGCACATTCTGACCCAACAAAGAACATCCACTGAACTTATAGGACATTAAGACATGGCATTCCAAGGAACAATATAGAATATTTTCCGCATACGCAGATAGATGCCTAGAAGACCACTAATCCCAGATAGAGAATTTACCATTTGCCCGAAGAAAAAAATGCCTACGCCAGTAGTAAATTCGGATAGAAGAAATTGCATATTCTGACCCAACAAAGAACATCGACTGAACTTATAGGGCATTAAGACATTACATTGCAAGGAACAATACAGAATATTTTCTGCATACGCAGATAGATGCCTAGAAGACCACTAATTCCAGATGGAGAATTTACCATTTTCCTGAAGAAAAAACTGCCACTGAAAGATGTTTTGACGAGCTTCCAAACCAAAAGCTACTCGTACAAAAACTCATTGTAGACTGATATAAACTCATTGTAGATTGATAAAAACAATCTATTTGTGATGTGAAATAATTGTCAAATGAGTGACACTACCAAGGCACTCTCAAGTCAATATTTAGTGATATTGCATAAGGCAACCTCAATTCTCCCTGGTTCAGATATGAAAAACTACAGGATTGATTTCATGAAAGGAAACTGTGATGAATAATACAAAGGGAGCAAATAGTCCACTTCTTACCTGGTTGGGCATAACTCGGCAAGGTGTGGTGAATGTCAGCATTTGTGTCAATTTGGACTAAAACTTTATCACGCACAGAAGAATTAAGATTTTGTTCTTGGCATTTTAGTTTCAATTGCTTCTTCAGAGATAACTTTTCTAGACGCCATTCATCTTGCACTCTTGTATGTCCTGCAATGAAAAAAATGGATGAGATTACCAAAATAAACAGTGATCTAGACAAATATAAGGGTTTACAGAGTAAGAAAATTGCAACTCAAAAGCATGCAAGAAATTTTAGTTAAGAAAACATTTAAAACTGTACCAAACCTGTGTGTAAGTAGTACATGTCTTCCAGCGCCTCAAGACTCTTATTGCAGCCACCAATGAAGACAAGCACACCACCCTTCAGTGGATCCAAGCAGTCCCCAGCCACAGAGAATCTTGCAGAAGGTCCATCTCCAGTTGTCATCATTTTAGTCCAAACACCAGTTTCTGCCCCGATAACAAACGTGGATGTTTAGAACTACAAATAAAGATAACCATAACAAGTTTATGCATAATCTGCTCACACTTTCAAAGCCACAGGACAGACAAGTAAATTATTGAAAATTGGGTGGATTTACAGGGAGAGGGGAGTGCATTTTCCTATGCAACTAAAATTTTATCAACAATAGCATGATACTTACCTACATCAAGCATATAAAAATCATCACATAGATTTTGGGCATCTGTAAATCCACCAAAACAAATAAATTCTTGCCCAAAGCAACAATAGTCGAGGTGGCAACTGCCCCAATAACAAATGTGGATGTTTAGAACTACAAGTAACGATAACTATAACAAGTTGATGTATAATACACTCGGACTTTCAAAGCTACAGAAAAGACAAGAAAATTATTGAAAATTTGGTGGATTTACAGGGAGAGGGGAGTGCATTTTTCTATGCAACTAAATTTTTATCAACAATAGCATGATACTTACCAACATCAAGCATATAAAAATCATCATATAGATTTTGGGCATCTGTAAATCCACCAAAAACAAATAAATTCTTGCCAAAAGCAACAGTGGAATGACCAGCTCGAGGTGGCAACTTCTGACCCAATGTGTTCAGCTCCTTCCAAACAAGAGTTTCTAACAAAACACAAGAAAGCTAAAGATTAGGCAACACATTCTTGCATGAATTCACAATTCAAATTATAATTGAAATTAATCATGTGCATGTGTTTGAAAGCAAATGCATGACAAATACACACACACAGGCACATGCTGTGTAAGTGCATGCAAATGTATAATATGTAAAATAATGAGCAAAACCTGTATCTAGGATGTGAACATCTGACAAATAATAATCATGCCCATCTTCACCACCAATCACAATGATTTTGTCCCTCCAAGATGAGCAAGTATGGCTATCACGGGCAGAAGGTGGAGTGCCTGTTGTTATTGCTTGTTTCCATACAAAAGTCTCTACAAAAGTAGAACATGAATGACATAATGTCTTCAACGTGCCGCAGTGCATAACAAATTGCAAGAAAATGATAATTGACTAAAATAGTGGAAGACTTGTCCACTTTCAAAGGCCACCCCCAAAGAGTCTATGAAAAGTTAACACATTAGAAAAATTGATTCAGCCCCCCTTAACCCCGCATCCACAACCCCCACCACGCGCGCGCGCGCAAAAAAAAAAAATCCTTTAGCCTAGTTAACCTAGGGTGGTACTGCAGAGCATAACAAATTGCAAGAAATTGATAATCGACTAGAATAATGGAAAACTTGTCCACTTTCAAAGACCATCCCAAAGAGTCTATGAAAAGTTAACACGTATTAGAAAAACCAATTCAGCCCCCCTTAACCCCACATCCACAACCCCCACCACGCACACACACAAAAAAACCCTTTAGCCCAGTTAGCCCAGGGTGGTAGTCCTGTATAGCATAGGAAATTGATATATGCATAAATTGTAAACTAAACTAGAGCATGATCATAACCAATACTTGCTGATGGAGAAAGTTACCTGTATTCAAGATGTAAAGATCCTCATAATAGACTTCATGATAATTATCTGAAGATTTCCCACATCCACCATATATAAAAAGTCGTTTGCCAACTAGGGCAGCACCATGACCCTCCCGTGCCTCTGGCCCATCACCTCTCACATTTGGAGTTATCCAAGTATGAGATGCTATAATATGATAACCATTGAAGGAAGTGTAAGTCATATGATTCAATACAAACCAACATAAACATACATATTAAATCTCATTTCTTAAGATACTCTTTCATGATCAGTCTATTTCAGCATAAAAAATATTGCTTTCTGACACTTAAGCTATGTAAATCACTGGCCACGTAAAAGACTAGGGCATGACATACAAGGAAAATCAAATGGAAAGAAATTAAGGACAGGATCACTCACAAGTATCTAAGATATGCAGATCATTGAGAGGGTTCTTCCCATCAGTACCTCCAAACACATACAGATTGTCACCAACAGTTGTACAAGTGTGGCTATCTCTCGGAACTGGTGGCGTGCCATTTAACACTGGCTGGCTCCAGGTCTGGTTAACTACAAGTCAGCAACCCAAAATGAGAGCATAAAAACATTTAGAGGAAACGAAACTGCAGATGAAAATTCAATAACTCAGAAGGCAACCTATAAATGAATCTCAAGTGAAGAAAACATTGAAAAAATTATCCTAAAAGAAACCACGAGCACCCCAGCAAGAGAAGATGAAATCTCACAAGTAGCAAAAGCAACTTGCACTATAGAGTACGATATGATCAAATCCCATTAGGTGGGATAGAAACTTTCATGGTCCCATATTACATTGACTCTAGAATAGGACATTAATCAACTTTCAAGTAATTTCAAATACCAAACAAGTCTAACAACACTCCAATAAAAAAGCAAATCAACAAGTTAAAGAAGAAAAAAAGAGTGAAATAACTCCAATAATCACACTTCCTCTAAGCACCAAACATTAACTGACAAAATTAATGCCAAAAAACACAACAAAAAAAAATCCACAAAATCCCCCAAAAAAAATTTAATGACTTCTCATTATAACAAAAATAAAAAGAAAAAGAAAAACAATCGAACTTTATATAAGCACCAAACAAAACCACCCAAAATTGCAAAAGACTATAAAAGAAAGACGCCCAACAATTAAAGACAACAGAAGTAGAAGAAGTGAAGACCCACCAGTATCAAAGACATGAACTTGGTTGGTCTGGCAGTTATCTTTGCCATAGCCACCAAAAACATATAGAAATCTTCCTCCTTTAATTGAATTACAAGTGTGTCCCCACCTCTTCCCTGGCCCATTTAACTCTTCTATTTGAACTCCTTGCTGCTGCTGCTGCTGCTGCTGCAGCACCCTTTCCCATCTCATTTTTCTTTTCGTTTTTTGTTCTGGGAAAATTTTCCCTTCGTGGGGAAAGCGTAGGAAAATTAAAATACAAAGATGAGGTTATTATGTCTCACACCAGAGAGAATGAAAATCAAAATGTATAAAAATAAAAGGAGCAGGGATAATTAGTACTGTAGATTATATCAGAGTTTGTCGTTGTTTTATTTTTAGTTTTCATGCAGAACACAAGGAAGGGAATCTCTATTTTTCCAAGAAAAATATAAAAATGCATTATTTTTACAAATTAGAAAACAGAAAAAGACTTTTTCATTTTCCCTTATAAAGCTTGGTTTGGAAAACATCTAAAAGATCTTCCCCAAATTTTTCCACCCACTATAAGCATAATGGAAAAGGTGCTCTCCATCTATTTTCCAG
>Ga0325410_1005958_pt1 | contig 13424 bp, 9 predicted proteins | sample PopdelMetagenome_16_FD_206182 | JGI IMG/M metagenome (GOLD analysis project Ga0325410, IMG submission 206182) | Populus deltoides microbial communities from Bellville, Georgia, United States - Xylem-PdIQD-R3 | ecosystem: Host-associated > Plants > Phyllosphere > Stem > Wood/Secondary xylem... | reverse complement strand
AATCATCAATCACAACCCGACCATCCCTTTAGGATATCATTAGCCAAAGCTAATCATCTATTCATCCTGGCCATCCGCTTCAGATGCCATTAGCCAAAGCTAATTATCAATTTATCCCGGCCATTCACTTAGAATGCCATTAATCATCAAACTCAAAATGAACAATTCCCAGACGACTTGGTATTCATACTAACACGATATTATGTCATTCGTGATAAGACATTTCATACGTTAGCATTATGTAATAGGAAGGTGGAAACCAAGGTTGTCAAAAACGCATTTTTGACACGGCATATAAAATACAAAATAAACTCGGATCGTAAAATCATAAAATCATAAGAAATTTCATGCATCGAATAAAAATAGTCTGTTTTGTGGATGAAAGGTACCAAAGAAAAGGCAAACAATTTTTATTTAAGAGTTTCAATAGGCACCTCTAAACCAGGCTCATTAGTAGGACATAATTCAGCTTCAACTTCATTTAGAAGATACATTTGAAAGCATGATATCGCAAACAAGTAGCGGGATTGAGCCATTTATGTTCCTACAAATAATAACAAAAAGAAAAAAAAGCTGAAAGATACATAAATACACAATGCTTTTAATAGATCAATAGGAGAGGGGAAAAAAATCCACGACAAGAAAGAAAAAAATGACTAAATAAATTAAGATCATCCTAAGTTAACAACTATCTGAAAGTTGAAAACACGAAGAAGCATACTACCTTTTAGAATATGATACGTAGAGTATGCTTGATTATTTTGCAGATAACAGCCAACTAACAATTGCAAATTTGTCCGCATAAACAAATGCAATTATTTTGAAGTCGGGTAAAATTTAGTACAACAAAAAGAAAACTGCATAAACATATAACATTTGTATCAAAATAGATTATGAAGATAGAGGAACTGTTAAGGGATGAGTAAGAAAGCATATCCTCAAATTTTGAGGAAACATTGTCAAAATGAACATGCAACTAGTTAAGATATTTCGTAAACCAAAACTCCAGGTTTCATCTAGCTATCTTCGTAGTTTGATTCTATAGCAGCAGTGAAGCAAGTAGTGAGTAAACAAATCCAATAAAAATCCTCTTCCGATTAGCCCAAAATTCCATAAGTTACAGGTATCAAAACCTTAGTCCTTTTTTAGATAAATTCTACAAATTTAGTTATTTTCAAATGTCAAATTCACATAACACGTCAGAATTTCGGACATTTTTGTTCCAGTGTTTCCCAAAAAAATAATAGGAAAAACTAAAGCCACATGGAGCTCTAATCAGTTTCGAATCGCCATAAAATTATCAAAAAGAAAAAGAAAGATAACCAATCTTGCCAGTAAATAGTAAGACCCCTACTGTTCTTGAGAAACCAATAAAAATTATATACACTGTTTTTGCAACCTGTGAAAGATTATCCCTTCAATTTTCTTGCTGTATCTTAGAGACTAAACAAAATGGGTCTAAGTTAAGAAAAAACTTGGAGCTTTTTGGGATACCTCGAAAGGGAACTCGGCGCAGAGCCGTTCGCACATGAATATGGCGTTTCGATGCATGAAATGGCGAGGACTGTGGTTTACAGTTTACACAGTCTACTAGTATCGCTTCCATCTCTTCTTCTTCTTTGATTGAAAGAGAGATAAAAAGAGAGAAAAAAAAAAGAGAGAAAAAAAGAGAGGGGTTTTCTGGTTTTTGGGGGTTTTTTGAGGTTTAAAATGGGATGGCACATGTTAGCTTTTGTTTCAAATAATGCCTCAAGTATGAGAGAGTCCGAGACAGCAGGTGAAAGTTCACTCCAGAAAGCCTCTTCCCTGGAGAAAACAAAGCCCTACGAGAAGGAGATTAGAGATTTAATGTTCAAAGTTCAGACGGTGTTCTCATTGAAAAGGATGAAGGGAAGCCGATTTAATGTTCAGCTGGTTAATAGCCAATAGGCGCTGGACAGCTGGAGCAAGGAAACATTTACTCCAATTCAGTTTATGTATTTTGTTGAAATCTAAATCGTGTTTCTTTGCGCTTTCACCTGATTTAACAATTTCACCCAATTTCAACCTGATTCCAACCATTTTTGAGTTTTTCAAACGATTTAACACGTTAAGCATATATTGACTCCTAAAATCGTATGATTTTATGAGTCAAAACATGATTTTAACAACCTTGATGGAAACCACCTACCTGTTCCTCCCATGGGGTGTCTTGTCCTATCGAAGGCCTGATCCCTGTCGTACAACCTAACACATCAATGGTCACAAATCAATACATTTGCATTCGGTAATCACACAACTCATCACCATACATATTTCAAAAATACACATGTTCACATTCAAACGTTCCATATATTACAATCACACAATGCAATCATTATAATCATTGAACCAATTCTAATATGTAAGTCTGTCACAGAAAATTGTTAATGAAAGCCGGTTCGCAAGTGACGCAGATTTGTCAACAAATTGATTCGCTGGAACACAGAATCGTCAGCGAAACTGGTTCACTGGTGACATAAACTCGTCAGTGAAAACTGGTTTATTGGTACACAGAATCGTTAGCGAAACTGGTTCCCTGGTGATGTAAATTCATTAGCGAAAAACTGGTTCGCTGGTACGTAGATTTGTCAGAAAACTGCTTCACAGGAACGCATAATCGCCTGCGAAACTGGTTTGCTAGTGACACAGAATTCAACAACAAAAATTGTCTCGTTGGTGCCACAAAATTCAACAGCGAAAGTTAACTTGCTGGCAACGAAAACTAACTTGCTGGTGATACCGTATTCGACAGAAATCACCAGCGCATATAGGCTACTATAACAACCAGGTTTTCAAAGCCAAAAACAACGGTAAATTTGTAGAGATTATATATATATATATATATATATATATATATATATATGATATCATTCCGAGAATTTATAAACCGGTTTTCACTCATTATCATGGTACAATCCATATGCGAGACATCAATTAACACTTCATTAAAAGCAGTTCGTACACATACACATCATATTAAGTTTGCATGATTACAAGTCTACATTATAATATACGTACATAATCATAAGTTCACATTCCTATACTACTAAAAGACATCACATGTTCCTACAAAATATATCGTGATTTAAAATGCGACTACATGATTTCTTGCATAAGTAGGTTTCCATGTAATGAGGTTCCTAGGCACCTCATTGGTGTGACATCCCTGCTGCAAAAATTATAAATAATTAATGATAAGCAATTAAATAGTCTAATGAAAGCATTAACATTATTCTCTATTTAAAGAATAACAATCAAAGTTCCTTCATATACTTGGTATATACAAAACATATTACACATGAACGTATCAATTCTTGTAATTAACTCATAACTCTCAAATCCAGCCGTCCTGCCATCCTCTTAGGTTCATCCCAGTTATACACTTAGAATGCCTTAGCCAAAGCTAATCATTTATTCATCTCATTCATCCGCTTAGGATGCCATTAGCCGAAGCGAATCATTTATTCATTAACAAATACTCCCTTGATAGGTTGGTATTTATACTAACATGATATTATGACATTCATAATAAAACATTTCATAAATTAACATTAAGAAAGAGGAAGGTGAAAACCACTTGCTTGTTCCACCCGTGGGGTTTCCTTGTCTTAACGAAGGTTTGATCCCAGTCGCACCACCTAAAACATTGATGGCTATAAATCAGTACATTCGTATTCAGTAATTGCACAACTCATCACCATGCATGTCTCAAACATACACAAGTTCATATTCAAGTGTTCCACATATTACAATCACACAATGCAATCATTTTAATCACCACACTCATTCAACTACATAAATCTGCTGTAGAAGTTAGCGAAAGTTGGTTCGCTAGTGATGCAGATTTGCCAGCAAACTGATTTGCTAGAACACAGAATCGTTAGTAAAACTGGTTCGCTGGTGACATGGATTTGTCAGCAAACTGATTCGCTGGAAGATAGGATCGTCTACGAAACTAGTTCGCTGGTGACGCAGATTTGTTAGCGAACTGATTCACTGGAACACATGATCATTAACGAAACTGGTTCGCTGGTGACGCTACCATTCAGCACCGAAAACTGATTCGCTACTGACACCGCAATTCAGCAACGAAAATTGAATCCCTGCGAACAACATAATTTGGCAGCGGAAATTAATTCACACTTCTGAAAACACAATTCGGTTATTCACTACTGACACCACAATTTGGCAACAAAAACTGATTCGCTGCTGACAGCACAATTCAACAACGAAAACTAATTCGCTGCCGACACTATAATTTGTTCTTAGGATCCAGCAGAATCATACAATTTTAAGCATGAACATCTACATGCATTTCGGTTCTAGCATACAATTTTTTCTTAGAATCCAGCAGAATCATACAATTTTCAAGCATGAACATCTACATGCATTTCGGTTCTAGCATACAATTTGTTCTAAGAATCCAGTGGAATCATACAATTTCAGCACGAACATCTACATGCATTTTGGTTCCAGCATACAATGTTTTCTTAGAATCCAGCAGAACCGTACAATTCTCAAGCATGAACATCTACATGCATTTCGATTCCATCTTACATTTTGTTTTTAGAATCTAGCAAAATCATACAATTGCAGCATGAACATCTACATGCATTTCGGTTCCAGCATATAATTTGTTCTTAGAATCCAGCAGAATCATACAATTTCAGCCTGAACATCTACATGCATTTTGGTTCCAACATACAATTTTTTCTTAGAATCCAGCAGAATCATACAATTTTCAAGTATGAACATCTACATGCATTTCAGTTTCAACATGCAATCTGACTAACCCTTCAGTTATGGCCGACCATTTACCAAGTTTTGTCCATTCAATCTATTCATTTTTTCTGTGTTAATTGTTTTGGAAATTTGGCCCCTATTCATCCCTATTTTATTGTCCTTTTAGTTAGTTTTGGTTTCCTTCACAACTGGTCTATATGTCTTAGGTCATTTTCTTAGTGTCTTTTTTTTTTGGTTCTAAGGTCTAAAGAACAAGAGGAGAAAAGATTTGGTTCACACCTTACTGTTTTTAGTAGTTTTAGGAAGGGATTTAAGTTTTTCTCCCCCCTCTACCCATAGTTTTCTACTACTTCTTCCTCTCTAGTTTCGTTTTTTCCTTCCTTCTCTAGTTGCACCAGCCAACCTGTTACATACCCTCTCTTGTCATGGTTTCAACTAGTTTTTGGTACTCTTTAATTCTTCTTTCCTCTCTAAGGTTTAAGAGGGATGCATGTAGCTGGTTTGGGGATCTTCTCTTTAGGAAGAGGGAGAGGGTCAGTTGCATGCAGCTGGTCAGTTTTGGGGAAGAGCAAGGGTCACTCTCTCTCCTTACATTTATACCCCCCTTAAATGAGGTGGGGTGTTTGGGGCTGGTTTAAAAGGGTTCTTCTCCCTGTTTTAGTTTCTCTAAGGCTGGTTATGTCCTCTATTATTCTCATATAGAATAGGTTGGTCCAACACTAATTTTTGTTGGGTTTTACATCGTCAGTGAAACTAAGTCACTGCTGATTCAGAAATCAACAACGAAAATTGTGTCAATGTTGATTCAGAGATTGGCAACTAAAACTATGTCACTGCCGATTCAAAAATCAGCAACGAAAAACTGTGGAAATCGGCAGCGATGGTGGAGTCATTTCTAGCTTTACCTTTCTTTCTCTTTTTGTTGTGTGTTTACATTCTCCCCCCCTCCCAATATGAATTTCATCCTCAAAATTTAAGAGGTTTCATATTCCATACTTGGTAGTTCAAATAGATTGGGGTACTTTTTCCTCATTTCAGACTCCCTCTTCCAAGTTTCTTCTTCAATTTGGGTGTTTCGCCATAAGATTTTGACAATGGAAATCCTTTTGTTCCATAGTTCCTTCACTCCTCGATCCAGTATCCTTGTGGACCTCAATTCGAGCGTTAAGTCTTCCTTGACTTTTACCGAAACTTGAGCTAGGATTCGGGTGGGATCCACGTCAGCCTTTCTTAACAAAGAGACATGGAACATGTCATGGACCTTGGTTAACTGCGGGGACAAGTCTATTTTATAGGCTACTAACCCGATTCGCTACAAAATTTTGAAGGGTCCGGTGAAGCGGGGAGCTAACTTCCCTTTCAATCCAAACAGCAACATGTACTTCCACGAGGCTACCTTCAGGAATACTTGATCCCCCACACTAAACTCGAGGGGTCTTCTCCTCACATCAGCATACTTCTTTCTGTCTATCCTGTACGGCTTTAATGCGATCCTTTATGGTTCTCACTTTCTTGGTGGTGACCTGAACCAAATCCGCACCATTCAACTTACGGTCTCCGACTTCTTCCCAACATAAAGGAGTCCCACACCTCCTACCATACAAGGTTTTGTACCGGGCCATCCCTATTATGGCTTGGTGACTATTATTGTATGTGAACTCCACCAATGCTATATGTTCCTCCCAATTTCCTCTAAATTTTAGTATACATGCCCGTAATAAGTCTTCCAAGAATTGGTTGACTCTTTCCGACTGGCCATCAGTTTGGGGATGAAATGCTCATATCCAATCTTGTCCCCAAGGCGTGTTGTATGCTCGGCTAAAGTCGAGAGGTGAACCTAGGATCCTGATCTGAGACAATGGATACTGGAATCTCATGGAGCCGTGCCATCTCATTTATTTAAACATTGGCAAGCTTTCTACCGAATTGGTTATCTTTATAGGCAGGAATAATGCGAATTTCGTCAAGCGGTCTACGATGACCTATATTGCACCATTCCCTTTCCTTCATTTGGGAAATCCTAACACAAAATCCATGATGATCATCCCCCACTTCCATTCTGGAATCTGTAATGGTTGTAATGATTTTGCAGGTATTTGGTGTTCTACTTTGAGTTGTTGACATACTTCATACTTGGACACATACTCGGCTATTTCCCTCTTTATATTAGGCCACTAATAGAGATTTTTTAGGTCCTGATACATCTTAATGTTGTCGAGATATATGGAGAATTTAGACTCATGCGCTTCTCATAGAACCATCTGTTTAACTGTCTCGTCATCAGACACGTATAACCATTGTCCCATCATCAATGACCCATCATCTGCTACTCGAAACTGAGTTTTTTTCCCCAACCTCCATTTTCTTCCTAATCTTGGACCCTTCATTATCACAGATTTGGGCTTGTAGTATTTGTTCATGATACGTTGGTCGCACCAACAGTTATGCTAACAATCTGCCTCCTAAATTAATGCCCAATTCTACACCCATCTCTTTCAATTCTGCCAATTGTCATTCCTTCCACACCATTGGCTTACTTAGGGTGGCTTTATTCTTGCGAATGAGATCATATGCCACTACGTTTGTCTTTCTAGGGTGGTATTCTATGGTGCAGTCATAATCCTTAATGAGTTATATCCACCTTCTTTGTCGCATATTCAACTTCTTTTGCAACATCAAATACTTTAGACTTTTATGATCAGTAAAGATTTGGGTTCGAGACCTATATAAATAATGTCTCCATATCCTTAAGGCGAATACTACAAAGACTAATTCTAGGTCATGCATCGCATAATTCACCTCATAGGTCTTTAACTGTATTGATGCATAGGCGATCACCTTCCTATATTGCATTAAGACACACCCCAATTCTTTCCCTGAGGCATCACTATAAACTACAAAACCTTTAGTTCCTGAGGGAAGTGTTAACACTAGAGCAGTGGTGATCGTCCTCTTTAACTCTTGGAAGCTTTCCTCATATTTTTTCGACCACACCCACTTCTTATCTTTCCTAGTTAACTGTGTTAAAGGGGATGCAATTAGGGAGAACCCCTTAATGAATCTTTGGTAGTATCCTGCAAGTCATAGGAAACTACGTATTTCAGTGACCGAAGTCAGTCTTTTCCATTTCAAGACTGCTTCGACTTTCTAGGGGTCTATAAAAACACCTTTGACTAAAATGATGTGTCCTCAGAATGTCACCCTTTCCAACCAAAATTCATATTTACTTAGTTTGTATACAACTGGTGATTTCTTAAGGTTTGTAAGGGCTGCCTCAAGTGTCCCTCATGCTCCTCAAAGGAGTTTGAGTGAACTAGTATATCATCGATGAATATCACCATAAATTTATCAAGGTATGGTTGGAAAACTCGATTCATTAAGTTCATGAAGAGGGCTGGGCATTTGTCAACTTGAACGGTAGACCAAAAACCCGTAGTGTCCTTAACGGGTCCTAAATGCAGTCTTTGGTACATTCACCTCTTTAATCTTCATCTGATAGTACCCTGACCTCAAATCTATTTTTGAAAATGCTCTCATTCCCTTTAGTTTATCAAATAAATCATCTATCCACGGTAACTAACCATAGTCAATACAAAGTCTATGGGTTTAAAAATAGAACCAGTGTTTCCCAAGGAGAATTACTGGTCTGTAGAAACCCCTTATCTAGCAACTCTTGCAATTGAGTCTTTAGCACATTCAATTCTGCTGAAGCCATCCAATATGGTTGTTGGGCTATGGGTGGGACTCTAGGGGTAGTCTGTTAGTTCTTCGGGAAACACTTTCGGGAATTCCTTTACCACAGGAATATCCTTCAGTCGTGGACCTCTGTCATTTAAGTTTAAGATGTATGCAAGGTATCCTATACACCCCTTTTTGAGAAGTTTTTGAGCTGTCACAACTGATATTAAGGTGGTCGATTTGGGAATTCTCTCTCATTCGAAAACTATCCTCTTATCCTTGAGTATTTGGAATGTAAAAGTTTTAGAATAACAGTCTATTAAAGCCTTGTATTTACTCAACTAATCCATGCCTAGAATTATGTCAAAATCATGCAATTCCAAGGAAATCAAGTCTACTTTTGTTTCATACCTAACTAGACTAACCCCCACTCCCACATACATATTATTTGTTTCAACCATATTCCCCATCGGAGTTCCAATTACGAACCCTGTAACGACCTGACTTTTTCAAGGCCAAAATCGATGGAATATTTTTTTTATAAATCGTTAGGTTCTAGATGTTTTTCACCATATCATTCTGTAGATTTATAATTACGTTCCATTCATTAACAAGGCAGAATCCATATAGGATATCGTAAATCAACATTCCCATACAACGGATTCTCAATACATATGCCCATAATATTACATTTTCATACTCGTAGGTTTACATTACATCATATTGGCATACTCATAAATTCACATTCCTATTCCAGTCTCTTTATCATCAGGAGTTCATATAAGAGTGTCGAACGACAAGTTACACAACTAGTACTTTCATTATCCTGACCTCATGTAATTTCTCAACATAACATCCTCATAAGAAGGATACCATATACATATATTCATACACATCATATCTACATGTTAGCACATGCACATCCATGTTCCATTTCAATTTTTCGTTACAAGTCTTTACAAAAGGGGTAGGACAACTAATTGAGTGATTAACACATTTGTTCATACAAAACTCATATCACCCATAACATGCGAATATATAGTTCCTTTCAAAATGTGCAAGTTGCGAAACAAATTTCCTTGCGCACCATGTTGGTATGTTGTCCCTGTTATAGCATAAGATAATTTCAAGCATTATAGGCAATTTGAAAAACAAAAAAACATAGTAAAATAATATTAACATTACATTTCATTCATGGATCAAAAGAGCATAATTCTTTCATTTCCTTACTTATATAAATATCACCCTTAATAATTCATCAATTACCAAGGCTAATTACAATAGTCAAACCCGGTCATCCATCTCGAATACCATTAATGGAACTAACATTATTCTTTATTTAAAGCATAACAATCGTAGTTCTTTCATATACTTGGTATATACAAAACATAGTACACATGAATGCATCAACTCATGAAACTAACTCGTAACTCCCAAATCCGGCTATCCACTTAGGATGCCATTAACCGAAGCTAATCATGTGTTCATCCCGATCATCCACTTAGGATGCCATTAGCCGAAGCTAATCATTTTTTCATCAAGGTCATCCACTAAGGATGACATTAGCCAAAGCTAATCATGTGTTCATCCCGATCATCCACTTAGGATGCTATTAGCCGAAGCTAATCCTGTGTTCATGCCGGTCATCCATTTAGGATGCCATTAGCCAAAGCTAATCATTATCCAATCAAACATTCCAGAGGCGGTTTATGAAATCACAATCACATGATAATATATCCTTTGAAATGCTCATTCAAATGATTCATAACAATTTGACATTGAATATAACATATAGACCCTTCATAATACTTGAATAGACGTTTCATAATAGTTTAGCGATCAGTAAACACAATAATAAATCCTTTGTAATACATAAACAAACATTGCATAATAGTTTAGCATTTAGTATAACACAACAGTAGACCCTTCATATTACTCATTGAACCATTCATGATAGTTAATGTTCAATACAATGCAACAATGGATCCCTTGTAATACTCATATAACAATTCATAACAATTAACATTTAGTATAATACAATGATAGATCCTTCGTAATACTCATACAACCACTCATGATAATTAACATTCAGTATAATAGAAGGGTAAATTCTTCGTAATACTTGTATAACATTCGTGATAATTACCATTTAGTATGATACAATGACAGATCCTTCGTAATACCCACACAACCATTCGTAACAATCAATATTCAGTATAATGCAATGGCAGATCCATTGTAATACTCATACAACCATTCATGATAGTTTAGCATTTAGTATAAGATAACAGTAGACCCTTCATATTACTCATCCAACCAATAATGACAGTTAATGTTCAATACAATGCAACAATAAATCCCTCATAATACTCATATAAAAATTCATAATAAATAACCTTCAACATAATATAATGATAGATCCTTCGTAATACCATACAACCATTCGTGACAGTTAACATTCAATAGAATACAACGGTATATCCTTTGTAATACTCATACAACCATTCATAATAGTTTAGCATTCCATGTAGCACAACAATAAATCCTTCGTAATAAATTTACTTCAGAAACTAACGTTACGCTAGAAGGGAGGTGGAAATCACCTACTTATTCCTCTAGTGGGGTGTCCTTGCCCAGTCGAAAGACTGATCCTGGTCGCACCACCTAACACATCAATGATCACAATCAACACATTTGTATTTGATAATCACATAACTCATCACCATATATTTTCCAAAAATACACATGTTGACATTCAAGCGTTCCATATATTACACAATCATACAATGAGATCGTTACAAGCATTTACATCATTTCTGATATGGGAGTCTGCCGCAGAAAATCAACATGGAAACTGCTTCACTAATGACGCAAAATTCGGCAGCGAAACTGATTCGCTAGTGACATGCAATTCGTAAACAAAACTGACTCGCTTGTGAGAAATAATTGGTGACATGGACTCGTCAGCAAAACTGATTTGCTGAACCACAAACTCATCAATGAACTGATTCCCTACAATGCAAACTCGTCATCGAACTGGATCACAGATCCGTCAGCAAAATTGATGACCCGGACTCGTCAGCAAAATTGATTCGCTGCAACACAGATTCATCAGCGAACTGATTCGCTGCACCACAAACTCGTCAATGAACCTAATTCGCTGCGGACAACACAATTCGAGAACAAAAAATAATTTGCTGCGGACAACACAATTTGGCAGCGAAGACTGATTCACTGCCGACCCACAAAGTCATGCTGCAACCTATCTCCAATGAATGGTTAACCTCGACTAATGTGTCTTACGAGGATAACCAAATTTAAAAGTTATGAGTAGTTGCAAGAATTGATGCGTTCATGTGTATTATGTTTGTATGAACCAAGTGTATAAATGAACTATGAATTGTATACCTTAAACAGATAGTAACATTAATGCTTCATTAAACTACTTGATTGCATATTATTAATTAGTTATAATTCTTATAAATATTTGTATTGCAGCAGGGACATCACACCAACGAGGTGCCTAGGGACCCCATTACACGGGAACCCACTTTTGCAAGGAATCATGTAGTTGCATTCAAAATCACAATGTATTTTGTATGGACAAGTGCATCAGACGTATAACTATTATTATATACTTTTGTTTAAACTCGTGATGACTGCTAGTAGTACAGGAATGTAAACTTATGTTTATGTATGTATATTATAATGTGGACTTGTAATCATGCAGATGTAATATTATGTGAATATGTAAGAATTACTTTTAATGAAATGTTGGTTGATGTTGGTGTATAGATTGTACCTCAATAATTAGGGGAAACATGTTCATTGATTCCTGATATGATGTGTGCCAAAAACAAATTCCTGTTGTTTTTGGCTTGAAAAGTCGAGTTGTTACATGGAGTGTCTTAGAGATAGAGGCAACCAGATGGAATTTTTCCTAGGGTGCCGGCAGTTGCGCCTAATCCATACTCTGATCCTACGTTTCTGGAACAGATAGTGAAAGTTGTTGCAGCGGGGATGGCTAAAGTGTCAGGCTCAGCTCCTAGACAAGCGAGAGTAGTCACTTTGGTGCATTGGGTTAAAGGGATGAGAGAGATGGGTTGTGTAACCTTCTCAAGAGAGGAGGATGCTGAGGTAGCAGTGCATTGGTTAATGAGATTGACCCAAATTCTAGTCTCAGGAGGAGGTGAGAGTTGCACCTGACATGGTGGCAGGTACATTACAGTTAAAATCAATGCAAGTTCATGCTTTAATTGATCATGGAGTTAGTCATTCTTTTATAGCATATCGAATTGTAGATAAATTGCATGTATTGTCAAACAAATTAAATATGGGGGTAACGGTTGGTACACCTTTAGGGGAATACATAGATATTGATAGTGTTTATAGAGGGGTAAAACTATATATCGAAGGGTTATAATTAGATTTAATACATTTGAAGTTATATGACTTTGATGTGATTCTGGGTATGGATTGGTTGAGTAAATACAGACAAGTGGATTGTTCACCAAAACGATGACAATTCAAAGTATAAATGGAAAAATGTAGTATTTAAAGGAGAGAGAAAAGTTGTTCCAAGTTGTTTAATTTCTGTCATGACCACTGAGAAATTGATTGGGAAGGGATGCCCCACATTCTTAGCCTATGTGAGGGAAACAAAGAAAAGGAGCGTCAAACTAGCCAGTATTCCTATTGTAAGGGAATACTTGATTAGTGCTTAAAACTACATTTTTATCAAGATTTTATATTATTATTTTGCACTTAAAGCATCAATAACTCCTTAACTAAAAGCATCTTTTATAATAACAAGTCTGATACTATAAGATACCTTAAATTTATGGTAAATGTTCATCTTAAATATAGGCCTATCACATAAATGAAGGGATTGATTGATGAGTTTAACTACTGGAATTGAGAAGACAAAGAGAGGGTTAAACTTAGAAAAGAGATGTTGGTTCAGTCCAAACTGAACATTTTTC
>Ga0325410_1005957_pt1 | contig 13424 bp, 6 predicted proteins | sample PopdelMetagenome_16_FD_206182 | JGI IMG/M metagenome (GOLD analysis project Ga0325410, IMG submission 206182) | Populus deltoides microbial communities from Bellville, Georgia, United States - Xylem-PdIQD-R3 | ecosystem: Host-associated > Plants > Phyllosphere > Stem > Wood/Secondary xylem... | reverse complement strand
TTTTTTTTTTTTTTTTGTGGGTGTACAATGCGTGGCCCAAAGGAAATTACCCAAAAAATTAACGATTTAGAGCAACGAAGGAAACCTTCAATGATAAGGCTCAGGTGCCTAATAAGTTATAGATAGAGGGCCCAGATCTCTAATGGGCCATATGGACCAAACAAGGCAACCCAAATCTTAGGCAGCTTAATTTTAGTCAAAATAGCCCACCCAAAAGAGGACGTCCAGAAAATTCCCCAGGCAGCCAATTGTTATTATGCTATACAATAAACTCGAGAGATTTGGGATATTCGCTATCCATTCCCTCTCATTATAAATTCAATTAAAAAATGTAGTCGTTTTAACTGTTTACATGGATAGTAAACCAGGTGAATATATTTTTAAAAATGTTTCATAACAACTTTGTGCTATAGCTTAGTTAGTTGAAATGTATAAAATTAAATCTAATATCGTAGATTTAATCCTTACTTGGTGTATTATTTTTTTTAAAATAAACACAACTGACTTATCCTCTGTGATTTTTTTTAAAATAAATTAATTAAAAAAGGAATTTTATAAAATTTCAAAGAGATTTTTTAATCAATATTTTATTTTTTTTCCCTCTCGTTTTAAATAAATAAATAAATTATGTTTGCATGTTTCGTTTATAAAAATGAAAATCACATGTACTTGGTGACTAAAATTAACCTAAAAGATAAATAAAACAAAAAGATGGCCGGGATAAAACATTTACATGTATATTTATTTTTTATTTCTTACAAAGAATATTACCTTCTCCTTTCAATCTTTAATCAATATTAAGGATTGTTATCTGATTCACCAATTCTTATATATTTTTTTAATTCATTTTATTAAAGAAATACATTATATTTCTGTTATTTAATTTTTAAAAAATATGATATAAAAAAATGCTTCTGTAATGCCATCTTTTTTTTTTCCATTAAAAATCAACTTGAAATTATATTCATAACATAGCATGAGTGTGCTGATTAGTGTATTTGACACGGTCGATTTAATTTAGACTAAGACTTTTTTTCTCAAATGATTCTAACAGTAATCCTTCACATGTTGCAACAAAGATGTATTCATAAAATCTTAATAAATTTTCTAAATTTCAGCCTTTCAACCAAAATAATCGCGAGAACACACCGATCTCGTAACATCGCCATTTGACATTTGAAAGAATGTGTAATATCCATGTTGCACAGTGCATCATCTTGGAAGATAGGATCTCTTGCCATTCAAAGTGTTTGGATACCTTCGATGAACAACATAATATTCTTGCAAGTGTATTATATTGCAGTCCTCCCACCCAACAACATATCTGGCTAGGAATGATTCTCATAATGGTTATGCTGTAAGAACAAATCTCCTCGATGAGCTCTTTAAATTATTAGTGATGGCATTCAAGACCAGTCTCTTTGGGCCAGCCACGCCACTTGTTGGGGAACAAGATCAATCACGAGCCTGTTCAAGGAGTGACTGGCATTTGATAACCATAGACAGACAAGTAAATGACAATTGGCAATCATATAAGTATTCAAGTTGCTGCAAATTAAAAAAAAAAAAAAAAAAAAGATCTGGGTGCATGCATTTATAATTTTCTGAAATAGAAAGAAAAAAAACAGAGAGAGAGAGTTAACTAATGTTCATGTCTCCTGCAAAAATGCAAACAGAAAGAACGAAATTGCATAGAGAGAATCATCTTTGATGCTGGATGGAGTTATGGTGACAGCGGGCCTTTCACCTTTCAGCAGAGCCATTGGTAATGGCCTGAAACGAGATACACAGCTGCGAAAAACACAAAATATCCAGTTACAGCCATTTCTTTCATCTCTTTCGTTTTCCTTTTCCTTCTTTCTTTCTTTGTAAAAACGGGGAACTGATCGTGAGAAAAACAACACTCGTAGGATTTAAGTGGTAGAGTGATTAAAAACTAAAAACATTAAAACTGTTTGGAGAAATCTTTTCAAAATTCCTTTTGGAACTCATTTGGTATCAAATATGAATTTGGGTTTGGATATTCTCACATTCTTGGGAACAATAGAGGTAATATCTGTACAGAGATCATGTTTGTGAAATTAAAACTCTTAATAGCTCAACCACGACTTGTCTGGAAACTGGACGCAAACCCTGGCTGACTCTTCCGTTCTCCTTCATGGTTGATTAGATGAACGGAGAACAGGCTGCAACAACGTGCGGCACGCCATGAAAAGATGATCAGGAGATCCCTTTTCCACTTGGATTAAATAATCCTTTTAGTTCCCATCCAAAAATAACAAAATTCTTGTGTGGTCTCTGACTGATCATTTCAACCAGAATTTTATTTATTTTTAACTATTTTTTCCGGGAAGTTTTCCTTCTTTACATCTGAAGCCAAAACTTTTAAACGGAGAAAAACTGCTCCCAAATCTTCCCATGTCATTGTCGAGCGGATTTTACAACTTTTTAAACCTCAATCCCTTCCTACTTCTCCACTTCAACTACTTCTTTTAGAATAAGCTAGCGATGTTTCCATTAAATGCTGCCGACAATATTTTTTATGGAACTTATTTTCTATTTAATTATACAGTAATAAAAATAAGCATATACAAAAAAAAAAAACAAGGCAAAATATGTTTTTTTTTTAAATTATCTTTTCTAATTCATGCAATCTTTTTAATCTGACAGCAAAATTGTTTATCTATTAGCAGCATAGTTTATTGAACAAAAAGTAAAAACAATAAGAAAAAAAGTATTCACAAAAAACATAATGGTTTGAACTAAAAAGGAAAAATATATATTTTTAATTAAAAAACATTATTATCTTATTCGTTTGTTTCTTTTTTACTATGACAAAACATGTTTTATTATGAGAAGTATTTTTTTTAAGTAAAATTTTATTACAATTATGAAAACAAGCTTCAAATTAAAAAAAAAATCATGAATTAGTCATTTTCATGCACCTATATAAAAAATATAAGAATAATAAATTATATAAAAACTTATAATTAAAAAATAGATATTTGATTCTCATTCAATGTTAATTAGAAAATTATTTTAAAAAAAAGCTATAATTGGCTAATACATAATTATCCATAAAACAATCAATAATTTCATCACAAAAAGCCTTAATCTTCTAAAAAATAATTGAATAATCACTTAAATATTATTTTAATAAATTTATTTAAAGAGGTATTTTAAAAATAAAAAATAAAAAAATGGATATCAAAGGAAAAAAAAAACATACATGCAGACTAACAAAAAAGCTCATGCATTCAGAGGCCTGGTTTTTTCTCAATGCATCCGCCATTAATTTTATATATATATATATATATATCAGATGACATGTCACTTGCCTAAACAAACGACACCTCTTCTTCTAGTTGATTTTCAGGTCATCTTTGAGGGTTGGAAAATCGGTGTTTGAGTTTCAAGATTTTATCACCTGAAAAATATTTTAAAAACATCCTAGAAACTCCAATAAACTCCTTTCAAACCCAAAAAAAACCTATAATCACTGAAGAAAATCCAACCAAATAAAAAACAATGTATTGGTATCAATTTTCTTTTTTTTTTTACTTGTTAAAAGGAAAACACCACCTCAATTAACCCCTTCTCTCCAACCCCTTCTCTCCAACACAAATATGTTGACTCTAAGATTGGCTCTTTTGATAGTTGAGCTCTTTTGGTAGTTGGAATATAGTCAACTAAATACTTTCCTTTTCCTCTTATTTTTTCTAACAACTCTGTCTCTCCTCTAAAATTTAGGAACCAAAACATGAAATAAATGAAATTTGAGACTGCAACATGAAATTCTCAAAACATAAGGCCTAGGAATGGAAAAAAAAAACTTCAAGGATTAAATTATAGTTTTTTGCGCCCCGTAAACGGTAAAGAAGAAAAGAAAAGACTAGATTTTTAAAAGTTTTAAATTTGATCCCTATAACAAGCAATTTATAGGGGGCTAATTTAATGTCAGGACATTTTTTGGAATCACAAATAAACTATAACACGTAAAACCAAATAAATTATGAGGTTTAAAACCATGCCAACATAATGTGAGGATGAAATATATATAAAAAAATAGTTAAGTAACTATTGATAAGTTAGCTTTTTGGTTAAGATTTTTATAAATAAAAATCATCTTAAATAAAATTGATTTAGCGAACATGTCAGACTCAAAAAACTTAGACTTGGCAGGCAACCAAGCCCAAGGTAATTTGGGTATGGCGAGCATGCATAACCCAAAGTATTTGGACTTGACAATTAGTCAAGCCCAAGATAACATACGTCTGGAGAATATGTCAAGCCCAACGAACTTGAACATTATAAAATTCTAAGGTTATATGTCTGATAGCGGATGATTATCTACAATAAAAGATGGGATTTTGGTCTACTTAGGTTTCTTAAAAAACAAAAGTTACATGGAAAAAATCTTCTCAGACCTATCCAAAACCAGAGGCAACCTTATGGATTCAAGATCTGAATTGAATTTTAGTTTTGAATCGAGCTTCTGATTTCTGGTTTTGAATTGAATCTTGGAAATGAGGGTGAACTTTTTAAGGAGTTATCAGAATATTTACCTAGGCCAATCCAGTAAATGCTACCTTTTTTGGCTTCAAATTCTTTGTTATGAATTGAATTTCGGAAATAAAGGTTGATTTTTTAAGTTCTTGAGTTAGTGAGGAGCCATGCAGTGGAAGCCTGGCATGGTGTTTGGCAGAGAAAGCTTGTCTCTTTGTTAAAGTTTAGATCTTGACAGTTAAAACTGCTGATTTAATGATTTTTTTGTGTTTATTGGGCATGTGATCATACACTTTGCAATCAAAATCTTGTCTGTTTCATCAATTTCTGGGATTGGTATGATTCAAAGTTGGTTTTTTAATATTGTTGGTGGTCAATTTTTATTCTTAACATTGTTTTGAGAGTTTGATTTCACACTGGTGGTCAATCTTGTTCTGGGATTGGTTTAATAAGATATATTAATGACTCTGTTTCAGAGAGCATGAATGTGATAGCGACCTTTAACTAGCTAGCTAAAATGGATATAAATGCTCTAAAGTCTCGAAGAACAGGCTCCGTTGAACCATAGCAATCCTGAGAATGGATCAGCATAAGATGCAACCGTTAGGTAAAAGACTCTCTCTTTTTGTTTATAATACAGTAAATATTGTAATAATTATAATCTCCGCCGGAACAAATCTTGCCTCCCCGTATACGACAAACTAAAGGCAAAAAAACCACGCCAGCCCGGTTTCTCCTACTATGGTTCTGGCAATGTGAAAATCACCATGGCAAGGACATTTTCCAAACCATCTCGGAAAATATATACTGGCACCTGAAAGATGAACATGAACTTGGGAGCGGAAGACTCTTGACAGACTAAACTGCGAACATTGGAAAGCCCCCATTTTTACAAATTACAAGCAGTAATTAACAGCCCAACTAGCTGAGACTTGAGAGCAATTACCATTGCCATGATAGATAAAAAGGCGAAAAGGGCTTTCCACCCTATCCGAGAGCCAGACCATGCGTAAACTATCATCCAGTTCTCAAAGCAGATTTCATATAAAAAGTTTCTAGGATCAGATATGATATTAATCAGGATTCTCAAGAGAAGAGTCCTTGTCAAAGAAAGGTCCTCTCTGGGACCAGCAGCAAGGACAATTATCACATCCTGAAAACTTATTGACTGCTCTGAACACCCTGGGGCCTCGTACACCTTGTAATGTAATGGTCCCAGAAATTAAAATCAGATAAAGGTAGTTCAAGGAAAGAAAATGAGGGCATCTTCTCTGTTGGCTTTCACTGAGGCAGGCACACAAAATGTTAAATAGTGAAAGCAACAACTCACAGCTTCCACTGGCAAGAAACCAAGAACCAACTGCCAGCCAAAACACAAGCACGCATACATATAATTTTACAGGCTGATTAATTAAAGTCCTCGCCAACCCAGAATCAAGGTATACGCAAATCCCAGTTCTAACCCTGACTTAATTTGACCTTTAACAAAAAACACGAAATCCCTACTACAGCTACCTAGAGACCAAAATACTTTCCTCCTTCACTCCTTAGGCAAACAAGTGCAAGCTCTCAAAAAAACTGAGCAAAGTTAGGCACCACGCTTCCTCCATTTTTACCCAAACTAAATAAAATAAAACTCTGTATAAAGCAAAAGGATTTCTGAATTTCATGCATCAGACTTGTGCTCCGACTCCATGCTTACAACAGTCCCTTCACCCTCAAAAGAAGATGCAGGAAGCTTGCATCGTGTGCTCATCTTCTTTACTTCCTCACTTGAATATATGAATATCTTCTTCACCATCTTACAGAACTCACTACAATTAATAAAATATATTTCAATAATCCAGTTACAGTTTTAATGGAAAGGAGGTAATCAAGTGATAATAGATGAATTTCTAAATCACTTACGGCCATGGATCATCGCCCACGAGCATCATATCGCCCTCATTATCTGTAAACACAACAGCCCATTTTTCACGCGTGGAAAGTTCTCCTCCAGTTTCAAACATTTTCTCCAGCTCATTTATAAGATCCCTGTACCCCTTCAACACAGTTAAATCAAGAGCACGGCCAACAGCAACCCCTTGCATTTGCACCTTCTCAAAATGAAACAAAATTTTATTCATCACAAGCTCAGACAGAAAGGGAAGAGCCATAGAGGACATAACTTCAAATTTTACCTTGGTACGAGTTCTCGTGGAGGTTGTGGAGCCTTGCTTGCTTTGTGACTCCTTTGCCAATGTGTCTGGTACAACTTGCTTCTGTTCTTTTGAGGACATTGAAACATCCATGGTTTGAGCCTTCTCAGCCTCACTTGAAGCTGGAACAAGTCCTTGGGTTCCATTATAATCAACAATTGGATATGCAGGTTCCTTCTCTGGAACAGCAGCAATGCCAGAGTTACTTGTCAGATCAATTCCAAACAACCGGCAACCTACAGAGTTCTCGAACTTCCTCCCCCTCTCCACCTGCTCATTTATCAGGCCATTGCTTTGCCTTGATGATATAGAAGAGGCAAAACCAGAGATAATAGACTGTGTTTTAGCACATTTGTTGTCCCCTGCTGAATCTGGAAAAAGGTTGAGAGAGACGTTCATGTGAGATGAAGAAGGCCAGATTCCTTCTGGTCGTGCCCTTGAGTTACAGCTACCGTTATTATTGAGATTGCTATCAATTTCCTTCTGCCTCATAGACCAGACATGGCTTTCAGAGCTTTGGACTTCAGTAATACTCCCTCGTTGGACTAACTCACGAGATTGGGTTGGTCCATGGTACCAGAAAGCTGAAGCAGCTGGATTTGTTGTAATCTCTACACTCCAATTAGTGCATAAAGTTTCAAAAAAAAAAATAGAGAGAAAAATAACAAATAGAGAAACCAAGACAATTATTCCACATACCAGATGTAGGAATATCCACGGATCGGGGCCTTTTGCTCTTCACCACCTGTTGAGTAAGATTTGGGGAAGCAGGAGCTGCAAAAGGCTCTATGTCCCATGGAGAAACTCTCTCTGGCCTTTGAATTGTTGCTGGTTCATCCCATTGAATCTGCATAGGAAAATAAAAGGGAAACAAGTATCAAAAACAAGACACTGGATGTGTCAGCATTCACATACGAATTCTAAAACTGTAATCTACCTTCAACGACCGCCATATAGAACCAGACCACTCTGGAGAAATATCTCCAACTCCAACTATGGTGCCTGTGAACCTGATCAAACAGTTTCCACAAGAATTAATTATCATCTTAAAACAACCATGAAACCAGTAGCCAAAAATATATGGCAGAGATACCTTCTCTCAGGAGTATCCTCTCCCTCAAATCTCATCTTGAAGCGCATACCAACAGAAAATCCATTCTTAACAGCCTCCAGATATTTGTTCAGCCCAATGATATACTGGTTCGTCCTGCAGAAGAGCACAGAAAGTAAATTGAAGATAAACAGGATCAGATGACCACTTAACAAGCACGTGGCTTTACAGTAGTGAAGGCAATGATCAAACCTTGGCTTGTAGTACACAACAAAGAGAGTGTGTGTCAAAACAGCATGAGAGGCAGTCGCAAGCACTCCTAAATGCATGCTTTGGCTGGATATCACAGATGACGGAATGGAGCATTGCTGACGAGCAACACGCCGAAGCCCAACTCGCAATTCCCCATTATCACCTCTAAACATCATATACGATATAATTGTAAGCAGAAATGGAGACCTGAATTTGAACAATAAATCAGATCATTTGGGTTCAACTACCTAAGAAACACAAAAGAATCTCCTGCAACCAGTCTTTTGGAAGTGACAAATGTGCTCCATCCTGTTGTAAGCAAATGCCTCCGTGGTTGACCTAGTTATATAAGGAAAAAAAAAAACAAGTATAAATTAACTCCAGTTTCTTAATGTGTTACCCATTTCAGTAAGCTAGAAAATAGCAATATTGCACAAAGCAAAATTGATATGGAACATTTACCTCTAAATATATGCTTGAACCGCCACTCATAGCCATGAAGATCTCTGGCAGCCAGTTCCTGAGTAGGCGTTGCTTGGCTCATGTCCTGATGAAAAGAAACGGTGGTAGTGGTGATTAATTACAAAATTTCCAATGAACATCCATCAATACATCTAAAAACCATTTAAGTTAGAGCTATCACCAAAGGAGGCAAGCATTCAGTTGCATGCTTTCGGAGAACAGAGAAACCTCCATGGGTGCTAGTATCAGAAGCTGTTAGAATTTTGCAAAAGGAATGAACTGTTTGCTTTGCTGGCTCGGGTAGACAAGGGTCTGGACTTGTAGGTCTGGTTTGCTGAAATTGAATTGGACAAAGAATGTAAAATAAGACAGATTGATTCAGCAACAAACCGAAAAAACAAAACCAAAAAGGAGAACATTTACTCACATCTACTTCTGGGTGCAGAGTAATCTGAGCATAAACCTCATCCGTGTCCTGTTCAGCCTAGAAATTTAAAGAAACCGAACATTAATAAGACAAAATAATAGAAAGCCTTGCAAGGAAAACATAAAAATGAAATAAGAGCACCAGAATTAGAACTACCAGAAGTTGAATGTTTACAACACGACAAAGGATCTTAGGAGGAAGATTAAACCGTGGGATTTGCTGGTTCAGTTCTTGATTTGTTGATGCTTCTAACTGCATAAACAATCCATAAACCAAAAACAATATAGGTAGAGGCTCAGATTTCGATCTAAGAGTTTTAAAACAATGAAAGCAGAGAAATGAAGTTAAAATATTTCCGGGAAAAGTAAATCAAAAGCTACATACTTGTTCCATGTGACCTTGAGGAAAGTAAAAAACTCTCTCTCCAGCCTTCGGGACATCCACCAATGGCCCTGCACATGCCTTCCATAGCTCTGTATACAGATCATCACCTGCTACACCCGTCAAAAGCCAGCCAAATTAAAACACGAAATAACAAGAGATTTGAAGATAACTTTTAAGTGGGTTTAAAACTGTCTGGTTGCTGAGAAAACCCGAGAAAAGAAGAGTAAACAACAATTTAAGAAACATAAATTTGGCAACATTATAGTATTTTCAAAGCAAAAACATCCGCTTCAGCAAATATTAATAATACCAACTCAAGTGGGATCAAAATCTTCAATCTTTTGTACACCAATTTTTATTTATTTTGGTAGAATGCACACCAAAATTAACTGGTAGTACATCTCAAAGCCCCATTACTTTTCCTCTCTTCTCCATTCTCAGCAACTAGACAAAGCCCATTCATTTTCTTGGTCACCAAATTAACAAAAGATACCCATCCCCACTCACCTCTTTCAGCATGAGCCATCAAAACAGCCAGGCAAGCAAGGTCGTGCAAGAGAAGCCGAGAGAAAACAACGGAGTTAAGAAAGACAGAGAATCCACTAATAAGACCGAAGCTGAACGAGAGAAGGAAAGAAAAGGGCTTTCAGGCAGTAAAGAACTACCCCATTAAATGAGCAAAGTCTAAGCAGGCATGGCGGTTATGCAAGATTTCATTTTTCTTTCATAATTATATAGGAAGTAAGCAGTGGGGAGTGGCTCAGTCTCTCTCTCTCTCTCTCTGTTTCAGTTACAAAACTGCTTCTGTTTTTGACCTCGCATCCACACACAAAACGCTGTAATTTTTACAACACACAAAAAGAGAGATGATGATGACTTCTTGTTGTGATCTCCCTATCTATCTATCTATCCAAGGAATTTGAGTCGAAGTTACCAATATTTTTACCAAATCCCCTCAAACTAGAATAGCTCTCTCCTGCTGATCATGGTCGTAATCTCATTCTGGTCTCTCTCTCTCTCTCTCTCTCTCCCCCTCCCCAGTTACTCACTCTAGTTTCCTCAACTCTCTTCTTTCTCTTTCTACTCTCTAGTCCTTTTCTGCCTCTTTAGTCCTTTTAGCTTAGCTTACACCTCGTTTCTGATTTTTTTTTTCTTTTTCTTTTTCTTTTTCCTTTTCCTTCTCACCAATTGCCGATTACTGCTGCATGAATAGCCACTAGCTAGTCACTGATCTATGGAGTATATAGACCGTACTACTTCCTCCATCGGCACAAAAAATGAGAAGGCATTGGTGAGGGATCCTCATTACTGATGCTAATTGCTAGACCTTTTATTTTACCATCATTATAAGAGATTGTAGATTAGTGATTGTTCTGAACCGTGTTTCCACATGATTCCGATTGTTTTAAGAATATATTTATTTTTAAAAAAAATACAAAATTAATAATTTTTTAATATAATTTAATGATTTTAATATGATGGTATTATAAATTAAAAAAATTAATAATTTATATCTAGTGTGCATGTATTTATGCATTGAAATGATGTTGATTTAAAAAATAATTGACAATGAACATTAACCTTTTTCAATGCAACATTAATTTGAAGAAAAAATGATAAAAATATTTATGAATATTGATAGAAGGACACGGTGAAGAAATGCAAGAAAGGTTTATGATATTGATGGAATTTATAGATTTATAACTTAATTAAGAGTGAGTATATAGGTTAATTAATAATTAAATTTAATTATACATCACGTAGATCATGCGTGCCAACTTTTTAAGTTAATTGGATATTAAATATGATGCATGCATGTGTTATGTGAGATTGTCAGGAGCAATACACATGAACAATTTACAATCATTCAATTGATTTACGTGAACATAGATGTGAATATATATATATATATATATTAATTGTTTGGTTCAGAATCACAACAAATAAAATCTTAAATTACATAGTGATCTGAATATCTATAAGTGGATCCTTCAGTTATCTACATGTAAAAATCAGAGAAGTATAAAGAATTAAGTACTAAATTCAATACATAAGGATTCACTAATCAATTTAAACTGTTTTATTTTTAAATGAGCTTGTATTAAACTTGAATCAGGTTGAGTTTTAAATTTTTAACTTGTTATGGATACAAGTTGAATTTAAATTTATGTTTTAGATTTATTATTGACATGAAATGTTTAATGAATAAGTTTATGAATCAAGTGGATAAAGCGAAGTCCAAAAAAATATAAACACATGGAGAGAGTTTTCTAACAAAATATATCATTAACTACCAAATCGAACATCATTGATGATCAACCAAGATCGATCGTGCCCAAAAAAATATTGAGGATGTTGCTTATTTTGAATGTTTGTTTACTTTCTAGTTATTTTAGGAGTTTTTTTTTCTAATTAGGTTTCAAATTTTTATTTGGTTTGGTTTTTTTTTTTAAGATACCAGTTTAACTTAATAGCTAAAATAAACATAATATATTTTTTTAATGCAGTTTAAAATTATAACTTAGAGTTTCTATTCATCTTTATTTATTATGTCAATTAAGAATTCCAACCAAGTTAAAATTAGATAAATGTGATTCGGGAAGCTTGTCTCGGTTTATGTGCAAGCTAGATCATTGGTCTGTGTTATGATACAAGTTGGATCAATTTTTTTAACATAAAAAACATATAGGCCTTATTAATATTTTTCGAGTAGACAAAAAAATAAATCGTGTGAGAATTGATTTTATATGTCTCGGTCGCCTTGGGTTATAAAGGCAACCTAAATTACTAATAAAAATATATTTTGAGTTTAAATAAATATATAAGATGAGATTTTTTTAATAAACATTGAGACGACAACATATTGGATCGATTCAGGTCAACTTAGGTTAACCTGTTAAGTTGCATACTAGATCATAAGATCATGATAACCTCATAGAAAGCAAATAAAAAAAATTACAAAACTTAATTTTCAATAAACTCGATGTTGAATGATGAAATTGAAAAAATAATCAATGACAAAAAAACCCAAAAAAATAACCCAGGTTAACTTATTAAACTCATGATCAAGGTCACGAGATCAAGATAACCCAATAGAAAGCAAATTGAAATAAATTATGAAACTTAATTCTTAATTAACTTAGTATTGAAAGATGAAATTAAAAAAAAAATAAAAATAACACGAGTTAACCAAGGTTAACTCACCAAACTCGTGACCCGATTTATGAGATGAGGATAACCTCGTAAAAAGTAGATCAAAATAAATTACGAAACCTAATTTTTAATCCACTTAATACTGAATGATGAAATTGAAAAAGAAAAAAGTCAGTTAGAAAAAAAAACTCAAGTCAACTAAGTTAACAAGGTATCCATGGTCCAGATCATGAATTTTTGGTAACTTTATAACAAAAAATTGAAAAAAAAATGAAGCTTAATGCATAAAATTTTTATATTAATGATGAAATTAATATATATATATATATTAGAATTAAAAAAAACAAATGAAAAAAATAATAAAATAAAAAACAATAGATATATAAGGTGTGGCAGAGTAAAAACCTCTCTTTTTTTTTTAAAAAAAAAAGGTTAATTGCAGCCTTATTAGAACATCAGGGCTGCGGCCTCCTTTCTCAGTCAATGATCATGTGCCAGTAACACAAAACTCAAATCTTCAAGGGATAATCAAGCAAATAAAAATCTTCTTATCATGAAAAGGTTAGAAACGAGTCATGTGAATATGATTTATTTTAAAAATCAAATATAATTGGGAAAAAGAAGACATGTGAATATAATTTAAAAGGAAATAAAGTTGTAAAATTTGATATTTAATTAATTCTTTGACTCTTTTTCTTAAAAAAAAAAAAAAGACAAACATCTTGGGACTTGTAAAAAAAAACGAAAAGATAAGAAACACTCTCTTTGTTCTTACGGAAGGAGTGGTAAGAATCACTTTCAATATTAATTGGAGCCATTAAATATCAATGATGTCGAAAGCTTCCACACTTGGATTATCCCAATAATCCCTTATTCCACGCTGGAAATTAAAATATAAACATAATGCTGGCCATATTATTAATTAAATGATGTGTGAACTCATCGAAGAGTCGAAATAAATATGACAACGTGATAGACATTTGTGTGAGAC
>Ga0325410_1005956_pt1 | contig 13427 bp, 11 predicted proteins | sample PopdelMetagenome_16_FD_206182 | JGI IMG/M metagenome (GOLD analysis project Ga0325410, IMG submission 206182) | Populus deltoides microbial communities from Bellville, Georgia, United States - Xylem-PdIQD-R3 | ecosystem: Host-associated > Plants > Phyllosphere > Stem > Wood/Secondary xylem... | reverse complement strand
ATATCTATTGATAAAATACTCATTATAATACTGGACCTTTCTTCTAAGACCTAAAGATAGGAATATTAGTCTACCGGCATTGCCTCCTATGTTGAGAACCTAGTTAAAGTTAATTAACAACCATTATCGATTCGAGTAAAAAAATTAAGTAAATATTTTCTTAGGTTTTATAAATTATTAAATACTTACATATGTTTTAAATCGCGTAATAAATTATTTGTCTTATAATTAAAAAAAAATTAAGCTTCATTCGCATTTGAATTTTGGGATAACAATAATTGATGATGTTTCTTATATGAAAGTCGATGAATTAAAACTATGTGGGAATATAAGCAAAAATAGTTTAAAACTACATAATTGTCAATGACTTACTACACAAATTATCTCTAAAAAAGTGACTAATCTCAATTAATGCATCTCATGTCTTTTTTGAAAATAAATTCATGTAAGTAATTGGAAAGAGTATTTGCAAAAATACATGTCAATCATGATTCTTCATTCTATGTAATCTACATTCCTCCAAATTTACTGATCTAGCTATGTTTAAAGCATATCCATCAAGAAATTATAGACTCGTAAGTCATTCATAGATAAGAAGTTGTGAACCATTATCTAATGCAAATGTTGTTTTTAGTTTTGCGACATGTAACCTATCATTAAGCAACTCTATATCATGATAATCACAATACAAAGCCAAATCCATTCTAGCTTTCATATTGTCTTTAGTTTTCCATTTCACGTCTATAACCATGTTAAAAATATTGTCAAACATATTCTTCTTGATATACATGACATCCAAATTATGGCAGATGATATTAGTCTTCCAATAAAGAATATCCTAAAAAATACTCTGCTTTACCTAATAATTGATCATACCAAAATCAGGAAACTTCTGCTTATAAAAATGAAAACCAAATACAATGCCCTCATATTATAAAATTACATCACATAATTCTTCACTCAACAGTACCAGTGGTACAACGTCCATTTTATACTTACCTTCTAAGAAGTTTTTTTTTGTTGTTTTTGTATCAATGATGACTTGGCAAAAACTTTCAGAGGTAATCGAAAATAGAAGTTTTATCATCGTACAATAAGGTAAAAGCCTTATTATTTTCCATACAATATGGACAAGATAATTTTTCATGTATGTTCCAACCCAAAACCATCTTATACGCAAGAAAATCATTTTTAATCCACATCAATACTACATTCATCTAAAAATTTTATTTCCTTAAGATATCATATGTCACAACCCCGACTGATCATAATTAATTCAACTTGTTAATCAACGGTTCGAGAAAAACATACATATCCCTACTTAGACTACAAGGATCAGGTATGACCACAGACAAGAACATGAGTTTTATCTTTATACACATTCTTGAAAGCAAGTTATAAACTGTTAGTATGACTAGCCAACAAGAATAGATTGCAACAAAGGATCCAAATAGATTAAATTTATTTGTACACAGGCCAAGATACATGTTCCATGGTTCAACTAAAAACCGAGTATGCATTTTATTAAACTGCTTATAAGCTTCATCATTAGAAAAGTGCATTATGACTTCATCCACCACATCATATGAATGATGTCATATTATATGCACAACAGTCTTTGAAGATATAATTAACTTTTGCAGTCCAAAAGTGATTAGAAAGTATCTTACTTTGTTGTATGTGACAAGCATCCTTCCTCTACTACTATTGGGTTTATACTGAGCATGTTGATAAGTTTTGTACTCAATAAAATTTACATATTCACTAGAGTACATCATGTAAAAATTTGGACATACATTAATTTTTTTAAATCTTAGGCCAAGAAGTTTCATCATGGATTTTACAGCATAAAAGTTATATTCCAACCTATTCTTTTTAGATAACATACTTTTAACACATTCAATGAAGCTATTATAACCAACATCACTCAAACCATAATCTGAATTGATGATAAATACTTACGCAGTGGTTGATAATTTATTATGAGTCATGCACTCATTTCATAATGATTAATCAAAACAAGGGAAAAAAAATTTTACTTTTTTATTATTATTATTTTGTAATTTGTAACTGTAATTATAATTTGTAATGTTATTGTAATTTGCAATTTATATTGTAATTGTAATTTAATGTGATGAAATCTCCCAAAAACAATGAACAGATTCAAAATATATTAACATTTAACAAAAAGAGGCATTTTGCCTACCAGTTTCATCAAGGTAATTAAGCTGAGATCTGAATGACGTGAGCAGATGCAAGCTCTTTCTGTTCCTGTTATTGTTGCTTTTTCCCTTTTTCCACTCCTAATAGCATGCTTCTCAGTTTCCCAGGCAACAATCCCCCTCCTCCTCCCCCAATTACAACCAAATTAGTATAGAGTCCATCTTTTTTTCTCATAAAAATCAAACACAATGGTGGGGTTTTTGGTGTGAATTTGTGTAACAGACAAATGGCTGAGAAGAGAAGGAGCCATTATTTGTTAGAATACAAAAGCTATACATTTAATCTCTATTTCTTTAAAATTCATTACAACCCAGTCCTTGCATCAATTTCTTGCAGCTTTTCAATTTGTTTTGTTTTTCTTTTCAAGAAATAGATAAACAGAGAAGATAGGTAGGCAAGATGGAAATTTCTTTATTAAGAAATAAACTATTCTTGAGAAACGTATACTATTGAGGATTATCAACCTCAACACAGATCAACCCTCTCATCTACAAATTCCATTAACTAAACCTGGGCTGGTTGGTCGAGGAAAGGAAGAAGAGGATAAAGACATGATTTCACGTCCGTTTCCTGCTCAAAAATCAGTCTTTAACTATGTTTTAGCTCATTCAAGAACCACCATTCCAAACCCAATTCCTAAAATCCTTCCTTGTTCACTCTCTACAGCATTTTCTTCTTCTTCTTCTTCAATATCATCACAAAATTCTGACTCCACGTACAAATTGACCCACAAAGACTGGTTATCTCCAAATGAAGTCATAAAGATCTTTGAAAATCTTAAAGACCCAAATTCAATAATCTCAGTATGGAACCAATACTCAAAGAGGAAAGACTATAAACCCAATGAAGCCCTTTACACTCAGGTCATAAACAAGCTTGCACAAGCCAAAAACTTTGATGCGATTGAAGATATAATGCAAAAAATCAAACTTGACAAGTCATGTCGTTTGTCAAACGATTTCTTTCACAATGTGATCAAGATTTATGGCCAATTAGCGGGTCGAATCAAGAAAGCAATGGAGACCCTTTTTGATATGCCAAAAGGGTATAACTGTTGGCCTAATGTGAAAAGTTTCAATCTTGTATTGAACTTGCTTGTATCTGCAAAAGTTTTTGATGTAGTTCATGAGGTGTATTTGCAAGCTCCTATGTTGGGTATAGAGATTGATGTTTGTTCTCTTAATATTCTCATTAAGGGGTTATGTGAGAATGGGGATTTGGAGGCTGCATTCAATGTGCTTGATGAATTTCCTAAACAAAGGTGTGAACCCAATGTGAGAACGTTTTCGACTCTAATGCATGGTTTGTGCAAGAAAGGGAAGGTGGAGGAGGCATTTGGTTTGCTGGAGAGGATGGAAAAGGAGGGTATTGATGCGGATACGATCACTTTCAATATCTTGATTTCTGGGCTAAGAAAGCAGGGCAAAGTTGTGGAGGGGCTGGAGTTGTTGGAGAGGATGAATATTAAAGGGTGTGAACCAAATGCAGGGTCTTATCAAGAGATATTGTATGGTTTGCTTGATGCAGAGAAGTACGTTGAGGGAAAAGAATTTATGGTTAGGATGATTGGGCAGGGAGTTGATCCTAGTTTTGTGTCCTACAAGAAGTTGATTCATGGACTTTGCAAGGAAAGGTTGCTAAGGGATTTGGATTGGGTTTTGAAGCAAATGGCAAGGCAAGGTTTTGTTCCCAAGATGGGAATGTGGGTGCAGATGGTTCAAAGTGTGGTTTCCGTCAGTTATAGTTTCAACCGTGTTTCTCTAAGTGAAATTGTTAATTGTGAGAATATTTGATTCTCACATTGGTTGTTACGGGAGGGGCAGTGACTTTGACCGCAAGCGTTGCACATTTAACCTCAACTATAAGATGCAAGAATATGAGCCATGCTGTGTTTGATTGTCTATTAACTGGCAATGGAAGTGGAGGGGAGTTTGCTGTGAGGACAAGCTTTATACATCTTGTTGTGACTATTATGGAAGCAGCTAATGCGAGTTTTGGTTGACGGCCTGCGATCAGAAACTCTTCTAACAAAGACATGAATGCGGATCAAAGGATTTGCTTTCTGTAGAATGTGATTCCTGCGCCTGATCAGCTACATGGGGACATCAATTAACAGAATTTCCTGCAATCAACGAGCTTGCAACGCTTGAATGTGGTACATGATATTGGGATATTTCTTCATTCTCCTGTTGATTTAACTTGCGGTTAGAAGCTGAAAATTTGAGTTTGCTCATTATTTTACGGGGCTTTATATGGAGATTGTAGCTCTTTTTGTCTGCTTAAATTTGCTAATGGATTGAAATATTAGATATAGGAGTCTGATGTCTAATTTAGTTGTTTGGTCTCTTACTTTGATCTGTACACTTACAATAAAGAAGTCAAACAAATGAGAGTTTATATCTGTTTATGTACCGGTATTTTAGTGTTTAGCAAATGCGATGATGATATTTGAGGGTTATGCAGCACGATTTCTTGTTATGGAGTTGCCTCCAGCAAATACAGACCTTACACAGCTCAGGAATTGTCACTAAAGATTTTATGTTGATGCTGGAGAATAACAGATATAAACAACAGGGAAACAAGCAGATGAACAAGATCACCTACTGCACTCAATCTTTTGGTTGGAGGAAAACAAGATGAAAATGAGGAAACGAGTTGTCTCTTACCACGGAAAGATCAGGTGATGAATACACCTTAGATGTGTTGAAGGCAATGGCTCTGTTTGGTTGACTGCAGAATTTTATGAACTGAAGTGAACTGGGAATGAATGCTAAAGGATGCCAAAGAGAAATAGATCACTCTTTGAATCCAAACATAAGGAGTTAAATTCGATGATAATATTCCTCTTCAAGGTGAAACTTTCACCAACCATCTAAAAGCCAAAAGCTTCAGATTCACAAGCACAATTCAAATCCCAAAATGGTTTTGGTCTACAAGACCAAATCCGAGTCCAGCCATCTTTTACGGCAAAACATCAAACGGCAATTTTTAAATTCAGGGGTGTTGGCGAGTTGGCGAGATGTGTCTTTAATGCAATCGCCAGCAGAATTGCATCAAATATAAGTGTAGATAATAACATTGCTGAAATCTCAGGATCAAACAAAGAGAACTCAGTAAGCAAAAAGCAAGCCAAGTGGAAATGCAAATCTGGAAATGACAGCCCATGAATAAGTACATGATGAGTGGAGGCAAAAACTGGAAATGCCCATTCCTTGAACATAACCCAGGTACAGAAGTTACTGGGTAGAACTGAAGCACATACTTCCAATTTACGAGGCATAAAGACAAATAAACAGCCCAAACTCATTCAACCGATGACACTGCTGATGCCCATCTTCCATACTTCAACAAAATGGACAGGAACGTTTTCAAATCTCACACCAATATAATAATGGCGTACTATATGCGACAAGCTCCAATGTCTTTGTTATTATTTTCTTGCAGCCTACAAAAAGAAGATTGAGTATGTCACTGATCAAATTGAAATTGTTAGAGAGGTTCCATGAGGGTAAAATGTCACGGATCAAATTTAAATTGTTCCCTCTTGGAACAGCTAAACTCTTCTGCATATAAAATTGGTGCAGGAGGGGCAACATTTAACAGCTAGCTACTATAGAAAAAGCCATACCCCCCTGTTGGGACCTTGACAATTTAAGGTAAACTCAAATGTTCCCACTGCTTCAAACTTTCAAAAACGAATAACAACAATGTCCTAGCACTATGTGGTACTCATATTGGTATCAATTGAGAAGGAAATTGCATCCACAAGAACATCAAGGGAAAAACAAATTGTTTGTTTATGTAGGCCAGGAGATTGATATGGTCATGTGGAATAAGGAAATTGGGAAATGGCTGGTATCACTCGGTGCATCAGTTTTCACCACAAACACCTAGTCCACTCCGGAAGTTGATCAAACTAGTAGTCAGGAATGATAACTCAAAAGAAACGAGAAGTACTGATTACTAGTACCTCTTCAGCTATCCCAGTTGATATCTATGTCTGGGATGTGAGAAATCTTGGGCCAATCTTCTCCTTGGTTATGCAGACACCTTTGTTCCAGTAAAGGGCATTGAGAGATTATTAAAGAAGAAAGAGAAGATGGCAGCCCCTCATCTGGCATGGATTGGAGATTGGGACAGTGGGAGATTCTCATTTGTGTAAGAGAGGTGAGGTGTTGAAGGCCTTCATAGTCTAGAGATTTCAGATTCGGAAGATCCCAGATACCAAGAGTGATAAGAGTGGTGGGCAGCAGTGTCTTCTCAGGAAAGGATTCTATATCTTCATACTCACCAAAACTGAAATGTGAAAGACATTGGAGAGCTTGCAAATTCCATTCCATACGGCCAGCAATGAGCTTTCTGCAATTCCTGATCTGAAGAGACTGTAGTTTGGCAGGTAAGCCCTCTTCTGGGAATGACTCAAGTTCTGGACAGTTAACAAGTTGCAAAATCTCAAGCGAAGGGAGGAGGGAGTGCATACATTTGGGCAGAGACTTCACATTTGAGCAATTCCATAAACGAAACAGTGTCAAATCAGGACAAACAGAATTCAAACAACTGCGAGTGAAATTCCCATGACTTCTCTCATATGCAACAAGGGATTCAAGATTCGGACATTCACTTATTTGGAAACTCTTCAACTTGGAGAACATTTGTAATGGGAAAGACATAAGTGAGCCACAGTTTCTGATTTCAATTTCTTCCAAATTTGTGGAAGGTACACCCATTCGCTCCATTCCCTCAAGTAGGGAGCTTATGGGGTTGAATCCATCAACTCTGAGTCCATGCAGTCCAGAAGGCAATTTAGTTACTAGCACATCACGAGATTTGTCATCCAACTTCAATCTGCAGATAGGCGGTGTCGTTGGAAGTGCAGCTGCGAGCTGTTGACATCTCTCAATCTCAAGGGTTGTTAAAGAAGGAAGATGACTAGGCAAGGCCTTTGATACGTTAGGACATTCCTTTATGTAAAGCTCTCGGAGAACAGGGAAAGCTCCACCTTCACTAGTAATCCATTCATGCAAATGAGGCATTCTTTCAAACCTTAACTCTTCCAGTTTTCCAAATGGTTTCATGCAACTTCCATAGAACTCAGTACCAATTACAACTACTCCATCGAAAGCTTGGACAATAAGGTATTTTAGAGAGGCTAACTGCCCAAGTGGTGGTAAGCTTGAGCAACGCTTGCATTCACTAAGTGTCAATGACACGATATTAGAAAAAGAACTGTCCCCCACCCACTCTGGAAATGTTGGACCCCCATAACCAATAATGGAAATGCTTTCCACATTTGTATGGGGTTGTAATTGCTCAAGTACTTCTCTTTCATGAGCTGCATCATCAGTATCACCGTGCCATCTCAAGTGCAAATGTTCAAGGTGTTTCTTACCCTTCAAATTGGCTGTTAAAGCATCTAGAGCATCAACAACATTTTGAAGATTCCAAATTTCTAGTGTTCCTCGAAGATGTTGAAGCTCACCCAACTCTTTAATCCTTGAGCCTGTGTTGATGAATCTGGTTAGAATTCGAAGATTTTTCAAGTTTCCCATCTGTAATGGCATCTCCTGCAGATTTGTTTCTCTAATATCAAGGTGATGCAGGTTAATTAAGCTTCCCATGTTGGTTGGAAGCTCAGTGAGGTCTTTGCATTGACACAAGATTAAAGTTTCCAAATTGCACAAGTCAATCACCAAATTAGGTATCTTTCTAATCGATGTGCCAAAAAGATCCAAGTACTGCAGGTGCTTCAAGTTGCCAATTGAATTTGGTAACTCGACAAGGTCTTTGCACTCCCGCAAGATTAAGGTTTGCAAATTGTACAGAGCATGAATAATTCTAGGTAAATTTTTCAGTGATGCTTGGAATAAATTCAAATATCGCAAGTGTTTCAAGTTGCCAATTGAATCAGGTAACTCTTGTACATAAGAATATTGAGATAGAGAAAGTACTCGAAGACGCTTCAGTGTTGGCAGTAAATCATGCATTGCCTCGCTCTCGTTGTGATCAAGCTCCCACGATTGCTCCATGAGTAAGAAAGTGCGTAAAAATTGTGTTTCATAGGTTCCCTCAAATTTCTTAAGGTTTCCATGCTTTGCTCTAACATATGATAAATGGCGCGTCTTTTTAGCAAGCTTTAATTCATTGGCATCATCTAACGTATAGCAGAATTCTCGAGATACAAATTTAGCTAAACCATTCATGAGGTCATGCATCACGAAGCAAGATGGATGGCTGCTTGATTGTTGAAAAAACGACCTTGATACAAGATCATTAAAGTACTCATCACCTACTTCTTTCATTTTCTGATTGCCATTGAGTTGGATTAGAAAACCTTCTGCCATCCATAAACGTACCATCTCCTCCTTTCTAAATTCATAATCTTTAGGAAATATTGAACAATAAGAGAAGCAACGCTTTAGATGTGCAGGGAGATAATAATAACTCAATCTTAGAGCTGGAAGAATGTTGATGTTTTGCAAATCCCACAAATTGCTTCTTAGTATCTTCTCCCACTCCTCCACATCTCTTTTGGACCTTAAGAGACCTGCCAGTGATTTTACAGCTAAAGGCAGGCCTTTGCACTTTCTTACAATTTCTCTGCCAATTCCCTCCAACCCTGGATGTGCACTAGAATCTCCATCATCAAATGCATGTTTTTCGAACAACTTCCAGCAATCATCATCGGTTAATCCCTTCAGATGGCAAGGTGGAACATTGGAGAGGACTGATGCTACCCTTTCATTCTGTGTTGTGACAATAATCTTACTTCCTTGTGCCCCAAATTTCAATGGCGTGAGTAAAATATCCCAATCGTCGTACTTTGCATTCCAGACATCATCAAAGACAAGCAAGAACTTTTTTCCCATCAATTTCTCCTTTAGCTCAAGGTGAAGCTGATTCTGAGTCTTGGTATCACAATTTTTTGACCCGAACTCCTTGAGGATATCTTTAGTTATCTTGTAAACACCAAATTCTTCCGAAACACAGACCCATGTTTTGAGATCAAACCACTCTTGAACTCTGCTATTATTGTAAACAAGCTGACCAAGGGTGGTTTTCCCGACTCCACACATACCTACAATAGGAATCACACCAAGGCTTCTGCCATATGCATCATCAGATAAAAGCAACTTCACTATAGCTTTCTTATCATTGTTCCTACCGAAAACACCAGATTCATCAACCAAAGAAGTTGTTGGCGTTTTATGTAATGATGGTTTTACTCCAATATTCTCACCTAAACCAAGGACATCCTTTTGTTCTACTAAATCTTTAAGTCTATCAAGGATCTTCTTCAACTTCACTTTCATCTTCACGATCCTCTTGTTGAATGGACTACGAGAAGAGAGAAAGTTTCGCAACATAGCTATGTTGTTGGTTTGAGGACCAGCTTCTATCTCCGATCTCAGACCTTCATACGCAATCTCATCCAACAAGTCATCAGCTTCATAGACAGCATCTTTAAGGTCGTCAAGCCACATTTGAACATCTCGATTAGTAATCTGCTTCTCCTCCGCATCATCCAGCAACCTATTAATAGACCTCATTGTTATCTTCAACTTCATCAGCAGTTCATCGCTGAGCTTTTGTCCCTTGAAGAAATCCACAAACTCGCGAGAAGCCATCCTGTCGAACAAAACCTGAAGGAAAGCTGAGAGAAATGATCCTCCTACCAATGCCCCAGCCATGGTTCCTTGACTTTGCTAAGGGTGTGAATACGATGATGGGAAAAGAAATGAAATAGAGGAAAGGAGAAAGAAGAGAGCGCTAGCAATAATTGATTGACTAAAGGAACTTGTTCGATAATTATTGATGAAAAAGCTTCTCCTGTTTTAGCAGCCACATTTGACTTGATCCCTTGGGAAATTATGCTGGACCTCTTGAACACCTTACGTTATTACTTATCACTGGTTGATGGTATAAAAAAAATTGAAGATAATAAAATAAGTTATTAAGTTGAGATGATTTTTTAATATAAAATTAAAATTTTAATAATTAAATAATCACGAGTTTAAATTTTATTTTTTCTACTTATTTGATAAAAATCAAGTTCAAATTAATATCAATCTATTCAAATTTCAAATCTAAAAAAATTTCACTTATAATAATATAAATTATATCTTAAAAACTTAACCAACATAACCTACCCCTCCCTCATCCCATGTTTTAATTCTTTAACTAGGTGTTGAAATTGTTAAAGGCAAGGGGAATTGCAAAATCCAAATGTAAGATCATAAACACTTTATTAATGTTTTTAACTCTTTAGCTACACATTCTGCAAAGGCAGGCTCACAATGAGAAGAACTGCATTCTGCAAAAGAAAGGTTCAGAAGATTTACAACACAGACGGCTTCTACAACTAATTTACATATTTGTGAAAAATATACTACTGTACATTGTGATAACAATGAACAAAACCACTGCCTATAAAAAACACAATTCCTAAGATCTCCAAACTCTATCGATGAACATATTATATAGAGTACCAGTATATGAACTAGTTTGAGCAAACATAATTTTAAACTTCAATTACTTTTTTCACATCTGGCAAGAAGAAGTTTCTTCACTTCTTCCAAATCCTGAAGGGGTCTTAGGGCTTGAGGACTGTAGTCCATTACCTTCAACATCCACCTTGTTCATTTGGCCACCAGAATTTATAGAGGGCTCACTTGGACCACTCTCGATTATATTCTCCATGGGTTTAACAGAATCATCATTGCAAGGGGTGGAGGAGGGTATGGGACTGGAGACAACTGGTTTTGGTTGCGGGGATGAACGAGATTGATCATCGGAAGAGTCAGACTCTGGAAATATGTCTCTTTCTGTCACCACTGATGGATCAGCAAGCGATCTCCTTGATCCTGTTCGAGAAAGTGCATGCTTTATGCTACGAGCAGACTTTTCAGCATGTTTTAAAATACTCTTCGCTATGCCTTTGGCATTTCCTCCCTTGGCATTTCCTCCCTGGGGGCTTTCTGGACTACTTTTCTCAGAACCCAAATTAACTTCACTCAAACAACCAGAATTCGGCACTGAAAGGCTGTCTTCCACTACAAACTTAACACCAATCTCCCTCTGATTCGTTGCCTTAATATTATCATAAGGAGATGGAACATTTTCCCCAATGCTGCTCAAATTATCCTCATTTTTAGCATTTCTATGGAATACAGAGCCAATCTTCTGCAAACCACGCTTAAATCGTTTCCTTTTATTTTCACCCTCAGCATTTTCTTCACCACTGCTGCTGTCAATGTTAAGCGGTCCGGATACTGCAGAATGAGAGATGAAAGAATTTGTGGTCTTCCCTTTTCTGGGCTCCCATGTTTGTGGCACTTCACTTCCAGGGTGATGAACCCATATTCCAGTCTCTTCTTGCCCTTTGACGTTGATAGGCTCGAAATTATCTGGAATTCTAGACTTCTCTGTTGATTCAGATGAAAAGGAAGCTCTGTTTGCAGTATCACTTACGAAGGAGTCCGGTATTTGCTCCTTGGTCAATGTATCCCCATCAGGAGAACAATCACCTCCCTGAATAAATAATTATAGCACAAAGAAAAATCAGTGCACCATGTAAAAATCATGTTCTCTTGAATTGAACTCTATTGAAAAATACCTGTGCATTCTGTTCCAGAACAGTTATTGCAAGATGCAGCCTCCCCATTTTAATGTTCTGAAGTGGCAACCACATGTCATGCCTCCCAAGATCCTTGAGCTCATTGATGTCAACTGTGCAAACCCTGCAGACAATAGAAGCGTCAATAATTTAAAAGAATAGAAGGCAATACAAACTTAACAAAATTCAAAGAGAATGAAAAGCAAAGGCTGCAAACAATTGCATGATCCCCACCCCCACCCAAAAGAAAAAATAAGAACTACAAATCCTACAAAAAAAAAAAAAATTGCTGAGACACACTACTCTGAAATATGAAATGAAATTCTGAAACACAAATGTAGGAACTTGGTGAAAAAATGAAAGTGTATATCTGTATGTGAAATATACATTTTTACCACACGTGTCAATTATTTGGAATCCTCAATACCCATAATTCTAAGCTATAAAAACAAAATTTTCTCTATTATTCATCACAATAATTTGGCTTATGCATAACCAAACATTTTTATGGTGAAAAAGTAAGAGACAAACCCAAGTGCATCATCAAACAAAGGGTCCTTGTCACGAACATCAATAGCTAGAATATTAGGTAATTCCCAGGTACAAATGGGGATCTTGAATTCCTCATGCCACTTTGGAGATAGAGTTTTCCTTTGTGTCTTTGTCCTGAATCTGTAAGGACCAAGTTGTCCTTTCACATATGGATCAGCCAATCCTGAAAAATAGAAAACAATTATTTTGAACTCATGGACAACATTATGTAGTAAAAAAGATGATGGAAGCAGTAACTAAACCAACCGTTTAAATCTGATGGTTTCATGTCAGATGCTTCAATTACTTCAACTTTAGCATAAGCAACGGGTTCCTTCTCATCCACAGAGAACCAATCCTCTGACAAGTAAATACATAGTAAGAAGGTTACACATTTGGCACGTGTAAGAGGATAAAACGAAATACAACTTCTAGAACAACTTGTAGGAGCCCTCCTGATGCTAAAATAACGAGTATTACCATCACTTGATTTATTAAAGCAGAAGATGAAGCAAGATACAAACTAAGATTTGCTGAAAATCATCTTCTAACAGCTGACTCATCACAATACATCATCGTAACACTCTGGCCATGACACTATGTTTTTGACTAAAATCAATTTTTTTAATGTTTGCTATCTTCAAAACTGTTCGGCAAAGTAGAGGCAGCAATTACAAAAACTTTAACTTATGCCAGCAATATTTCATCTTAAGTTCTAATCAAACAATATGCTTCCAATCTGTGCATGGAGACAGGTTCAGTTCAGGTGATAATAAGTCTTATCAATAGCTTACTGACACATTTCTACTTGACACCACAAACAAATGCTCTTCTTTTGCTTTTACTTTTCTCTATTTTGTCTATTTTTTAACACCCTGAATTCTTAGCTCGAAACAGTTTCTTATCCATAGAAAACAAATGCTTACCTAGGAGCAGGGGCGGAGCCAGGAATTTTTTCTATCCTGGGCTATGATATAAATATACATAAATTATTTTTTAAGATCAATCATTCACTTAAATATATAAAATTTTCAAGTTAACAATAAAGTTTTAATTCAAA
>Ga0325410_1005953_pt1 | contig 13435 bp, 4 predicted proteins | sample PopdelMetagenome_16_FD_206182 | JGI IMG/M metagenome (GOLD analysis project Ga0325410, IMG submission 206182) | Populus deltoides microbial communities from Bellville, Georgia, United States - Xylem-PdIQD-R3 | ecosystem: Host-associated > Plants > Phyllosphere > Stem > Wood/Secondary xylem... | reverse complement strand
CAAGACTTGGAGGATAATGAAGGTTACAAATTAACCTCTATTCCCTTTCCTTTCTATTAAAAAGTTTCTTTCCAAACAAGGTTATTAATGTGTCTTTAACGTCAATTGGTGTGACAAATATGAGACTTTTTTTAAAAAATAAATATATTTTTGTTATTTTTATTTATTCTTGTTTAACTTAAGAAATTTTTTTTATTCAATATTATTACACTTTTTTAGTCTATGAAAAAAATATTTTTTTCTATTTTTTTAATTTAGATTTTATATTTTATATATATATATATATATATATATATATATATATATAAAGATCTGTAAAAGCTTTTTGACTAGTACAACTAGAACGAATAAAAATTAAATATTTTAATTCATAACAAACTTTTTTATCCTTTATTTTTTACAATCCATGATGGAACTAGGGAGCTGAGAGGTATTTTATAAAATTGATTTCTAAATCATTTAAAATAAGCTGAAAAAGCATCAACATGTTTTAAAAATCAATATATCTTGGTAGAGATTTTGGGGCGGAATAGTCTGGATTCTTTAAACCTAGTTAGAGGAAGTAGTGAAAATTTACATTTTTTTATTTTATGTTAATGTTTTGATTTCAAGTTAAACCATGAACAAAACAATAAGAAATTATTATTTTTAGAAAAATAATGAAAAATATTAATAACTTATAGCTTAAGAATCAAATCTAGTGTGTAATGTTAAATCGGTGGTTAAGCACCCCTAACCTACTTCAGTTTACAAAGAACCTGCATTGATTTTTGAACAATCTTCTACTAGAATTATAAAAACTAAACATGAAAATATTGGCATTGCTCATTTAATTTAAGATCTAGATAATCGATCATAAATTTAGAAATAAAGATAAAATTCTAAATGACATATATTAATATAAGGTCAACCTTTAATGTCTAAATATTCGTTGACTACTAAAAAACATCCTCATTAATTTCAGTTTCATTGGTTCAAGAGTTTTTTTAGCTGGAATATACAGAGAAAAATATTGTATTTTGTTTTCATTACTATTTATTTTCAAGTAAACCAACTGGAAAGCCATGATCAACCATATTTACTTTTAAAGAATTAAATTATTGGAAGAAAGTTAATGATGAGAAACAATGTGTTTTTTTACTCGTATGAAAAAAAGATTCAAACTCAACTTATAGATTTGCTGTTAGATGCTTGGAGAATATAAAAAACCAGTCATGTCATAGTGAGAAGGTGATTGAAAGGCAAACTTCTCAAGAAATTCTAAATAATCGATTGTGTGTTAAAGCTTTAATAGATATTATTTGTTGACTCATATTTTAAGCATGTGATTTTAGAGAACATGATGAATGACCATAATTAAAAAAAAAAACTAGGATAATTTTCTTGAAATGATGGAACTTTAAGCATTATACAATGAATAAATAAGTGCTCTTGTTTTGAGTAATGTTCTATGCAAAGCTAAATACACATCATCCACTTCATAACAAACTCAAAAGGAATTTTTACATGTCCTTGCTAGAAGTGTTTGGCCTTTAATTCGTCATGAGATTGGTGATGCAAAAATTTAATATTGATAAGGCTGAAGATGAATCTAAAAGAAAACAAATGACCCTTGTTATTGGATTTGTTTATAGAAGTGAATTTATACAAGAATGATTTTTGGATATCATGCATGTCAAAGATACAATTATTTTAACTCTTAAAGTAGAGATTTCCTATGCTTTATCTCATCATAATCTTGATATTTAAAATATTATAGGAAGAGTTACGACGATGCTAGTAATATGCATGGAGAGTGGAATGATTTACAAGCTTTACTCATTAAAGATTATTGTTATGCATATTACATACATTGTCTAACCCATTAATTATAATTTGCTCTTATTCTTACAGCTAGAGAAGTATTTGATGTTCACACTTTTTTTTAGAATTTAATTTTTATTGTCACCATTGTTAGTGCTTCTTGCAAGCGCAATAATAAATTACAGGCTTTTCAAGTAGCTTAAATTGAACATTTAATTGTTATTAGTGAGATTGAAATGGGTAAAAGAGTTAATCAAGTAAGTGGTTTGTAGTGACCCAGAGATAGTAGATGAAGTTCACACTTCAAATCGATTTATAATCTATTAAAATTATATGGGGTAACTTGTTTGATTCTTGAGAAAATTGTTTCAGATGCATCTATTTATTCTCAACATGGTGATGCAAATTTTACAGTTAAGTTTTTTAAAAAATTGATTTTTCATTCATCTTACATGTAATGAAGAATGCTATCGGAATTACTGATCTATTTTACCAAGCCTTGCAGCAAAAATTCCAAGACATTTTAAATGTTATACATTTGGTGTATACCACAAAGATATTGATTCAAAAATTAAGATATGATAGTTAGGAAACTCTTTTAGAAGTGACATCATTTTGTAAGCATTAAAACATTGAAGTTTCTAATATGGATGCTTGTTTTTTTTATTGTGGGATGATCTCATCGTAAAAAAATTTAGTAACAATTGAGTATTACTATTGAGTTAATATATTTTTAGCTACCATTGATCAATAACTACAAGAGCTAAATAATAGATTTAGTGAGCAAACATACGAGCTTATTATGTTAAGCGCAGCTTTGGATGCCTACAAATATTCAACATTGAAGATATATATAGGCTTGTTAATAAGTTCTATCCTGAAGATTTTTCTGATAAAAAATAAATCAATCGAGATTCTAGTAGCAACATTATGAGCTTAAAGTACCAATCATCTAGAGTTAAATAATTTATCACCAATTTCTAATTTATGCTAGAGATTGGTAAAAAGTGAAAAATCAATAATTTATCCACTAATTGATAGATTAATTTGGTTTATTGTGACTCTTTCTATTTCAACAAAAACCACTAAATGAGATTTTTCAGCAATAAAGATTGTTAAAACAAGTAATCTAATGGAGGATGATTTTCTTGCAGATTATTTGATTGTTTATATATAAAAAAAGAGATTGTCAAAAAATACTCAATAAATATGATAATCAATGATTTCTGTTTTATGAGAGAGCAGTGAAGACAATTAAAATAAATACGTAAAAAAATTTCTTTATTATTTTATTGTTATTATACTTTATTTCCAAAAATTTAGCTAACAAAAATAATGTTTTATTTTAGATAATATTTTTTATAGACTTTGTATGTTTATATTTGATGGGTATGAAGACTAACAAAATTAAAGTGGTAGATGCATTATGAAAATTAAATTAATTCATAGCTTTGATTCAATTTAGTATTTCTCTTAACCTCTTAGCCCATACAAATGTCGTTCTATATTTTTAGTAAATTTTTATATTATTTATCTTGTTTGTAGTAAACTTTGTATCTTTCTATGTTTTTCTTGGCACAAAACTAAATCATGCAGTCTTTTTGTGTTTATAACTCATGTATGATATATTAGAAACAAATTTACATGTCTTGTTATATTAGTTTTGGCCCTCTTTAGAAAATTATCCTCGATCCGCCCTAATTTTACAATGTAAATTGATTTCAAAGCAGGAGAACATGTTCGTGGTGGAGGAGGATAATTTTCAATTGAGAGTTTTGATTTATAACAAACTTCGTTATCCTTTATTTTTTACAACATCAATTAGTATTAAAGCAGAGGAAACATGTTCATAGTAAAGGAGTTGGTTTTCAAATGCGGAGGTTCTTCTTCAAAAGCATTACATTCAATAACTAAGCTCTATGATTATCATGGTTGAAGGTCGTAAAGGATGCGTTCAATGTGAAAGATGATTTTTTACTGATGAGGTTTTGCTTTTTATTTCTTTTTATTCAATTTAAAAGTTTTCCTATTTAAAGGGAAAACTTTTTCCTATTTTATTTTTCCATTTAAAATAAAAAGGGGTTTTATTTTTTTTTTCTATATAAAAAAAGTTGTGATAGCTATTTCATAAGTGAGACTTTAATGAATTAAAAATTAAATATTTTAAGTGTCTTCTCATAGTTATAAAACTCTTAATCTTTAAGAGTTTTGACTTATAACATACTTTGTTATATCATTTGTTTTCAATTATGCCACTAACCCTTTTTGGTGAGTGAGTATACTCCAATATTATTATATAGGACTTATATCCAAAGAGGGGCCATAATAAATAATTTAAAATTATATAGTAAACAATAGTTGGACTCTATTTCCTTTACTTTCATCCTCCCATATTATGTTGGCATGATTTTAAGTTTTTGGTTTTTTACTTTGGTATATTTGAGGTGCTGTGAAACATCAAAATATTAAATTAAAAGTTGATATTACAAAATAGAATTTTAGGTTATTTAAAAAAAAACAGGCACCAAAGCTAACATTAAAAAAACACATAAACCTTTTTATTATTATTATTAATCATAGGATGCAAAAAATTTAGTATGACCCTAATTTTTTTATTTTTAAAATTTTGTCCATGTTGTTTTAGCATTGTACATTTCAATCCTCAATTTTTTTTTTAATGTTTTAGTCCTTGAATGATGAGAAATGATAGCAAAAGGAGCTAAAAAAAGGGAAAGTGAGAGAAAAGGTTCGATTAACCACATTTCGATCATAAAAAAATTAATTTTGATGTCAATGAGTTTGTATTGAAGATAAAAGTTCAATAAAGATGGATTTTCTCTTAAAACATGCTGGAAAAAAAGATCGGGACTATAAATTTATTTTGATTCGATTGGAAATTTTGTTTTGAGAGTAATTATAGGATGTATTAGGGGTTAAAAATTAATTGATTAAGTTTTCTATTATGTTTATGGGATGTTTTTTGTGAAAACAAATTGAAAATTGGACTTCTAAAGTCCAAAAACTTGGAATCTAAGTTTTCAGCCATAAAAAAGGACCAAAATTTGAGCTATAAAATGATGCATTGTTTGTTTTATTGATAAATTAGGATCCATTAAAAAAAAATAACATGTGGGTCTTATAATGCAGGCCTATACGTTTATACGTTTATGGGCTTTATTTTTAAATCCAAAGTCACATACCCATCTTTTAAGGCCTAGCTGCGATTGAACTTTTTGTTAAATATCTCTTAAGTGTTTTTTTTCTAAAACAACTGGAATAAAATTCTCTTTAAATAAATTTATTAAAATTTACGAAACACTTGAAGGGTGATGCTTTTACCATACACTACCTTATAAAGCACTATTTATTTCAATAGTCCTTTGTATTTTTTTAATTTTAATTTCATCATTCAATATTTGATTTGCTAGAGATTGAGTTTCATGATTTGTTTTAATTTTTTTTATATGGGGTTGACTCAAGTTTTTTTTTTCTCTTTTTAATTGACTATTTTTTTTTCAATTTCATCATTCAACTTTTTATTGACTCGGAATTAGGTTTTATAAATTTTTTTATTTTCTTTCTATGATGTTATCCCATTTAATGACTCAAGTCACAAGTTTTATGTGTTAATCCAAGTTAGCTCAAGTTATTTTTAGTCCCATTTTAAATTGATGTTTTTTTTTTAATCTTATAATTCAACATTGAATTTATTAGGAATCATGTTTCATAATATATCTCAATTTTCTTTATATGGAGTTATACTGGCCTCATGCCCCAAGTCTAGGGTTTGGTAAGTTGGCCTAAATTGTTTTTTTTTGTTTTTGTTTTCTATAAGGTTATCTTGGTCTTATAACCTATCTTAACTTGAGTTTTTTTATGTTATTTTTTAATTAATTTTTTTAAATTTTATCATTCAACATTGGATTGATTGATAATTGAATTTCATATTTTTTTATTTGATTTCTATGAGATTATCTTGGTCTTATAACCTATCTTAACTTGAGTTTTTTATGTCATTTTTAATTGATTTTTTTTAAATTTTATCATTCAACATTGGATTGATTGATAATTGAATTTTATATTTTTTTATTTGATTTCTATGGGGTTATCTTGGTCTCATGAACTAGGTCGCAAGTTTGATAGGTTAACTAGGGTTGACTCGAGTCATTTTTTAGTACTTTATTATTTTTTTAATTTGATTATTCAACATTGAGTTGATTAAGAATTAGACTTAATAATTTATTTTGATTTATTTTATGTAGGGTTATCATGGTCTCATTAGGGATGCTATGGGCAGATGGATTGTTGGTTTCGCTATTAATATCAGGATTTGCATGTCAATAAGTGCTGAATTATGGGCAATTACCAATGGCTTGCAATTAGCTTGGTCCAAAGGATTCTGTAATTTGGAATCCGAGTTGATTTAATCACTAAAGCTAAGATTATCATTGACAAAAAATATAAACTAATCATGTAGGCGAGAGATTTATTAGCAAAAAAATGGGATATTTAGGTGATCCATGTCTCAAAGAAGTATATTCAGTGGTAGATTGGCTGGCTAATTATGGTTTAACCAGGAGCTCTTTTAATAGATCTTTTATTTCCCTTAATGACCCTTTTACAAGTTTTTACTATAGCTTGTATTATGATATGATTGGATCAACTCTGCCGTGTTTAATTTAATTGGGCGTTTAAACCTGATTTCAACCAAAAAAATAATCATGGTCTTTATGACCAAAGTTATGGATTTTACAAGTTGACCTAGGATTATCTAATATGTTTTTATCTCAAATTTTTTTAAAGATGTCTTCTTAAATGTTTTTAGTCAAATTATGTTTTTATGAGTTATTTGAATTATTTTTGGACTCACTAAGTAGACCGAGTCAACCCCTGTATGTTTTTGTTTTTGCTAGAAAAAATATTATCAACACCTATATAATTTTTTTGTGCCAAAAAAATTGAGTATTTAAGAGATTGTCCAATTATGTCAAGGTTAAAACTTTCAATAATGATATTAAAAATTATTTTATAAATAATTATGTGACATGTATATAGTTTTTTTAAAAAATATTCTCATTAATTTTGAGAGAATAAAATATTTTTTTATATTTATATTTTTTAGATGCATCCAAATCATCAATTCATATTTTTTTTATTTTTTAGTTAAGATTTATTTTTATGATCATAATAAATTTTTAATTAAAAAAATATTTTTTATCAAGACAAAAAATACATGAATAAGAAAAAAATATTTTACAAATATGTTTTTGATTATTATTATTTTTTATTCAATAAACTATGTTGATAATGAAAAAAATATTATTGTTAAAATAAAATAAAAATTATATAAATAAAAAAGATAATTCAGAATATAAAATATACTTTTTGTAATTTTTTTTTAAATTTTTTATTATATAATTAAATAAAAAATAGATTTTAAAAAATATTTCGAGTGTTATGTTTCAAAACGAAGAAAAAGGCACAGCTATCCTGCCCATATATATATAATAAAAAAGACACATGGCATGGCTAGGCAAAAAGCCAGAAAAAACCAATGGCCGCCCACGCGCGCAGAGTCACATAAACAAAGCGAGAGGACCCACCACACAGCATTCTTTTTATTTTTCCTTAATAACAGATCGAATCAAACCAGAAGAATAGATTGTGAAGAAGAGAGAAAATGACTCGAGGAAAGCAGAAGATCGAAGCCCAGAGGAAAAACGCAGAAAGGAATCAGAAATCTAAGGGATCTCAGTTTGAAGCCCGAGCTGTTGCTCTCAAGGTTACCTGCTCCATCTGTAAGGTTATCACTACTTTACTCTCTCCTTTTCTTTTCTTTTCTTTCGTATCATCATACACTTTTATTTTTTCAATCTGATCTGCTTTTTTTTTATTGTTGGAATGATTATAAATCGTGAAATTAACTCTTGATAAATTTTGGGTTCTTTTCCCCTCTTTCTTTGTCGTTTAAGACTGTGAGTGTCCTTTTCAATATGGTACGTTTTCAGATAACATGGTGTGGGTTTGAAATTATATTTATTGAGTATTAATATAGTGGAGGGGGAGGAGATTGGTGATATTGTAAACCTATTATCCGATAGAGAGCTCCCAAGTTGCTGTTGTTTACCAAAAAACACTTGGAGGGTATAGAGACGAACTTGAAGAGATATGATTGTATTAGGTTATTTGTCCTGTTGTTTTTGTGTCATTAGGTTATGTAACATTTTTTCTTGGTACGGCTTTGTTTTCTCTGTGTATTTAGTTTCTCAATTAGAAGTTGAGAATTTGAGGTCTGCCTGACGGCATTCTTATTTAAGACGACCTTTTTCAGTAAGGTTATTGCTCATTCACGAGGGTTTTACTTGTTCTGGAAGCTTTAAGTTGAAAATCCTCTTACAAGCTTGTCTTTGGTTAGTCAATAAACCAGATGGTCCAGACAAGATTTTGAATATGATTCACACTTTGGACTGTGAGATGCACTATTTTACATAGGGACTTTGATGATTTACATGTTGATTTCACATAAAAACTGATGTGGGTTCTTTCTGAAATTGATGCTTGCTTGTAGTGCTGCTCAGTGCAGCAAATTATATACACATGTAGCAGAAAACAATGAAGAAGCTGCAACGTATATGTCATTGTAAAATTTAATTTTGGATCAAAGTTATGGTGGTCTATTTAGAGTTACCACTTGATTGTTATGTTTTCAATCTGGATATGGTGTGGTTTGTATGTTTATCTTTCCTTCAAGACCAAAGTTTGCCATTCCAAACTAAAAACGTTGTGGTTTTACTCTGACTGTAATCCTTTTTAACTATTAACGCAAGTTTTTAAAGTAAAAACACAGTGCCATTACTCTTTTACCATAACCTTTTGTAAACTCTTATGTCACTTTTTTTTTTTCATATTACTTCATTATAAACAGTCACTTCACGAGCTAAGATCCAAATGCCACCTTTATACCTTGTTCCTATTCCAAGTGCTGTATTGGCCAACATTTGTGAAATTGGGTGCTATAAACTGCTCTCACTTTACTAGTTGAAACTACCTTGTGTTTTAGTGAGATTTAACCAAAAAAAAGAAAAGAATTTGTTGAACAACTTATTTCCACTAATTTCTTAAGATTTCAATGATCAATAATCTCCTAGTGCTTTTCTTTTACATATTTTTGCATGTATCTATAACTATATATAAGGGCAGAAGGTGCATAAAAACTTTTGATTAACTATGTTACCCTTAAATACTTTTGAAAGTCTATAATATCTTTAAATGCCTTTTATATACATTTGATTTAATACATATATATTTCTATATTACTTTTTGAATATGTGTTTTCTATTTATTTTTCTTTTTTCTAATTTGTGTTTCCTATATATATTTTTTTTCCTGTTTTTCTAATTATACCATGTTTCCTATATTCCTTTTCCTTTTCGAATTTAGTATCCGATCTCGTGTTTCTATATAACACATTCAATAAGCCTTTTTTATAACACCATAAACTTTTTTTCCCGAGCACTTTTGTAGTAGAACCTTTGATTCTAAGCGTGCATCAAAACATCATAGAATCTTTTTTTTTCCTTAATCCATGTTAGGAAAACCCTTTTTTTCTTTATTCACCAAATTTTATGGCTTCCACTTATTAAACAATAAAAAGAAGAATACATTGCTCAGCAGCCCGTCTATAATTTAAAAAAAGGGCTTCTATCATTTCCATAATATTTTTAGCTATTAGAAATAAAAGACTTTGATTTTTTTTTAATTTTTAAGTATTTTAAGCTATGGATGTTATATTTTTTTTTAATTTTTTGAATATAATTCATTAATATAAAGCAACTCATATAGTAATGTTTAACAAAAATTGAATAATCCATGTGCAAACAGGCTTGCCTAAAAACTTGTCTTAAAAAAAGCATAAATTCACTTCCAAGAGCACAAAACTGTAATAAGAAATTGAGATAAGCAATATATAAATATTTTAAAGGTTTTAATTTCTTGTTTAGAATGCAACCATCAAGGATTGAGGCTTTAAAAATTATGATATCTGAGGAACTTAAAGGAGTGTTTTGGATTGGGTTTTGAAAGCAATGGTTTTAAGTGGCTTGAAATTCCGAACTATGGTTTTTAGAATGACCCATTTGGGATTATGAGCCTGCATTTTAACTTGAAAAACTGAACCACAATCCCTAACATGGACTTGCTAAATTAAGAAATGAGTGTTTAGGAGTGCGTTAGCTTCTGCTTTTGGGTGCGTTTCAAAAGCATGTTTCACTTGAAAAATCATCAAATTGATGCTTTCTTTTAGTGCTATTTGATGGTTTTGATTTGCTAGTGTCAAAAATGAAAAACAAATCTGAAAAAAAAAATCATTTTGATGTATTTTCAAGTGAAAAACACTTTTGAAAAGTACCGTGTACCACAGTACAGAACACACACGAAGTGTGTTCTTGTCTAGAAATGCCTGCATATATCTCATTTTGGTACATATGAAATCTCGCTCTTTTTATTCAATTAACTACGTGTTGGTGGGGTCATGATGGCCTTTATGGAAGAAGACTTGCCTTTTACTCAAACTACAATTTAAGGAGAACAGCCAACAGGTAATGGCAGGTTCATATTATTGGTCATATCTTCAACGGAGATGATAAGAAATTTAGACAAGGTTTAATCTCACATGTGTAGTTTCGGGAGTTCATTTTCAGTGATCAACCTGAGATTGTGTTTTGGTTGTTTTGAGGGACGGTATAATTGCCCCATTAGCAGTTCTTCATGAGAACATTCTTTTGCACATCAATCCTTTACAAATTTCTTTATTACAAGCAATTTGTAAGGTTTTTGCTAATCCTTTTATGGTAGTTATTGTTGATCTTTGTGTTTTTGGTTCATAGATTTGGGTTATACTAAACACAAGTTGCCTTTTGACTTTCAGGTTCAGCTGGCGAATAGTAATCAACTAGGTGATCATTATGCCTCCAAACATCCAAAAGAGAAGCCTCCTGCTGAATCGAGCTGATTTATCTTGGTCACTTGTGTAAAAAAACGTTGTTCCAAACTGTCAAAGCGTTATGTCAATGAATGTGTGTGACTATTTGTCATCTGAACTCTAGGAATTGATGATGTTTGTTTGTTGTTTTTTCATGTGCCGAGCGTTAAGTTTATATGGCTTTGGTGTTGATTTTCTCGTCATTGATGTCTGTAACGACCATCAAGAACTGTTTCTTTCAGAATCAGCAAGTATGGCTACATGATTGAAGGACGGAAAATTTTGAAACATGGAGGTGTAGTTTGAAAGTGGGGAATGGAAAGTACATCGTTATGGTGGGGGAATTGAGTCCTTTGTGGAAGAATTGTAATGGAATCTGGGCTATCGGATACCGCAATGGTTCTGTCGTTAATATGAGAATATAATGACTGGTGCTATACAATCCCAGATCAGATTAACATGATAAGCGTTCAAGTTGCTCCGTGGGATGACTTGTATTAATTATCTGAATGAAGACACTGTTCATTGGAGATAAAAATGCTCTCATGTAGAAGCCTTTGGGAAAAATACGAGTAGAAAAGGCAGGGTTGATAGAAGTTTAAAGTTTAAACTCGTCTCCGGACACTCGTACATATTCCTAGATGTATAGTATGTGATAACCAAAGCAAGACAAAGGAAAATTTATCCTAATTATGTGATCATCTGGCCTTTTTTCCGTTTGCTCAGGAATGAAAGCAGTGACGGGAAGCAAGTCATTTTGCAGCTTTGATTTTTTTTGTTTAATTTTTTTTTATTTATTTTTGATATCGAAATATTAAAACGATCTGAAAATATATAAAAAAAATAAACAAAAAGAAATCTTAAACATTTTATAAAATAAATTTTTAAAAAAATATTATTTTGATACATTTCCAAACAAAAACCATTTTAAAAAACAATATGTATTAGACTTTGATTCAAATTAGAATTCAATCTCTGTGATCCTGAGACCGGCATGGTCTAGCTACATATCATAATCTTATTGAATAAGAGGCATCGTTGTAACCAGCAAGAGAATGCTGTTGTGTTATTAATTTGATAGATTGCCCAGGCGGTCCAAATAGAAGCTTTGCAACAATAAAGTTTTAAGAGAAGCAGCTTGAAAAGCAAAATGCTCTGCATTTTTCTTTTTGGAGCCATTGGAACTATCAGTGTTTTTGAGTTGTTCCCAGGAATTTCTTCCTTGTCAAAAAAACAAAAGAGTGAAGCATGGAAAGGATCCCGTGCGTGTCAGTATAGCCATGAGATGGGTTAAAAATCTTAACTTTTGATTAAAATTATATCTTTTGCTCTTACTGCACACAAAAACTAGAAAGTATTCCAGTGAGATGATTTGTGAAAAAAAAAATAAAGTCTACTTGTTAAAGAAAATTCTATATAAATTAAAGCAAACACCTAAAATCTGATATAGCAGAATTAATGATTATATTATAAGCTTCGACTTTCAAAATAATTTATCTAAAGCAACTCTTTATGTAAAGAAAAATAATAGTAATATTCTTATCATATCTTTTTATATTAATGACCTTCTAGTGACATGAAGCGATGCACAACAAGTTGAAGAATTCAAACAGAAAATAATGCAAGCTTTTTAAATGATTCATCTTGGCCTCATAACATATTTTGTTGGAATGGAAATCAAGCAAAGTAAAAATGAAATATTTTTTTGCTAGAAGAAGTATGCAAATGAAAATCTGAAGAACTTTTATATGGAGAATTGCAAACCAACAACTACTCCAATGAATCAAAAGAAAAAATTTAGCAAAGAAGATGGAATCAATAGATTTGATAAAGAAAAGTTCAAAAGCATGATTGGTTGCCTATACTACGAGTTCCCGTTTCATGCATTGTCCAAGTGAAATATATTTAAGAGCAGCTAAACAAATTCTAAGAACTATTAGCTTTGGTGTTCAGTTTAAGAGTAGTCAAAACTTAAGGTTGCATTGTTTATTTTACAGTGATTGGGGGGATTAAAACGAAGATCACCACTTATTCTTGCAGTCTTTTAATCTCTTCTGATTTCTTTATTTGCTTAAAAAACTATCACCTCAGAAGCAACCTGGACACCTATGTTGCTGTGCACCGACTCATAATCATAGATGGAGAGAAATGTGAAGAACAATATTGTATTCTAGCTTATTTGCTATTGTTGTTGTATGGTGGACGGTGGTTTTTACAAGAATTATTGATGTAGCTGTATAGGTCTATGATTACAATATTATATATCTATGCTTTGGTCCATTTACACTTCAGCTTTTGGACTCAAAATTTGACATTAATTATGGTATTATTATTGTTGTTATTATTTTCAGTTTATATTTGCCAGTGACTCAAGATTACTGAAAGGCAAATGCAATGAAGAAAGAGGAAACAAAAGAACAGAAAATTAATGATGGAATTGATAATCCAAAGTAAATTCCTGCTTTGATTATGATTGCTACTGAGAGTTTCAGGATATTTTTGTGTTGCCATTGTCCTTTCCCATTGACGAAGGAGGCAAGGACTTCACATTGGTATGGGAGGCACGTCATTACACTTGAAACTTCATGGTCAAGGCCTATCCTGGTTTCTGCTTTATTACCAAAGCACTGTGAACCACATTCCCACTGGGCC
>Ga0325410_1005951_pt1 | contig 13439 bp, 7 predicted proteins | sample PopdelMetagenome_16_FD_206182 | JGI IMG/M metagenome (GOLD analysis project Ga0325410, IMG submission 206182) | Populus deltoides microbial communities from Bellville, Georgia, United States - Xylem-PdIQD-R3 | ecosystem: Host-associated > Plants > Phyllosphere > Stem > Wood/Secondary xylem... | reverse complement strand
TGCGGGGTACGTAAATCAGGCAGCTCCTGATGGAGCAGCTGTCTTTTCTTGTGTATGTAGAATTGCAAACTACGCTTAAGCATGCTTATAATAAATAATATAATTGACAAAAAAAGATAGGTTTCCCACAAAATATGCAAAGAAACTTCTACTTAAATTGACGTGATGATGATGATGGGAAACTGATCCTTTACCAGATGTATAATATATAGTAATTATGAGATCGCTACCATTTTGTTTGCTCATTATTTAAAAGCAAAATTTTAGTTTTAATTAAAATATAAACTAATCTAAAAATATTTTTTTTTATCATAGAATGAATTTTTTTTCTATTGATCAGTATGCAAATTTCTTAGTATTATCATATGGAATCTCTTAATATATATCATGATGTTGGCTTGATGGTTCAGGAGGAATAGTCTCTTTTCTTAGTCATGGGAATTTAAATATATATCAAGATTATTAATTTAAGTGAAATTATTATAATTTTGTTGATTTTGACGTGAATGATGTTCCATACCATAAATTAAGGAGTAAATTTTTATATATATATATATTTCAAAAGGAGAAAATTAGGTTATATGGTACAACAAACCACGCAAATACTGTAATATAGTTATATTACCATTCAATGTATTATTATTATTTCATATATTACCGTTCAATGTATTTTGTACCAGAGAAAATTTTCCATCTATATATATACTATGCGCGCTCGCTCTAATATAGTTATATTGGCTATGAAAAAATATTATTAATTAGGTTTAACGAAGTTAATTTTTTAACATGAACGTAATTCAAGTTAGATTTCTTATTGAAAATGAGTAGGAATTAATTAATTTTTTTAATAAAAATTAATTTTTTTAAAAGTAATATCATGTAAACTTTTTTGTATAAAAAACTCTTAAAATAATATAGTTATGGATGGATAAACTCAACCCGTGTAAAGTAAGTTTTATAGCTAATGCTTTGAAGGGAATGTTGTCCGAACACGGCACTAAAAAATGTAGGATCATTAAACGGGCACACAGCGACGCCGACAACAAGCATCTTTAATAACTAACTGTTTGAAAACACGGTATAAATCAGTTTTATAAAATTTTAATTTTTTTATATATTTTAAATATATACTAATTTTAAAAATAATTTTAAAAAATAAAAAATATATATATTTTTAATATATTTCAATACAAAAAATATTTTAAAAAGTAATTATAACCGCACTCCGAAACGATCACTAAACACAAAGCACACATAATCTTGTCTAAATCTTTCCTTTTTTAATCTCTCAACATAAAAAAATATGGTTCAAGCAAGTTAAAAAATAAAAAAAAAGAAATTCTTTTTTCTTTCTTTTTCAGAAGGGGGAGATTCATTCGATCTTCATTTGAGTGGACGTGTGCACTTACCCGCTCTCTCTTAGCCTCCTCAAAGACAAGACACACATTTACTGAGTCATCTTGTTTGTTTGAAAGTCTTTGGGAGCTTTTCTTTGCCGAGAATGAGAGTATACACGTGGCACAACAAGTCTTTTCCGTCGACAAGAATTAATAGCTAGAAGGGGAAAAAAATGTAAACGTTCATGCACCCACGATTTAATATTTTGATTGTTAGGGGACATCAGATTTATTTATTTATTATTTATTTTTTTAAAAAAGTTATGTTTGAATTAGGAATTGAAGAGTAAACAAATTATTAATCTCTCCTCCGTCCACGAGGATGTTGTGCAGACACACTTGTTACGTGTTTCTTGCCGAGAGTGTGAATCGAAGGAAAACACCTACGGTGTAACTACATCAAGTCATTCGTTCTTTGTGATGAACACTTTCACATCTCAAATTTCTCATTACACGAAAACAAAAGTGTGTGTGTGTGTGTGTGAGTGTTTCTATATATATATATACACTGAAAGAAGAGAAAAAAACGAAAGCTTATTGGGCTCTCACGGAGCTAAGAGGGCAGCCCAAGGCCCATTGCTCCAAAATTTAAATTAATCAAAACCCATTCAATGCAAAAGATTCTGGGTAGCATAATAATAATAATAATAATAATAATAAGCGGCTAATTAATTAACTCGTTAGATATTAAAAGATCACCCCTGGTTTAAATGAATGTTTAAGAAGTAATTAGTGATTTTCTAATAATTATTTTATAGATTCTTTTTAAAGAGATAAAGATATATAATTAAGAGAGATAAATTCTTGGTGAATATATTCTTATAACTTTTGGTGTAACTTGTTAGAGTATTTAAAGATCATCCATGGGCTCTAATAGTAATTTTATGATGTTCATGGAATAATTAGTGGTTTTTTATTAGTTATTTTATTGATATATTTTAAATAAATAAAAATATATAATTAAAAGAGAAATCCCAGGGGAGTATATTTTTATAATTTTTCGTGAATCATAAATTTTATATTTTATATTTATATTTTATAAAAGCTATAAAATTCACTCAAACAAGTAACACGGGTCGGTTGTTGAGGTGAAAAGACTATGATTTATTCAACTTTTGCAACTCCAAATAGACTATAACATATACGCAACTTAATAATTATATTTTTTTTTGTTTCAAAAGTTTTAGGGTTAGTCTGGCGAGCAAGGGCTCTTTTCTATGATTTCTTCCCAAAATTCAATGAAAAAGGTGTTCTGTTCTGTGAAGTCTCAAGAACTGGCATAAAAGTTTTTTGAAAGTCAAAAGTGAGGAATCACAATATAAATTCTTCTGACCTCTGAGTATATTATAAAAGTATTTTAAGGTCAAATATTATTTTTATAACCATAACAGTAACAACTAACAACCATGATCATAATTAAAGGGACATCTCGTAAATCATACATGGATTATTCAAGTTTTGTTAAACATGGATCTATATTAATGAATTATATTCAAAACAAATTTAAAAAATAAAACATTCAAAGTCTTTTATTTCTAATATTTAATTAATATTATAGAAACAATAAAATATTATTTTTTAGTTTATAGAGGAATTATCGAGCATTATATTATATGTTTTATGTTTATTGAATCAGTTATAAAAATGGAAAGCCGAAATCTAGAGTTCAAAAAATTATTTTGAAAAACAACCCATTGGGTTCTGTTGTTTAGAACACCATTTGTAAAAGGCCACAGATTATTCTTTTGGCCCATAAAAAACCCAAATTGTAATGAGACTTGACTCAACGATGTCGTTTTATATCCGAAAGACAGGCAGCTTACCAAGAGTGAAGTGAAGCTTGCAAATTCTCTCTGCAATTTCACATTCCCCTGTTCTTCCAATCCCCGTCTCTCTTTTTGTTTTGTTTTTTTTTTTTTTTAAATGGGTCTAATCTGTCATAAGAGGAACCTCAATTTCTTAAAAATCACAGCAACCTTAAAAACAAGAACCCAAAATCGTAAAGCCAACAACTTTTGCTCCAAAACCCAAAACAACAGCAACATAGTCAATGAAATCACAACGTTTCTCAACCAAAAAAATTGGGAGTCTTTATTACCTTTGGTGTCGAATAAGCTGAGCCCAGATGTTGTTCACTCAGTTATTACGAAACAGGTAAATGATCCTAAACGTTTGTTAGATTTCTTCAACTGGGTTCAGTTTCAAATGGGTTTCTCTCAAAAGTTACAATCTTTTTCGATTCTTGCATTAATTTTATGCAATTCAAGGCTCTTTTCCAGGGCTGATAGTGTTGTAAATCAAATGATAATGATGTCTAGTGGTGGATATTCAGAGATTTTGGATTCATTAATTAAGTCTTGTAAAGAGTTTGATTTGAATAATGGTAATGGTAATGAAAATAGTAATAATAATGATCGCGGGGTAGTTTTTGAGTTGTTGATTGATGGGTATAAAAAGAAAGGGCTTTTTGATGAGGCTGTTAGTTTTTTTTTGGGCGCGAAAAGGAATGGTTTTGTTGTTGGCTTGTTGTGTTGCAATGGGTTGTTGAGTGATTTGCTGAAAGCTAACAAATTGGAGTTGTTTTGGAGATTTTATAATGGGATGTTAGAGGCTAACGTGTTGCATGATGTCTATACTTATACCCATTTAATAAATGCACATTTTAGAGCAGGGAATGCTAAGGAGGGTAAACGCTTGCTTTTTGAAATGGAAGAGAAGGGCTGTAGTCCTAGTTTGGTTACTTACAATGTGGTGATTGGTGGGTTGTGTAGAGCTGGGGAGGTTGATGAAGCGTTTGAGTTGAAGAAGTTGATGGACAAGAAGGGTTTGGTCGCGGATGTTTTTACTTATAGTATACTTATTGATGGGTTTGGTAAACAGAAGAGATGTACTGAGGCGAAGTTGATGTTGGAAGAGATGTTTAGCAAGGGTTTAAAACCTGGCCACGTTGCCTATACTGCTTTGATTGATGGGTTCATGAGACAAGGTGACAGCAGAGAAGCATTTCAGGTCAAGGAGGAGATGCTTGCTCGCGGAGTTAAATTGAATCTTTTTACGTACAATGCTCTTGTTAAAGGGGTGTGTAAGTTTGGTGATATGGAGAAGGCAAATGCTCTTTTAAATGAAATGATTATGGTGGGGATAAAACCTGATACCCAGACTTATAATAATATGATTGAGGGATATTTGAAGGAACAGAATACATCACGGGTTAAAGATTTATTGTCTGAGATGAAGAAGAGTAACTTGGTGCCCACCGCATACACTTGCGGCATGATAATCAATGGTCTATGTCGCCATGGATCTATTGAAGATGCCAGTAGAGTGTTTGAGATTATGGTTTCTCTGGGTGTGAAACCGAATGCTGTAATCTACACAACTTTAATAAAAGGTCATGTTCAGGAAGGGAGATTTCAAGAGGCAGTGAGAATTTTAAAGGTAATGGATAAGAAAGGGGTTCAGCCTGATGTATTATGCTATAATTCTGTGATCATTGGCCTCTGCAAGGCTAGAAAAATGGAAGAAGCAAAGGATTATTTGGTTGAAATGATTGAGAGGGGACTTAAGCCAAATGTGTATACTTATGGGGCTTTAATACATGGATATTGCAAGTCAGGGGAAATGCAAGTAGCTGACAGGTACTTCAAGGAGATGCTAGGTTGTGGTATAGCACCAAATGATGTTGTTTGCACAGCCCTGATCGACGGGTACTGCAAGGAGGGTAGCACCACGGAAGCCACTTCAATTTTTAGATGTATGCTAGGACGATCAGTGCACCCGGATGTGCGGACTTACAGTGCCCTCATCCACGGTCTCTTGAGGAATGGGAAGCTTCAAGGAGCAATGGAGCTGCTATCCGAATTTCTTGAAAAGGGATTGGTGCCTGATGTCTTTACCTACAACTCTATCATTTCTGGCTTTTGCAAGCAAGGTGGTATAGGGAAGGCTTTTCAACTTCATGAATACATGTGCCAAAAAGGCATCAGTCCTAACATCATCACTTACAATGCTTTGATCAATGGACTTTGCAAGGCAGGCGAGATAGAAAGAGCCCGGGAGCTGTTTGATGGAATTCCAGGAAAGGGTTTGGCTCATAATGCTGTGACCTATGCGACTATCATAGATGGGTATTGCAAATCTGGAAATCTAAGCAAGGCATTTCGGTTATTTGATGAGATGACATTGAAGGGGGTCCCACCTGATAGCTTTGTCTACAGTGCCCTCATCGATGGATGTCGCAAAGAAGGAAATACTGAAAAGGCCCTGTCCCTATTCTTAGAATCAGTGCAGAAGGGCTTTGCTTCCACTTCTTCTCTCAATGCTTTGATGGATGGGTTCTGCAAGTCTGGGAAGGTGATTGAAGCTAATCAGTTGTTGGAAGACATGGTCGATAAGCATGTCAAACCAGATCACGTGACCTACACAATTCTGATTGATTATCATTGCAAGACAGGTTTTTTGAAGGAAGCAGAGCAGTTCTTTGTTGATATGCAAAAGAGGAATCTGATGCCAAATGCTTTAACTTATACAGCACTTTTAAGTGGTTACAACATGGCGGGGCGCAGATCTGAGATGTTTGCTCTTTTTGATGAAATGATTGCAAAAGATATTGAACCTGATGGTGTTACCTGGAGTGTAATGATTGATGCTCATCTCAAAGAAGGTGACCATGTGAAAACTTTGAAGCTGGTGGATGACATGTTGAAGAAGGGTGGTAATGTGAGCAAAAACGTGTGTCATGTGCTAATTGATGCATTGTGCAGAAAGGAACATGTTTCTGAAGTGCTGAAGGTACTTGAGAAAATAGAAGAGCAAGGATTAAATCTCAGTCTCGCTACTTGCAGCACTCTAGTACGCTGTTTTCACAAAGCAGGCAAAATGGACGGTGCAGCCAGGGTCTTAAAGAGCATGGTCAGATTCAAATGGGTTCCAGACTCCACTGAATTAAATGACTTAATCAATGTCGAACAAGACAGTACAGACTCTGAGAATACTGGTGATTTCTTAAAGCAAATGGCATGGGAAGTTGCTTGCCAGGTGCGGGCCTGATTGCTTGTAATTGGATGAGGGAATTGTAGTTGTAATCCTTCCAATTGTTTTCTTCCTGTAGTTTCATGGGATTATGAATCTGAGCAACATTTTCCAGGAATTAAGTGATGGGCTTAGGCAGCAACGGTGGCAGCCAAGTCTCATGTTCATACAATGTTGCTCGATACTAAAACGGTGTAACAATAAATTTACACCGTGTATCTTTGCTCGGAAGGTTACCAAAACAAGGTTTTGGTTGGAGAATTTGGAGAGAAAGGAATGCCAACTACAGACATCACAGAGGGACACTTAATACCTCGGGGATAGCTACAGTTTTCCATGAGGTGCTGGCCCTCAGAATTTGAAATGGACCACCATTGGTTTGAAGCCAAGGCCTTAATCTCTCCACCGAGTAATGACTTCTACTCTTCATCTTAAATTGGAATATCTCCTTGTTTTGATTTTCTTTTTTCTCATTTCTCTTTTTCTTGGAGATGAAGTCAGAAGTGGTTTCTGGATTTCCACTACAGTTTGAATAATTCCGTTGTTCAAAATGGGCAAGACATCATTTTTAAGCCATTTTTTCTTTGTTGTAGGGATGCACGCCAGTCCATATAAGTTTAGTGACTCTGTTTTCTTGTTAACTTTGTTTCTAGCAGGAAAACATTATTAAGAAAATTAGGCAGTGTAGGAATCTGACTGCCTCCTGACATGAAAATTTTTGTCTCAACTCTCAAAAACTTGCCTTGATAGATTAATGATCTTAGATTCTTTATTATCTTTTCTCTCTTTCTCATCTTATGGTAAACGGTGATTTTACTTAATGATATTTCTGTTGTCTCCCATCTCTAAATAATTGAACTTCAATTGGAGCTGTAAAAAATTCCCATGTCAAAAAAATGTATTTTTCTGGCTGTACCTTGCGAAATTTTGGGCAATGATAAGGAGGTTTGCTTGTGCTGACAATTCACCTCTGTGAAATCTGTCCTAACAACTGCTTTACTTGGAACAGGTAAAAGCAGAAAATAGCAAGTCAGAGGGATAAGAATAAATGCATGAGGCATTGATTTGGTTTAGTGGCCATTGACCAAGATAGCAGATGAAGGCTTGAAGCAGGCTGCTATCGCCATCAGCCTTTGGCACTGGCTGCAAACATAAAATCTTGCAGCTGCGGCAACTAAGATTATGGCTTTGAAAGCGAGCAGAGCAGCGCCAGGCAGAAGATGACCATGATTTTAACTTTTGTCATGTCTTCCAGTTCTCTGTGTATTTGAGTTACGAGGTTGTATACCCTCTTGCATCTAATGATGCTCTTTTGTATCTTCAAGGTCTAGACCTCAGCAATGTTCAAATTTAAAGCAGTTTCATCCGAGGTGCATTGCATGGGTAGTAGTATTTTATTCCTTTTGGTATCCAGCTAAACAATAAAGAAGAAACCTAGCGACCTGGAGGATACCTGCAAGGACAACGTTGTACTGATGTTTTGTTACTCGATGTATTAACTATAATTATAATTAAGACATGCTCTTGGACCATCCTTCTCTCTCACCCTCCTCTCATACGCCATTATCTGCCCAATCATCTTTCGCCGCGCCGGGGACAGTAGAAGTATGTTCTTGCGGCCAAATATGACTTTTCTGAGACACGAGGAGCGGTGGAAAATGTCTCTCCCCCCAGCTCACCTGGTTCACTGCATATTTAAATGGACACGCTTCTGCATTTCTGCTCAAGTTGTGGGACAAGGCAGCCAAAATTCATGCTGAAACACTGCCCGATCTTTATATCATGAACAAAGCCACCAGTTCATGTCTCAATTTGGAAGACAGGTCACAGACTCTTGCGAAGGGGACCTTCTCACCTCAAATTACAAATGTCTAACATGTCGAGTACGTAAATTAATAGAATATTTGATTCTCAACTCATAATGGGATATTTCATCAATTAATCTATACATGGGGAAATTTCACAGAATAAATTATTCCATCTGATTGAGAGTTATTCCTTGATCGTAAGTAATTTCTTGATCATAAAATTTAATGAGTTATTTTTTGATCGTTTTCTAGAGTGCGATGATACGCTGAAACCCAGTCTTGGAGGAAGAACGACCGGGGTAACCTGGAAACAACAATACAGTAACTTTACAACAACATCATGTCAGAATCCTAAGGAGTTAAGAAGATAAGGCTGTGCAATAACTTTACAGCTATAACCTACCACGATCCTGATGGGTAAAAAAAGGTCAGCTTGAAGGGGAAAGTTTAAGCACCTATTTTGGCTATTACACACAGACTGAACTCGTATATATCTCATGAAGATGGAAGATTGGCTTAATAGCCAATCACCGCATCTTGTAATCAAACAGATTTTGGTCCCCTTTTTTTATACAAGAAACCACTTTACAATAACTAGAATATGATACAGAAGTTGTCCCTTGATTTGAATTGGAGACTCCATTCACCGTCTTTCGGTAAAGAGTTTGCCTGTTAACAGAATAACAAGCTCGCTGTCATCAATGGATGATCCTGGTGCAAGCTGTAATGCTGTTTTACCTTCGCCATTCACAGCTCGGGGATTGGCCCCCCTGCATCGTCAGATTTGTAAATGAAAAAAATGGAAAATGATAAGCATTTGGTATTGAAAAGATGATAAATTCATCCAAATTATTTGCGAAGGGCTAATCTTGAGAGAGCATCGGTTACAACTTCAGTGGAATCAAGTTTGGCTCTAAAGAATTCTGGTGATCATTTATTTCCAAAAAAAAAACAGGCATTCAATTTTCATGAAAGTGTCCATGGAAAAAAGACTAGATATGAAGGAAACGTTCTTCCCTCCTACACTAGGATAGTCTTTGAAGTGAAATATAATTGTGTAGGATTTTATCCGCAGAATCATAAAGATCAGCATTGCAGCTATGTGGATAGTGCCATTGATGCCACTACAAAACATAGCGGATGGAATTGGCCTAGAACCTGCAACCCAACCAGAGGTCTTATGACATGATTATATGGTAGCTGGTCAAGCAAAGCAAGAAGTATGGAGATTCTAAAGGAATCTTCTACTAAAGTCACTTGATCTTAAAACTAAATGTCTGAGGAGCTGTAAAAAGTGCAGAGACAAAACAGAAATAGTAGCGCTAACAACTATATTAGATGCCCGTGTGTTAAACAAAGAAATGTATTTTTGCAATGCCTTTTCTTGTTTCATGACACTTCACATTCAATGAAATTATCTGACACTGTATTCATGTCATTGCTTCACTGTCCAGACATTATATCAAGCTATCAACATTGGTGAGAACTATTCAAATCTATGGTTCAATTGTAGGAAGCTATTTTTTGGTGGTACTGGAAGACCTTGACATTCTTGTTCACTCCTATAAAGGTCTCAGCCAGATCTTCAAGATATTTGGTACAAGCCATTTCTTGGTACAATGTTAAAGTCTTTGGCTTGCAACCATAATGGTGGAAAGTTTAAAAAAGTCACGAGGACTTTCTGAATTCTCCCTCCAGAATTCAAAACCATACTTCAAAGCCATTATAGGCTATAACTAGTTAATGGCCTTATATCAAAATGTTCAGTGCATGGAGCATTATAAAAGGAAAGGAAGAAGAAAGGAAAAAAACATAAAATTTCATAAGAGAAGCTCTTAGGGAGATCAAGGAGAAATGATAGCCTCTAACCATGAATAAGTTCAGATAAATCCAGAAAATTATTGACAAAAACCTAATATAACATAAATACGCAACATGGATGCTTGCCGACATATTCACAGTTTTACACTATCAAATTCCTTTCCCCCACAATAAAAATAGCAAGCAAGATGGAATTTTAATTATGGCATAGAAAGATGTTCGTAGGGAAGTTCAAGAAGCTAGCAGCTTAACAGTGGATGAAAAAACTTTCCATTTTACCAAAGCCAATAGAACTACTTTAAAGAACCCAAGTGCAATGTATAATTTTACCAAGTTAAAAGCAAAGCGTAAGGAAGATGTGATAGATCCTTTTCCAGAACAAGATGATCTACAAAATTTTGCTGGTTAGGACATGAAAAGCAAGGGCTAGAGAAAAGAGAGAACTACCTCCTAAGAAGCAATTTTGCAATAGGATATCTCTTGCTGATAATGCAATAGTGCAGTGCTGTATGACCTTTAGAATCAGAAGCATTTATATTTGCACCATATTGTAGGAGTAGTTCTACCATGCCATTGTCAGCTGTTAGGCAGGCAAGGTGAAGCAAAGGGCATCCATCAGAAATTTCCTTTATGAGCTGGTCCTCACTTCTATTTAATGATGTCAGATAGCTTGCTGATAGCTTGTTCAAAGAATCACCTGCAAAGCAATCAAACTTGAGATCAAGGTTTTCCAGCTCTTCCAACCACATTGACCATTGTTAAGGACGTACTAAATGATGCTTGTCCATGGATAGCATTGACATCTATCCCAGAGCAGACAATATGGCGGTAAACTCCTTTCTTGTCGTTAGCATGGATGCTTTCCCACATCTGTTGCACCACTGGATGTTGATTGTCCCTTGACTTGAATACAAAAACTTTTTGTGCATACTGCAATACAGGAAAACAATCAGATTGAGTCCAAAAATGACATAATCTACTGGCTTATTACAGCTAACCTACACTTACTCCCTAATGAGACATTTCAATCAACAAGCCTAAAAAAATTGACAAGGTAAACATCAGGGCTAATAACAGGAATTGGATGAACACACATGCCAAAGTAAAGAGTAAAACACTGCAAATTCAGGATGCATATCAGAGGAAGTTGCAAAATGTGTTGAACTTTAAAATTAGGAATTTTTACATGCATTCTTGCCTACTGTGAGCACATGGTTTCCCCATCATGAATGTAGGTGACAAAAAGCAATCATCTGAATGGGTTAGGAAGAGGCTGAAAAGTCAAATTGTTTGAAGGAGGCCAGAAAGACAAATCATGAGGATGCCAAAGTATCTGTTTCTTTAATACTTAAGTTGAAATATATTCGCAACTGCTGAAGCAACAAATGGAATAATGATCAAGTCACTTTATGCGAGGTAATAGTTATTCCCAAGGCACCGGCATGTCTTGACTAGGAAGAAACAAACCAAAACCTAAATTACCACTCTAACCAAACTTCTAAACACAGACATGTAGATGCATAATCCCCTAAAGGGACCATACAGCCTTGGGCCCACGCTGCCAGTTAAATGCTTAAAGAGTATTATGATGGTTAGATTAGGAGCTAAAGACCATCAAAAGACTGCTACTGTTGTAAAAGAATCCACATATGAGACAGCTCAGTACTTATGCCTTTCTTATCTGTATCCTAGTTGCAAGCAAATCTCATTCAAATCTTTCATCATTTTTTTTGTCGTCTCCTTACTTCAAGAAAAGTATCTAAGAGCCTTCATAATCTACCTTTTGACCAAGAACTGGGTCTATCCCCACCCATTCCCAAGTTAAGCCCATAAACTAACTACAGGCATTCATTACAGAACTATCAGTGTGAGAATGGTATGTATATCTACTAAATCCTATGGTTCGAGAAGCATTATGATAAATGACCAATTAGTTTACTAACAAATTCCTTTTCTTTTTCATTCTCCAAAAAAAAAAAAAAATCCATCTTTGGTTCAAAAATATATTAGACATGTTCTCTTTTCAGAATGAAAGTCATCTAGGGAGCAAGAGAAAAATGTCACATTGTCACAATCTCCACTGATTGGTTGGGATGTTCTTAAATAAGACTGGGGAAATAAACATGAGATGTCCAAAAGAAATGGAATTATTCAGAGCAACACCTTCGCATGAATAAACTGCTCCTTCACTGAGATAGGATCATCTTGATTGGGTTTCCTTGGGCGGAACTGCTTGTGTCTATCAGATTTAGAAAATCTAAGCCACCAAAACTTCCAAATTATTAGTATTGAAAAAAAAAATCTTGAAAAATGGAAGAAAAAGAATAGAAAACACAACAGTTTAAAGCATATCAAATTTCTGCATTACTGACCTGAGTGCTTCATCAGAAGTAGAACTTGTTGGATGCAACAACTCCTCCCAAATTGTGTTTGCACAATAATTCCCCAGTGACTGAAACAAGTTTAAGATAGATGGATCCCACACTTTTACATCAAGTGTTAATGATCTTACCTGCATTGAAGGATTACCACAATTCAACATGAATGTACAAAAAGAAGGAAGAACAGAGCAAAATACCATAAGTGTAAATATACTCAAACATCAATGAGGCCAAGCTCAAATAAAAGAGAAAGCAAATAAAACAAAAATACATCAAACAATTATAAAAGACCTGGATTTTTCTCTCTCAACACACCCAAATTCAGATATTGACAACTGTAACAGTGACAGACTTTACATGATGTGAAATTTTATTCACTATAAACTTATTAGAGAGAGATGGAGAGAAGAGAATTGTATGGAAGAGGAGTTGAGATCACACAGTAATAAAATGGAGCAAAGACTCATCCGTTCTAGGTTCAGGTTTGATGTAAGTATATTTAAGACTGTAAAGGCAACTCAATGAACACATTATAGTTGCATGTAGACCATTGTTCACACAGAAGAATACAAATATTTCGTCAGTAATGATCTTAATTTTCCAACAAAAGTATCACTGGCAGCCTCAATTATAGATCAATTTCAGGACTAGTAAAAAGTAACAGTTAAATGAATCTGCAGTTTAGTCCCCTCAAAGTTATTAAGAGAGAGAGTGGTATCGAATGGGGTGGTCAAGTGTACGCACACAGTAAGAAAAGTGAAGCAATGACTGATTTTATTTTCGTTTCACTTTTGATATAAGTAGATAGACTATCTATAAACAGTAAAGGCATATCCAGGAACACAATATAATTGCAAGTGGACTTTTGCATAGGCAGAGGAATAAAGTATTTCTCGGTACTGATCTAACTTTCAAATGAGAATATCACTGGCAGCCTCAATTATAGATCACTTGGACATTCAGCACCACAAAAATGTAACAGTTAAACAAATCTACGATCT